>Ga0065711_1032645_pt1 | contig 26968 bp, 15 predicted proteins | sample Hoacrofraction12_FD_59098 | JGI IMG/M metagenome (GOLD analysis project Ga0065711, IMG submission 59098) | Hoatzin crop microbial communities from Cojedes, Venezuela - Epithelial fraction 12 v2 (version 2) | ecosystem: Host-associated > Birds > Digestive system > Esophagus > Crop | place... | reverse complement strand
GGCTGAGGCGGGCGGGCAGCCGGAGCGGTGGGTGCTCGGGGTACCTCGGAGGGCGTCGTTGGCCTCCCGTCTGTGGGGTGGGTGGTGGGCTGAGGAGAAGCATGAGGCTGTGAGGCGCCTGGGACGCTCCCAGCCCCCTCGGCCCCGGCTCCGAACCGTGGGGGTTCGCCCCACTGTCGCGGCGTCGCGGTGGGGCAGAGGGCTGCGGAGCCGGCCCGGAGCCTGAGGGAGAGCCAGCTCTGCCTCGCCATGTCTGCGCCGTCGTCGCCGCCGAGCCGGCCGGCTTGAGCCTGTCCCTCTGTCAACGAGCGGCAGGCACGGCGCTTGGTGCTGAGCAGCTGATGTCCGCGCTGTGTGCTCTGCAGGTGGCCTGTCCAGCTGGCCAAATGCCCACCGGCAGTTGAAGAGTGGTGGGCGTGCTCCTGGAGCACACCTTCTGCCTTAGTTTCGTCTGACAGGAATCCAGTGTGTGCGTGGCAAGACCCCTCTGCGTTGAGAACTGAAGCGCAGGAAGTGGGGGTGTTAGGAAAACCCACTTCAACAGGGACCTCCTGGTCCAAACTAAAATGCACCACGGACATCTGCTAACGCACACCTTTGAGTATAGATTGGTCATGGACTGTTTTTCACAGGAGACCTCACTTTTCTGCCGTTTTCCATTCTGCCCCACTAGTTTGCGCTCAGATGCACGAGTGTAGACTGGAATGAGATTCCTCATCAGGCGGCTGTGGTAAAAACACATTTCCCCAGCACAGCAGAGAGTGGTGGTTACTGGTTCCACACCACGTAGCACATCAGCAGAAACACCGAATGATCGTCTTGCTTAGTTGATGACTGACACAAATAGATTCCCTTTCCCCCAGAGGTGTAAAATATCTGTGCTTGTAGCTCCTCTGTCAAAGAACTGCCTGGACGAAATCTAGGGCTTAGCTTTGGCACCTGACCTACGCGCTGGCATTTTGTAAAACCAAGGGCGTTACAGAAGCCCTGCCCTCGGGGGCTCACTGCTAGCACTGGGGGCTATGGGGCTTCAGAGCGTGGTTCAGGACGTTTACCCAGTTTCCCTGTAGCTAATTAGATCTGTTCGTCTTAGTGCTGAAACAAAGCTGGTTCATGTGTTCGTGTGTGTACAGGTGGTTAAAGTATTTCTTTGATCCTGTTGCTAGTGATTGCTACATTTCACACATTTGTTAAATACCAAAGCAGGCCCCAAACTTTACTGTCTCTTACGCTAGATTCTTCAATATGTCAGTGTGCTTGCAGTGAGTATGAGAGTGTGAGAGTTTACTCAGAGTAAACTGAGTCTGTGTTTATTTTCTCTGCCGGTTTGATAAGGTATTAAGAATTTAAAATTATGATTCAGCTGCCTTCCTTGCATTGCGTTACATAATAATGGTGTTTTGACTAGCTCTGAAGTTAAGATTTACTGCAGAAATATAATAAAATCCAAAGAGACACTGATTCATTGCAGTAGTTGGGTATAAACTTTAAAAGGATTGCATTATTGTACAAATACGTTAGAAAATAGTTGTGGATTTGAACTAAATACTCACAGAAACCTTCTGCAGCCCGCATATGTACCTAATCATATAAATCTCAGTAGTTACAATCCAGAAGATGACAATTTACTATTTCCATCTCTATTTATCACTACAATCTACCTTTATTACAGCCAGCTATTCGGTATTTGTCTGCTCTGAAGTTGTAGTCCTTACGCTTACACTAACAGAGAGACGTGACAGACTGTAGGATGTTCAGAGGAATATGACGAAAATGGAAAAAGGTTCCTCTTGGAGCACCTATGAACGCATGTTAAGATTCTTCAGTACCTTGAAGGCGATATTTTTAGATTTGGGGTGAGTGGGAAGAGACCTATGTGGAACAGAGCATTTTTGATACTCCAGATGCACACAAGTCACAAGGTGAGAGTTGACAGAAATGTGGGAGAAGGTGGAGCCATAAATAATTCAAAGTTTGGAGTTTGAAAGAGGACAAGTACTGGCTGATGAGACTGTATTTTCTCATAGGAATTCAGAGTAGTACACTGCTTCGAATCACGAGGTGCAGAGGAGCAAGCGTGAGCTGAAAAGACAAGAAAAGGTGGTCTGGCTGGGCAGCTCCTTAATTTAATACTCCTCAGTACGAAGGGCCTATTCAGTGTAGGTATGCTGAACAATACTGTCCACAGTACTTCCCAGAGTTCCCTTTCACTCTCTGTTAATAAAAATGTTGGTGTTTGCAAGGATGGCTTCTTGGTTTATTGAAGTGTGGATGTGTTTCATCCACATACAAGATGGCAGTATGAGGCAGGAAGAATGAAATGAGTGGTTAATAGCGCTGAAGAGATTTAAAACAAGCACGATGAGACAGGATCTGGTTTACGTTATCTGGGAAAGTTTATGCACATTGGTGATACTGCTAAGTATTTTTTGGAAGAAGATAAAGCAATGTTTAAAGAGGAAATCTCAAAAAGAGGCATAAACTTAAGAAGTTCAATGAAAACTCAGTTTTACATGGAAAATATCTTTCTGACACAGAAAGAAGTACATGTTCTTTTTGTAGGAGTTTGATGTCGTGACTATCAAACTGAAAGTATGCAAAAGCCAGACAAACAGTAGGCTTTGTACTAACAGTGAAAAGAAAGAAGCCCTTACAATAAAACTAGAGAATAATACGTAAAAATCTGTTATGACCTCTTGATTTTTCTTCTTTGATTATTCATAACTATCTCGAAGATTTTGGAGGTCTCCGCAAGCTCGCTACACAAACTGAGTACTACACTGAATTCGCTGTGTCTTTGCACAGGACAGCTTCTCTATTTTTTAAAAAAAAGTGCAAAATCAGGAGAGAGTCTGCAACAGAAGACCGTTCTTCCCTGTTCCGTCCTCCCTACCCACAAACAATTTGTTCACCTCTTTGGTGCAGCTAATTTGAAGACTGTTATCATTTCTCCCCTCAGTTTTCTTTTCTCTAGACTAAACAATCCACATTCATTCAGTGGTTCCACATGGGTCAAATATTACAGCAGGTGACACGTGGCTGTGTAGTTTGTAGAAAAAATATTACCTTTATCCTTAAATGTGAGTAGAATTTACAGATAAGCACATTTTGTCATTTCTTGCCTTTTTTTTCTTTTTTAAATTGATCAAGTGGCATGAGGCTATTGTGATAAAAATTACATAGCCCTTTAAAAGAAAGTGTTCAAACTATCTTGTATTTGTAATATGGTGCCCAGGACATTGTGCATTTTACAGCTAGCAGACATGCGTTGTTTTGGTGCTTGTTGTCTGCTGAAGTAATCAAGCCTTTAAAAGAAGAATTTGCTACTGTTTGACAGTCTTCAATTTAAGTAATAGTATCTGTAATGAGGTGTTTCATTGCTTCCGATGGGCTCTGTAGGATTTAAAATGGGTACAGAAGAGTGATATATTAAGCATATAGCATCTGACAGATTTTGATTTCTAGTAGTACTAGCATTGGCAGTAATTCTAGCACTTCCTTTCAGCACTATGGCATTTTAGTGAGCTATGATTTATTGTGGTGATATAGAAATATTTCATATCCAAACTGCTCTAGTGTATCATGTTATAGACATAAAAAGAATTCTGGGCATGACATACATAATAATAATGCTTTATGGTTCTGTAGACACTTTCATCAGTGTTTACTGCTTGACAGCTGCCAGGATAAAACTTGGAGTAAGCACTGTGTTCTATATGCCTGCTGTAACTGAGCTTTTATTTTTATTTCCTCATTTTGAAATGGGTTTTTGATTGTCAAACCCGAGTCACTGAAAGTGTATCTTCTTTTCAAGGCTCAGTCTTGTCCATATTGTTTCACAATGCCATCATATTACTTGTCGGATTTTTGATGTATCACTGGCAGAGTAAAGTCATACGTTTAAAGCCAAACTTTAATCCCTTTAAGACTAAGAAATGACACCACTTCATCTTGTATGTTGTCTGTATTATAAAATGGTTAAAAGCTATAAAATATCAGAACCATTGTAGCTGCATATAATTCGAATAGACAGCAGTTAAAAAAAAATAACTTAAGGTCCACAAATTGTAAGTCACTATATATGGCCTTCATGAATAATGAAGAAAGAGGTTTATGGGGAGTTTTGTTTGTGTTTTTTTGTCTTTTCCTTTATGTGACTTCAGAAAGATGGAGTGTGTCATATGTGCTGTCTGTTCTATTAAATCACTCATAAAATGGCTTAGACTTCTCCTGTCATCTGGTGCACTTATGCAAAATAAATGTGTCCTATGCTCCGGATAAGTGTCTTCCTTTTGGTTAATAGTTTCTAAGCTTTTTAAATTTTGTATCCAAACACAATTTGAAGTGTCACCCTTTCCACTCTAATGGTCAAAGCATGTATTTAGGTGATACCAGCAAAGTGTTTTCAAAATAGTGCAGCTGGAACCAGAACCGTTTTTGCTTTGAGTACATTTGTTTACAGGATATCAGAGCTATCTGTAACTGCACATCTCACTGCAATGAGCATTTAGCACATAGTCATTCATTTGAATTCTGTTTTTCATAAAGTCTGCAGTTGCACAAGATTCCTTAAGGGAAAAGAAAAAAACTAGCAGTAAAGCCCAGCTGTAAGGAAGCATACAGTCAGATTTCTTTGTTTTCAAGGCAAAAAAGCTGAAACTTCTTCATAGCGTCCTACAGTTATGTGTTTTTTTCTTTCTCTGATTATTACTTACGGTAAAGATTCTAGTTCTCCAAACACTTTCACATGTCCCTTAGCTATGGCTGTGGTCTCTCTTCCATGGAAGTGCTCACACCTGAATGTAAGTACATAGCAGTTTGAAAAGTATGCGTTTGTCAATAACTTTAAGTACCAGTAATCGATACTTCTAGCCTGATAATGCCCAGAGGTGCAAATATACAGCCCGTGGCTCTGGGCTCTTCAGAGAAAAGAGGAGAGAATTTCTTCCTCAAAAATACTGATAGGAAGTTGAAAAAATAGTGAAGCAACATCTCATCAGGTGACTCTTGTGAAGAATAGATCCGGCTTTGCTCTTTTCATGTGAGATTTTTAGTTATTGTTAATATAGTTGTTGGGGGCTTTTTTGAGCAAGAGGGAGGTAGGGGAAGAAGGAAATAGGAAGAGTGAAACAGAGAAAGCTCATTACTTGTGTAGGAGGTGAATAACTCAGGCGTAACATTTGGAAGACGACTAACATACTCAGCATTAAGAAGGCATGCAAATGGGATTGGTCCCCACCTTCCAGATACCAGAGAAGGCTGTAGTAGTCAAGAGGAAAAGTGGGGCTTGCAGCTGTTCAAGAACAAAGCGACAATGACAGGTACAAGAGTTTTCCTTTACGAGTCATAAAAAAAGCAGTCAGATGTTTAGCTTTTATAGGAAATTGAATAATTTTAGAAAAGACCTGAGTATCTAGAACTGGGAAGAAGGCTGCTTCAAGAATGGTTTTAAATGGACAAAAATATGTTGGTGGTCTGTTTCAAGATGGGTGGAAGGTGAGGATAAATGATATTTCTCTCTTCAGCTCACTCTGGAGCCGGCTGTGCTGACAGAAGTACAAAGTTAGCTTCGTTAGTACAGGAAACATGGCTTAGAAGATACAGAGAAGAGATAGGTGTAATTTCAGTGTCCCTCAAGCTCAGCATTGTTATTACCATGCTAAAAGTAGTGTCTGATCAAGGAGCCCATCTGTCTAGTAAGTTTCTAATCAACACGATGCAGTGTTACTGAAAAGTTTAATTAATTTATTGTCTTACAGAGCACACTATGTAGGAAAGATATCTTAAGCTACCTACAAAGATTTGGGGCCAGTTCTTCACCTGCATATTTGCTTTTAACTGGAAAGAGATTTCATACTTATGCATATGCAGTTGCCCACATACACTTGACTTGGATACCACCCTGTTTGTTGCACGTTTCAGGTCATTATGAAGATATACACTGAAGTAAATAAAATACGTTATTAGAGCTGTAATATTCTTCCTGGAGATGTTACCAATCAGAGATCAAATTTCTGAGAAGTACCTACCATGATCCATGATCCTTTGTCTAGATAAAATCGTTTTGTATAGATTTTTGTACATGAAATGTGTGTGCTCACGAAAGGAACTCTGCCAGGATTGCATAAGGATCTAGGAGAGGCCTCTAGAGCTGCGTACGAGATGAGCAGCAAGCGCTCACTTGTAGGCGAGTGTGTATAGCTGGTGTTTTTCCTTAGTATCTTGTGTTGGAACAGGGTTACCGTAAGTCATATGTAACCTCCCATAGAGTGAACTTTGTTAAGAATTTCTGTGTCACAGCATGTAGGAAAGTATGAAGGTTTCTTGCACTTGAAAAAAAACCCAGTATCCTGACTAGCACAATACAACAACTCTGTCTGTATTGACATTTTAGTGGTGTTCACATGGGGTTTTTAACATTCAAATGAATACCATTGAAGCTATTCTTCTTTCTCTCTCTGTTACCTATTCTAAGTTGATTCTCCCTATTCTGAATGATTTATTTTATAAAAATCCTACTATAGAGTGCTTTGTAAATTCTACATTTTGTGCCCAGTAACTCGCTATATCAGTCACCCTTGTATTTCATCATAGAGTTTTTTGAAATGCTGGTAATGAATGGTCAAGTGAGAGTGTTATTTTTGAGAAAGGAATTCTAGATAATTTGGAAATAATTCTGATTGTCCATGTTGGAGAGCTGCCCTGGTGGCAGTGGGACCCTTTGGTTGTGGGCTGACCCTGGCTGGACGCCAGCTGCCCACTGCACCGCTCCATCACTCCCCTCCTCAGCACGGTGGCGGGGAGAAAACAAGATGGAGAAAAAACTCATGGGTCAAGATAAAGGCAGTTTAATAAAGCAAAAGCAAAGGCTTAGTGCGGAAGCAAAGGAAAACAAAAAGTTTGTTCTCTACTTCCCATCAGCAGGCACTGTCCAGCCCTGGGAAGTAGGGCTTCAGTACGCCTACCGATTGCTCTGGAAGACAAACACTGAGATTATAAATGCCCCCCCCCTCCTTTCTCTTAACTTTACTGCTGAGCAGACATCATATAGTACAGAATATTCCTCTGGTTAGTTTGGGTCAGCTGTCCCGTGTGTGTCCCCTCCCAAGACCTTGCCAACCCCCAGCCCACTGGCCTTTGGGGATGGGGGGTGACGTTGGAGAGACAGCCCTGGTGCTGAGCGAGCACTGCTCGGCAGCAGCCAGAGCACTGGCGTGTTACCAACACCCTTCTAGCTACCAGTGCAAAGCACAGCGCTATGAGGCCTGCTATGGGGAAAACAAACTCCATCTCACCCAGACCCAATACACGTTTATATTTACAAGTCAAGTGTTCAAAGGTGCCTGAAGGATCTCAGCACTGAATTCCCGTTATCAAAAGAGGAACCAAGAGGCCTGACATGAGAAGCTGGGGATTTTAAACACCTTATTCACTTTTTGGAAAGGAGCTATCAGCCATTGGAGAACTTTTCGGTATTGTTTTTAGACTTCGCAGGGTTAAGCTATTGGAAAGGATTAGTGGTTTAAAGATTTTTTAAAAGTGTCAGCAACCCCCTTAAGCCCTGAAGACTACACAAAGCATTTTAAAACAAGAACTTCTTACAAAATATATAGAATATACATAATGCATGGAAATGCAATTGTCTGGAATGACAGTTTGCTCAAACTGCTGTCACTTTACAATATTTAATTCATCAGAAACTGATGCTGATGACATGTTTTCTACTTGCCATTAAAGTTCTCTGTATTTCATGTGAAGCAAGACTGCTAAGCCTTAACTGTAAGTATTTGTTCATAGTACATTGCCATTAAATGTTTTACAGGTTTTTGGTTTTATCACCCATTGATATGAAGCACTGTACCATGTCAGAAAAATTGGAAACACTCTGGGAAATTTAAATTGATCTGAATAAACAGAGCAGGTCTCCGAGCAACCCGGTCTAGTTGAAGATGTCCCTGCTTATTGTAGGGGGTTGGACTAGGTGACCTTAAAAGGTCCTTTCCAACCCAAACCATTCTATGATTCTGTGAAAAGGAATCAAATTTGTTACTGCAAGCAAAGGAACCTGGGATAAAGAGCTCAAGGATTAGATGTCTTAATATCATTTTACTGGTAAATGCTTTCAGAAATATGAATTCACATTGTGATTCATATGCTGAAATGCTTAGTGTAACACTAGTGAACCTTTTGTTATTTCTTCAGTCTTTAGATTGCTTATGCTGTGCTGTATGCCATATTTTCTCTATGTCTGGAAGAATACCTTAATTCCATAATGTTTTGGATGGCGCATCTGCAGAGTTTTGGTTGACAGAGTAATGATTTGGATGGTGAAACAGATTACAGTATTCCATTTGTATTATTTAATCCATTAAATTCTAGATAAGCCTCATTAGAGGCCCAAAAGGCTTACATTGATTATTGTTTTCCAGTTCAGAATAGACTTTGGTGGATTTAAATCAAATCACACAAATGCTACCTGGAAGCTGATTTATGTTTGTGTCAGTTTTATCTTAAAATATGGCCCTGGTTTCTAGCAGAAGCAGCAGCAGAGACGAAACAGAGCGGATGTTTCTCTGATTATATCTAGGGATATGTCAATGGTATTCTTAGAAATAGAGAAATTTTGGCTTGGCGGACTACTGGTGGCATTTTTCTCCTCATTAAAACATCAGATTGATAAAGTCCATGTACTGCTCTGTTCCAAAATGTTCAGGCTTCTTTAAACATTAGCATTCTTATGATTTCATTGGCACTGTGGGCTTCTAGGAAACTTGCTTTTTACAGAGCTCTTCCTTCACATCTTTCCTTCCATCAGCCTGACAAGTGAGAAAAAAGTCACCCGTAAGATTGCCAGTTGTGGCTGCTGCTGAAGGCAAGGGTTTACAGCGAATACTTAAAATTCAGTTCCAGGAAAGCTTTTTTCCTTTTTGGGACTATGCCTTGTCTCTCTCCCATTTGACAAAAAAGCCAGCACTTTCTTGGATTTAGCAATGTTCTGTGTCAAAATTCTCTAACTTCAGACAGCATAGCCAGGGAAGTGACAGCTTTATATGTATCTCTTTGTAGAAGACCTCAATAGTGTTGTAAATCCAGAGTTTATTCACAACTGTTGTGCTCATACATTGCTATAAAAGCAGATTGATACATCATGTGACGTGCAAACTACTGTTTTCACACTTAGGACACCAGTCTGTAAACTTGAACCAGTAAATTTTCCTGAACATGAAGAGAAAATTGGTGCTCATTTCATAAACACATTGGCTATGTGTATTATGTCTAACGCGGCAAATGTTCCCCTAGAGGATAAACAATGTCATCCACAGCTAAAGTGTTGTCTTTTAGTGACAAGGTTCATAAATTATGATGTCATTAGGAAATTAGATTCAAACCATTTAGAAAAGCAAAAGGAGTGTTTGAAATGTAAATTAGAACTTGGATTTTTTTTTTTCTGCCTTTTCAGCATTGGTGTAAACTCAGTTCTTATAGAGTGGCGTTTGCCTTTGTCAAAGCAGGATACTCCAGAGCACACGAGCGGCATTGGTGAAGCCTTCCAGGAGGGGTGTCCCTGTTGACTGACCTTCTTTTCTCTCTGTCTTCTGTCTGTGATGCTTCCCCATTAATTGCATTTCTCAGTAGAATTTTTACGTTTGGTAGTGTAGGATTTGTACATTTGGCAGCCTGTAAGGACTGTTTTCTAGTGAGAGTAGGAGTGTTCACATGTGGTCTTCTCTGCCAGAAGGTGTGAGTGGTAGAAAAGACATTTCACAGCTATAATCTGGTTAAATGAAACTTATCCATAGTTGTGTCCGAGCCTTTTACCAATTCAAAGATAGAGGCATGAGTCATGCTTCTTCCTTCAGGCCTGGAATAGGACTGCACGACTACTGATATTGTCACAAGTCGTGTTTCAGCCGTGACCTGGATGAGCAAAATTTTCAGGTGTCCCAGTCATGATTTCTAGAGGAAAATAAGATGGCCATGGCTTTCCAATCGGTTCATTAGTAAGAACTCCTCTGTGAAAGCTGGGACAGGAGCGGGTCTTATGTGAGGCATAGCTAAGACAGGCACAAGTTCATACTGTGGCAATTTGGGATAAACATGAAGTTAAGGCTTCACGTTTCCTTTCCTTTTCTTTCCTTCCCTTCTCTTCCCTTCCCACTGACTTTTTCAGAGAGTTTTAGGTCATCTGCCTGTACAGTGACTTACATCACTGCCTCACTGCTACACAGAGATCAGTGTGTCAGTTGCACTGTATTTTTCAAAAGTTACCTTTGGGAGAGTAAGTAACGAGTCCTCACTGGAGCCGTTCCAGCAGTAAAATGACAACTCTTTCTCTGTCTTCCAGTGGATGCTGTTGCCTCTGCTATTAAGACATCAGGATGCTGACAAGAAATCAAGTGCAACTAGCTCATCCTGAATCACAGCAAGGTCAAAATTGTGCTGAGAGACGATGCTTTGACTGCTTGTCTGAGACACTGTTCCCAGCAGCATACAGACCTCTGTGTCGCTCTGTGAAACCTTGGCATCCTGTCTGAAATTGGATAACCAGGTAGCATTGGTATCTACAAATGCCTTGTTTAGCATTTATCTTCTCTGGAAACTTTGTCTTTCCCTGCTGGGAAAGGATTTGATAAAGCAAACAGTGATTTTTGTTGAGATCTTGAACAAATCTCAGCTGTTTTAGCTGAAGCTGGCTGGCTGAGGCTGTTAGGAGCCCGTCTGTCACTGAGTTCCTATCCAGCTTTGCATCTACTTTTTCAACAGGATCATCTTCAAAGTCATGAATTGACTGAGTGAGTTGGCTGAGGTAGAAAGCCGTTGTCCTTCCCTAACCTCCGCTTTTGTCAGCTACTAATGTTGCCTCTCTGTATCTATCTAGAAGCAATGTCAGCAAAACAAGCAAATTTAGTAGAAAATCTATTTTCAGAGGATCTTCCCAGGCATTCAGAGCTACAGAAGCTAAAGTGATGTCGGAGCAGGGGGAAGCAAGCCTCTGGCATGAGTAATCCCAGCTGCTGTCAGTAATATCATGTACTGTGAGTAATATCATGCAGGTAATGTCTAGAAGACAGAGCTTGTGCTCGGGATTCTGGATAAATGGTTGAAATTGGTTAAATTACTTGCTTGATTCTAAAATTGTAGTCCACTAACTGGTTGCAAATTATCTGCAATTTGTCTTCTGAATAACAGATGTGTTTGGAAGGCATTTCAGAATAGCAGAACTGGTTTTTAACAGAGCTCTTGTCTTCCCAAGGAAGTGTTTTTCAGAATTGGCTTCGGTAGGAAAGAAGAGGTCTTCTGAATACCCCAGTGTCTTTCCAAAGAAAGTGGCTACAGCTCCTTTCTCAGGGAACAGACGAATGATCATATATGATTATAGATAGCTATAGATCATGAGCTGTGTGCTGTTTTGTTGGGAACATTATCGATAAAATCTTTAAAGGGTAGCAGACCCTAGTTGTTGGCAGCTGCCAGTCCTGGAGCAGGAGAAATTAGTATAATCCATGTAAGAAGACAGTGACTGAGGAGCAGGAAAAAGGCCCAATTACTGATAAAGCTCAGAAGCTGCAGTGGCAGTTCCATTTGTTTCATAAAAAATACAGGCAGTTGAAAAGAAAGTTTGGTATTTTGAGGATGTGGGTTTCAAAACAGCCTCAGGATTTTACTTACCAGCCTGGAAAGAGCTGCAAGAAACTCTAAAGAAATTGTCTAAAAAACGTAGCCACAAAGTTCACGTGGGAGTAGAGTGAGTGGCCTAACAGAAGTGGTGAGTGCCTGGCCTCACTTCAGATGTCATCAAAGCTGCCATTGACTTCAGCAGGCCTTAAATCAGGAGTGAAGGTCTGATGTCAAGAGCTGCATGGTGACCTAGTTCAGACTAGTCTCACCACAATGCCAGGAAAGACTATATTCAACTACGTCAACTCTTGTGTACTTAGAGACTGCACATCACTTTTAGCCCTGTCTCATGATTGATGTGACAAATTCAGTAGGGCTTCGAGAACAGGCTTACCCTAGTTTATCCTGGAAATAAGGATATAGTTGTGAAGAGGAGAATCAGTGAAAAGACTAGCAGGTTGTGTTTATTTGGTATAACTTTTTTCCTCAAAGAAATCCCAGTGGCACAGAAAGCAAAAGACAGACTGAAAAAAGTAGTAAGAACAAGGCCACATTGCACTCAGAAATACATATTTCTAGTCCTGCCTTCTGTTTCCTTTTTCACTTTACGGCAAAAGAAAATTGTTATTAAAGTTTCCCAGTGACAACACATAGCCCTAGTGGCTACTACAATTGACTCTGAAAGGAGCAAAGATCAGAAAGGATGACAAAACGCAGACCTCTCAAATTCTAGTTGATAGGATACAGCTGAGGTACTTCTTTATAGGAAATGAAATGCTCAGAAAGTTTCAAGAATTAATATGCTTTTTATTTTCAAGACTTATTGGTATGAATCAAGTAGGCATAACCTTTTTTGTGAATGTGGTTACAGACTGCATATTTCCATTATTTTAATTTTTATTTAATTCCATTTTCCTACTTTGGTTCAACCACATAGGTAATAGAAGTAGCAATACTGAACTTTGAGAAAAATGTAGAGAAATAGGGAGAAATAACCTTGATTAGACTGGATATGGTTTGGAGACCAAAGGATTTTCTTCTGCATAAGGACTGAAGTAGATTTTTCAGAAGTTGCCAGTCAAGAGACACCTAAAAACTAATAACACAGCTACCTTGCTCTTCTCTCAGCATGGCAGATCAGTAGTCTGAGAGACAAACACTGCAGATAGGGAGCTGGTTTTGGAGTTCAGCTGCTTTTAATGACCCCTTTTTCCCTTTCTGAAAGTAGTGTCTAGGTGTCAAGAACCAGGATAACCCAGCAAGATGAGTGTTCCCAAAAGTTTTCAAGGTTTCATCAGCCCAACATGTAGCTTTAACATACCTGCAGTTCTGAGGCTGTCATTATAGCATTACATACAGAGGTCATCCAAGGAGCATTTCCTATTGGATTTCAGGGGAAGGGGAAGAGCCATTGGAGCAAGAGCTTTTGTGTTTACTCGTAATTAATCAGAAAACTTTTCAACAGAAGACCTCTGTAGTAGAAAGAACTGGAAAGGAAAAGGTAGCAAGTTGGAGCACTCACTAATGATAATGCTAGCCCCTCATTTTACATTAGGCATCTGCATGTTACTGTATGTTATTGAGGACTGGGCAATGAATAACACTGTTGAGAAGATTATCCTCTTCCTCTGTAACTGGAGCTACACATTATTTTCCAATGTTTCATAGTCTATGCTCCTTCATCTTCTTTTCTTCAAGGCCTTGCCCACAGCCACTGAAAAGGGGAACTGGTGTGTGTGTGTAAGAACCAGAGATGCTACAGGGCCTAGGATACAGCCTGTGAGATGCTACTGTCAGCAAGAAGTCTGACTGTGGGGAGGCAGGGTCTGTGATGTGGTATATAAACACCCAAACTGATGGGAGTCCTTACGGGAGCAACAGGACAAGCCAGATCCAGAAACTTCATTATTCACTGTGAGGATGCCCTTCTGTGTTGCACCTAATCTGACTTAATTGTGGGTTGCTGCCAAAAAGAGGTGATCCCTTGTTGCTTCTGTCTTCCTGGGCATCGCAAGTGGTGAGCTCTACCTGGTCCTTTAGGTCATCTAAAATAATCATACAGCTATGCAGCGAGTCAGACAAACCTGCTGATCTGACAGAGAACATACTCTTCTTTTTTGTAGATCAGTTATCTGATGGATCAGTGAACTGGAAAAGCTCACTCTAATTAATAGATAATTAATTAATAAAATAAACTAATTAACAGCATCATTATATTTAATTAATTATTAATTGGTATATAATATTATAATTAATAAATAATTAATGAATAAAATAGACTAATAAATAGCCTCATAATTAATGGATCTGGTTTTACATTGGTGAAGAAAAGACTGAGCAGACAGGTGGGGTAGTGAGGTATGCATGCTGTTACGTAAAATCAACAGAGCATGTAGATGCACCCTAGGAAATAGCAGGTAGCTACCTAGGAGAGACTCAGTTGTAGGATCTCATAGTCTATTGGATCTTTCTGTAACTATTTGCTCTCCACTCAACAGATGTGTAAAGCCTTGTGTATTTTTCTTTGCAAAGCGTTACAGAGACAATTTACTAATTCAACAACGCAGTTCTTCCTGGGATTTGTTGTAGATTCTGGTGATGCCTTGCCCACGTTGTAGTCCCCTGCTGTTGCCAGCTTCCTTTTATCTGCTTTTGTTCTCGTCTTCTTCTGCTGCTTCTGCTGTCTTGTTACTGAACTGGGCTGACTGCAGTGGGCTTTTTGAATGGAATGGGAGTGAGTTCCTCTTCCTCATGCAGCTGAGGACTGAGACAAGAAGGTTAAGAGGTATCTAGGTGGTAACTGATGCTGTTGGCATTGTTTTCATGAAAACCTTTAGGTAGTTGAGCATGCAGCTGTGCTCACACATGCACAGGTCTTCCTAACAGCTTTCTTGCTGCTCTGCTTTTTTCCTCAGACCTGTTCTCTGTGGCATCACTGAAAGTTACATTATTAATGTCTGTTATGAATTAACATACCAAATCAGGAAAAGCAGCTACCATTTGGCCTAATTTTAATTTTTAAAGTTTTTATTTAAGGAGGTTTTAATGCTAGAGTGGATGATTGGACCCCCGTTCAGGACTTCCCAGTAAAAGAGCCATGGACATACTGGAGAGAGTCCAGCAAAGGGCCATGAAATGATGAAGGGCCTGGAGCATCTCTCCTATGAAGAAAGACTGAAAGAGCTGGGACTGTTCAGCCTGGAGAAGCGAAGGCTGAGGGGAATCTCAACAATCTGTGTAAACAGCTTCAGGGAGGGTGCAGAGAGGACAGAGCCAGGCTCTTGTCAGTGGTGCCCAGTGACAGGACCAGAGGCAATGGGCACAGCCTGAAAGACCAGGGGCTTCCTCTGAACATCAGGAAACACTTTTTCACTGTGAGGGTGACTGAGCACTGGCAAAGGTTGTTCAAAGAGGTGGTGGAGTCTCCATCCTTGGAGATATTCAAAAGCTGTCTTGCCATGGTCCTGGGCAACCGGCTCTAGGTGTCCCAGCTCGAGCAGCGGATTGGACCAAACAACCTCTATCTGAAATGTTCCATGATTCTATGAGCCTGCTGTTTTTACTGAGAGTTTTAACTTCTACCACTCGCTGCTTACAACCCTTGCTGATGATAAAATACACAGTATTATGATTTTCCAATGTGTCCGACTGTTCTGCATGATTCATCCACAAGAAGAAATACCAGAATTACTGCCATATGCACTCTGTCTTTAATCTTATAAAAATAAACACTGAAGCAATTGATGGTGAAGCACATTGCTTAGTTTCCTGAAATAGAACAAAGAGCAACATGTTATCCCTTTCTTCATCATGCAGAAGTAACTGAAGAATTCTCTGCTAGTAATTAATATGGAAAAAGTCTGAGAGAAACAAGGCAAAACCTATATGAATGTGAAGGCAATTTAGGAAATATTTTTGCAATATGTAGTTAAACCCCCAAACCTTAAATGTCCCATTCTCAGTTAGCTCCAAGAACAACATCATACTCTGTGATCTAGCTGCCACGAATAGGACTTTCAGTAGCTTTACCAAAGGCTCTATTCATCAGATTTAAGGGCACAGGCAAGGGAAATCAATTCACTTCTGGACCACTTTCCACTGAATGCCTTTCCACTGTGAAATTCATAAAAATAAACAGTCTGAATGCTGCAGTACTGTGGCTACTACCAGTTGCAACTGGATAAGAGCACTGCACAGTTTTCCTTGGGCTTTTAGGTGAAGCTGTGGTCTTTGTGCTCTGTTCTCTCTCGATCAATGTCAGTAGTTCACTGAGAATTACTATTGCATGTACACACCACATACTTCATACAACAAGCAGGGATAGCTGAAGAATATCTGCGGCTCTTGGATCTTGCCTCCCAGACTCCTGCCCCTTGTGGTAGAGAGGCACTGTTACTGCATTGGAACAATTTTTGGTATGTCTTGTGATGGTGCATGGATTGCTGTTTGAATTTGTCTTCCAGGTTTAAGCTTTCTGGTTATTTCAATACCATAATAGAAATAGGGCTATAGCTGAAGCACAGAATCAAAATCACTGCGAATGTTGGTTACAGGTTGTACAGCATCCGGTTACAGGTTGTACAGCATCCTCTGACGGCACAGAATTCTTCTACAGAACACGCCTCCAAGGCCTGCTGTAGTCTAAATCAAATCATCTGTCTTTGTGGGACTTCCTGAAAGGTCAGTTGCAATCACCAGCTGTTTGGGACAGACACATCGTAGAGGACGCCGCCATGGAATAAAGTAAATCCATTTTCGTGTGTTGTCAGTCTACCTCAGTCCTACACTATCAGCAATGGTGTCATTTTAAGGGATTGCGCTAACTTTTTTCCTGCTCGTGTTTTCTGTCTAGGCACTAGCCTGTCTCCTGTATGGTGTGGGAACCTTGTCTCCATGTCTTCTGTAGGGCAGGTTAGCTTTTTTATTAATCCCCTCCACCGTATTATTGAGCTCATTTCAGATATTCTTAAGGCATTTGTGATTTTTGCCTTGTACTTCATAATTCTCATCTCTTTTATCTTTAAAGTTTAACACTCTGGTAACATCAGTTAAGCAACCTTTGAGACAGCCCACTTGAAGGAAAACAATATAAAATAAAGCTGTTCTGACATAGGTTGTCACCTCAGAAGTGCCAGAGGTGTGGACAGTGCTTTATAAAGTCATCTGTTCTTCAGCTGCTGGGAATGAAATGTGACAGTGCAATCTCTATTTGCAGCTGGCTGTAAGAGGCAGAGGCAGTGGGAATGGGAGATTCCAGTGTCCTAATGTGTTTTCCTAATGATTATGTTTGTGTCCTGGGGCAACTAACAAAAGCCCCTCAAATATTGGACATATGTTTAGCCGTTCACATGACTTGTATTCCATTGATTTCAAAGAATGTATTTTGTATGTGTGAAGTCTAAACCCGTATTTACTCCACGTGGGATCAAGACCTGTTTTTTCACTGACTTGTTTTCTTCATCTGGATGATAGCCATCTGCTGTGTTGGTGATATTGATAAGAGGCTTTGTAGATACAGACTGTGACAGAGGTGCTAATTGCCACTGTCTATTTTACTTGTTCCTACTGTTTATTTTTTTAAAAAATCTTAATGGATTAAAGTCTGAGTAAAACTTAAATAGTTTTACCTTTCTATTCATTTTTAACTGACCATAATTGTCTGCCAGACAAAAGCAGATTCCAGTTATACAGCCGATTGCTTCAGGAAGTTCCAGATTTTCTCCTAAATATATAACAGCTGAACCACCCTCATAATGTCCTAAAGGGCACCCGTACCCCTTCTGTAGACTTCTTTTTGGCAGATGTACTCAAAAGTGAATGTTCTGAGCTGCAAGTTAAATGCTGTTTGAGGGCTTCTTGACTGCATGTACACTTACAAGTTCGGACCATATAAATGTGTACAGAGATGTTTTGAAACAAGCCAGATCTGCTTATTATTCCAACTTAATTGCTGAACGGGCAGACTGCCCTACTCTCTTGTAACTTTTTTATTGCAGGGAAGCTGTCTAATCTGGCTCTTCCTCCATCAACAGAACTTTGTGAACTGTTCACATCCCGCTTTGAGAACAAAATTAAGATCATTGTGAGTCAGCTGCCCTCTAACGAAGCTGCCAACACTAACAGTTTTGTAATTCTGAATCCTGAGCCTGTCACAATTCTCAAGCTACAAATACTTTTGGCATTTTGTGCTCCAGCACCTCAGGGCACTGTTATGTTTTGCCAAATCTTTGCTCTAAACAGTTACAGTTTTTCTTGATTCTCTAATCCCTCTGGGTTCTCACATTGTTAATCTTTCTTTGATGGTGGAGAACTTCTTAATAATGCCACAAAGTAAAACAATTATCAGTCCAGTTTTTAAGAAAGAAATCTGTTACCAATAGAACATATAGTGTGTTGCCATCTAACATTCAATCATCATTTCTTTTTTTTTATTTTATTTTAGTGATTTTAACACATTGCAAATGTGGCGATATCTTTCAAAGAAGGTCTCTTGGCTTCCTCTCAGGCTGGACCCTGTGCTCTGCACTGTGAAACAATATTCTTAAGAGTTTATTTTTGATCTTTATACCCTGACTGATGATGAATTTTTTGCTGCTGCTGCTTGACCTCTCTGTTTCCTTTGGCACTATTTTGATCATAATAGAATATTAGGTCTCTTGGCAACCCAGATTGATTTAGCTCTTGTTTTCTTTGAGCTCTGTTACGCACATAGTCATTCTGCCTTTCTCGTTCTGACCCTCTCTCACGCATAGACTCACAGGCACACACACTCCAGAGTATCTTGTGCATACCAGAGCAGAAAGCAGGCCAGCAGAAGTAGTCTGACAGTTCATAACCAAGTCTCCTGGCCCATGTGTCGGTTTATTCACTGTAACTTAGGTTATAGATGTAATGCCTAGCACGTACACCATTTTTCATCAGAAGGTATGGAAGCTTTCTACAAAGATGCATGAGAACTAGTATCTCTGTAGAGACACTGTTGCAGACAGGGAAGTTTGCCTGTTATGTTACTGGGGAGAGCAGCTAGTGTAGGACGAGAAACCAAGCTTTCAGCATACAGCATCATGAAGAAAGGGGCATCGCTACCAGAGCCTCATGGCTTTTCAGCCATCCCTTCTCAACCTGTTTATATGACATAGTTCTGTGCACACTATTCAGGATATAAACGGCTTCAGGTTCTGTTTCTTTTAGTTTCTATCCAACTCAGTGCAACTCTTGTCTGTCATTTGCAAAATGTTCATTTCCAGGCCATTTAATGAGTACACCACTGTCACCTGGGTATTCGTTTGCCCAGATGTGATGTACTGCTATTCAATCTGGCAGGTCTGCTTAGGTATTCAGGTGTTAGATCACTCCATTTTTGCAGCACACTGTCTATTAGCACTAGTATTTTCCTCTGCTTTTCTTGAGATGTAAAAATACAACATGTAAGGCTAAATCACTAGTCTTTGGTTCCAGAAAGGAATCGCACCTAGTTTCCTTGTTTGCATTCTTTATTGATACTAAAGGTATTCCTGCCTCCTCCATCAAACGGCCTTTTTTACCAACTCTTACCTTATAGACAACCAACAGGTATTATTCTCAGCCTTTTGTTGGTTATGTTTGGTATTTTTTGTCTTTCTTGAAAAGACTGCCAAAATACTGGTTCATTCCTCTTTGTAGATGATATTATTTTAAATGTTTTGTATAGTCATGTCTTCTTAATGTCAACATCTATTCGCCAGAATGTTTTGAAATTATCTGGGATATTTCAGTAAGTGATCTGACTTTCCTCAAGTAGAAAGGGAAATCTTAAAAGGTTAGAAGAATAAAATCATAATTCCATTCTTGTTGGGTCATTGTTTCTGAGATTTGTAAGAATATATGAAGTATTACAGTGTATTTAATCAAAAGTATATTTTAGATGAGTCTAGTAATCAAGCACTCAACATATGAAACACTAGTGATTTTTTCAACAGACTTTATGTGGGGAAATTCTTAAAATGTGGCTTTTAGGTGGCTGTAACTATAGGGTAATGAAGGTTGTGTTTTTCAATGTCTCTTAGATTTTCTGTATTGTATTCGTTCTTTTGAGGGGCTTCAATGCAGCCAGTCCTGAAAACCTAAGCTCTGTTCTAAAGTAAAGCTGCTTTTTTTTCTGATCACACCAAATCACAGTTAAAGATTAAAGAATCAGAGGTTAGCTAATAAATCTGCTTATCTTATATAAATGGAAAAATATCTAGCTCATTCTCCCACAGCTGTGTTGACTCTACACAACTACCAGGAACAAAAAGTGGTAAAAAATATATTTTAATCACAGAAAAATAGAAGAAACAGCTATGACTCAGTGCAGACCAGGAGTAAAGCTATTGGATGGTGCCATTTTTATATAGCCGCTTTGCTGACAACAGTCATACTTTCATTTTAAACGGATACAATTGTACCAGTCTTGGTGTAAAAGGCTTAAGAACTATTTCCAGCACAGTGTAAACTTCCCACTGAATAAGGTGAAATTAAGTAAGTCTAACAATAGTAACTTTTTTGAAATGGTAACTTCTACATGCTTATTCAAGCTAGTAGGTGACTACATTTAAATAACTTGTCTTTTTCTCAGATATATGCCTCAGTCATTTGTCAAGTGAAGATATGCTCCAAAGTTCTAGTGAATACTAAACCAGGTCTCACAAATCCCGTATCCTACTCGGTTTTATGCAGAGTCTGCTCCTTCTGATTGATTCCATTGATTTGCAATCTAATTCTTAGGACACAAAGACAACATATTACATAGCCATCAGATGAATTTCCAGAATTCTGTATCTGTCCGTATGTGCAGAATGTAACAGAAATGAATGGAGATAAGTGTTTTGTGACTCAAGTTCAACTTGTACTCAGGGAACGCTATATTGCCTACACACACATCAGCATACTATTTCCCTTTCTGGAAAACTCTCTGTTATAAAAAAATGTTGCAGAAAAATAGCCATTCAGCACGCTCGATGGAAGATACACTCTGCAAACTGTGTCTTTGAATGTTGTCTTGTTCAAAGCCTAAAAAGGCTTTGCGGGAAAACAGAATTCTTCTGCTGAACCTCAAAGAGGTTCTCCGGGTTTTCTGAATTCAGTCTGTGAATGTTATCACCCTTTGTACATGATTAGGCAATGTTAAAAAGAAGTAGTAACGATTCTGTCATTTCTTCAGGTCATGTGGTTTTAGCTGAGAAATCGTTTTCCTTCCAAATCACTATTCAAGAGAATTACTGTAGTCTTTAGCTATGGCATAAATCTATATTAAAATAATTCTTACTGCTTTTGTCTAAACTATGTGGTCAAAGCACGCAAATCTTCAGTATTTTCCAGCAGTGATAAGATGGAAAATAAGTGCTTGATTTAAAAGTGGAAGCTTTGTACTCTGATAGTGTTTACTATAGCACTTATCCTGCTGAAATCAGTGAGACTTGAGATGTGCTGATGGCATCAGAATTCGCCCTTTCGTATTGTTCTTCACTCTTGATCACCAAAAACTTAAAGGAAGAAGAAGAAGTTATGTAGTAAGGGAGCTTCTCAAAATGCAGGTTTTGTCTTTGCTTAACATCCTTCCTTCCTTCCAGCCCTATCATTTTTGGTTTGGAACTATTCATATAATCATAAACAAAATACTTCACTATAGCATTTCTTTATGGTCTGTACCACTTACATTGTTCTGTGTGCACTGAAAGGAGTCTAATGTTGCAGTTCTATGTTAAATCTGTAAAGGCTTTGTTTTGAGACTTTACAGCTTGAAAGAACCAAGAGGTGCTCAGAACCACATCATCTTTGCTTTTTTTTTTTTGCCTTTTTTCTGTACACTACTTCTATATATTTACATTTTCTGATGCTTATTTCTGAAAGAAGTGTCTCTGGGCTCCTTGCTAGCTACTCAGCTCTTCTGCCTCTGCTCTTCTGTGATTTTTTCACGAACCTGAAGAACTCTTGGGAAGTTCCACAAAGAGCAAGACTGAATGGTGGACAACCAATTAACAGTCAAAATGGCAGGAAGAATACATTCTGAAAGGTACATGGCAGGGTTACTCAGGCAAAGGGAAGCTGAACAGAGCAGAAGAGTAAGATCAGGAGTGTACCTGCCTCTCCTCCTTGAGATGTAACTAGAATCCCCTGTTCAGGAACCGAAAGGACAGCACCCTGGCAACAGAGAAGGTAAACTTGATTGCTTGCTAGAATCAGTCTGAACTTTAAAAATATTGCACATTTAATTTGGATGGCTAGGACAGGTTGTGATTCAGATTAGGTTGGATTTGTGTGATGAGTCCGTTTGTTTCATCTCTGTAATCAAGCTCACTTGTACCCTAAGTTTCATCTCTGTAATCAAGCTCACTTGTACCCTAAGTGATTAAATAGTATAAGCCAAGTCACTGTTAATCTTTTTATGTTGTCAGTGGGTTTTAGGGCATTTTATCTTAAGTAGTGCCATTGTATTGAAGTGCATGGCATGTTTTATTAATCCAGGTAGATGCAGAATAGACAGGAAGTTACTCTGAAATGTAGAAGATTTTTAATGTCAGAGGACACTAGGTTAATTGACTTGTCTGGCATGCATTAAAAGTCTGTTCTAACAGAGAAGTGGATGGTTTCATATCAAAAGTAGTGAGAACATTCCAGAATGTTATGAATCCACTTCAGATAAATAGCACAGTAATCTGTCCATATTTTCGAAGTGTAATCTGGGTTTGTATGTCTGAAAAGAAGGAACACAAGTGATGACTAATCTGACTTTTGAAAAAACTCTATTGAACGGCATATACTGCTTGCCATTTAAGTTCCTAATCATGCCTTATATTGGCAACATGACTTTGACTTTTTTGATATTCCCTGGAAATATAAATGTAACAGTTCGAAAATATTAGCTTTTGGAAAAGTCAAAATCATAAGAGCTCTAGAGGAAAAAATAGTCCTTACCAGGAGCTTTACAATAAAAGAATTCATGCATTTATATGATGAATTAGCCTAAAATAGGGTGGAAATAAACAAATTTTCAAGTTTAGCACTAAGCACATTCTCTTTAGTGGAACATTTGTTAGAGAAAGAAATCTTAAAGCTATCCCAAATGCCTTTCTGGTAGAGTGGTAGAGGTGATTTTGCAAGTTCCTCCTGGACCCATCTTCTTTGAGTGACACAGGCTGTGTGTATCACAGCCTTCAGTGTCACACAAAGAGTGTACACAGAGAATTTCTGCTCAGTGTAGCTGTATGTGTGAAGAAATTACCATCTGTGGTATATTTTTATCACCTGACAGCTAAAAATTACAGCATGCTTAACCAGCACAACAAACAGTGCGGGAAGTCCCTCCCATTCAGCACAACCCTTAAACTAACCTGCCCCTGAGAGTATTTTGCAGTAGTCTGGGTGATACGGACTGAATAAGGGTGTAATCACACTTCCCACTTCTGTCTGAGGATTGTAAGCTTCAGAAGAGATGTGCAAATTTATTTTAAGACAGTAGCATCTTACGCTCTAAGAATAAATTCCAAAGTGATAGTACGATACTGTGGTTAACAAAATATGAATACCTGTACCTTACTACTTACATATTGTGCTATAAATGTCCTAGATAAACTGTTGAATCTGTTTTAAAGTGCACCTTCTCATGCTGTAAATTAAATAACCAACATAAAAGCACATCAGAAAATCAAATTCCATAGTTTGCAAACTCCAAGACCTTCGGTGGATGCTGTTGTGAAAGTCTGAGCAAGGTGTCTTGAGATCTCTGTAGCAGACTTCTCTCACTGGAACAAAAGCAGCGATGGTAATCCTTTCAGGATTAAGTGGAAGAAGATATCCCATACATGTTGCTAGGGGAACTGCTCGCGTGCCAGAAGTGGAGTGTGGGAGGAACACCATTCCAAGGTTTGCTCTTGGCTTTGGGAAGGAACTGAAGTCTTGTGGTTGCAGCAGTGGCTGCAAGGGAATGAATCGTGTGTATAGGTTTGACACTGTTGCAATGAACATGATTTAGCCTACAGCTCTGTTAAAGATGTGGGATTTGTCTGCAGTGGTTGTCAGGTGGAACCTTAGGTTTGTGTTCATGCCATTTCACCCATTCATCCACACGAAGCAGCAGCAAATGCCAGTTGAGTCTTCACGTTCTGGTCAAGTTCCTCCTGCCCCTTGCAGCCACTAGCTGTCCTGTGGACCGTTTGCTCAGCAGGGATGCGGATAGCCAGTGCCAAAGTCTCTGCTGCTTTCCTGCATAGTTTGTTGTCAAGAAGTTAGATGGAGTTTTATAGCTTATTGTTTGATTCTTAACCCTTCGTTTTCCTCCATGGTTACTCAAAACTGCCAGCACGGACGTTACCTGATCCCAGCTGCTGTAGGCTGGCTCCCACTTCTTTTATTCTTCCATTGTATCTATACATACCATAATAGGGTGGTTGGCCTCCGTTTTTCTACTTTTTCTTGATGCAAAATCATGTTCTGATAAATTATGTTTGTTTGTCTTCTTTTCAGGCATCAGGAATTGCCACAGGCGTGCTGGTGTGCTCAATATCTTGCAGAGTTCTCGTTTTTATCTGGTCAAGATTTTCTTATGTTTGTGGGATAAAACTGATCATTATGTTTCGGTCTCTTATTAGTGACTGCTGGAGATGTTTTGATTTCCTCTGTTCTGTGTGGGGTATTCACTTTCTAAGGTCCCCTGGGCATTTTCACTTGACCAATTTCTTTCCCAGTGTAGAGGCCGATAGCATAATTTGTCTTTCCATTTCTCTACCTACGGTGCATTGTATTCTGGAGATTTTATTGGGGTTTTTTTCCACTAAAAGTCTCAAATTTGTTATAGGGTATTTTGGGGCGAACCAGGAGACGATAGGACTCTTACAGCATATTTTAGAAAGAAAGGATTTATTTTTTAACTTCTTTTTGGAATTAATAGCTATTCCACTGTTGCCTGCAACGGTGGTGTAATGAACTCAGTGACCAGAGTGTTTCTGTCCAGTCTTTCTGTCTGTTCTTTCTAAATGCAAGAATCAGTACTTGCACTGCTAGTGTAGCAGAACACCTAACCTGGTCCAGCCAAAATGTGGAATAGCTCACAAAATCGTGTATCTCTAAGGGCTTTGGGGTTTAGGGTTGTCTTTTTCGAATGTCTGTTCAGCTGGACAGAGGCTAAATACCTGTGACAGGATACGGAGAGCCTACTTGTTTTCTCCAAGCAAGAGACTTAGCTCCCAGCATAGATTTAGCACAGACACACGAGATGAAATAGCAAGGCCAGTCTGGTTGTCAGCAGGCAAACAGCAAACTAGAAAAACTGCTTTTTGTTAGTCAGAAGGGAAGAGTGCAGGATTTCGCCATGGGGTGCTGAGGCAGGTTTCTAGCCTGAGGTGTGTGGTTGTTCCATATATTTCCATACATCAGCTGTTTTGGTTTTGGCTCCCATGCTGTGAATAATTCACGCTGGAGGATGTCAGAAAGTAAGCCCTGCTGCAGAAAACTGGCAACTGCAGTATGATTGCTCTCTATTGAAAAGCCAGTCATTTTATCTACGTCATTTATTCTTTGAGCAGCTGCATTTCTAGATTTGATTCTGGACTTTGGCTGCCGTGAACCTGTAGTTCTAAATAACGTTTTGGGAAGTACTTAACCGTGTAAAGAACTGAAACAAACACTTGTCTGGTGAAGCATCAGAAATTGAAACAAAGCAACTGTTGTGGAGTGGCAACAACTCTACTGTAGTTCGTTATTTAAGCTGTTGGTTTAGATATTTCTCCCTGAGGGTTCATCTTCAGACGCTGTTCAGTTTTATTGATTTACCTAGTGAACTCCCTTGGTCATGAGGCGCTATTTGTTAATACTCCTGCAGCAGCCCGAAGTTTTCCACTCGGTACTGAAGCTGTGACCAGACGTTTTTCATGATACGCACGGCACAGACCACACATCTCTTCCAAAAGATCTGTTACCCTCTCCCCAAGTCCTTCTCTACACATCAAAGTTTACCAAAAACAGCTATTCCTAAATAATGTTATCAGAATGAACACTTGTATTCCAGAATTTGGCTTACTGAAGTAAGTCCCACATATGGGTTTATTTTAAGCAAAAAAAAAAAAATCTACCAGACATACTCCAGCAAAACACGAAGAACGCTAGCAGGGCAGGTACTTCAGATGTGTTCTTTCAGCCTTTTACCACGTGGTGCACAAGGCAAAGGAAGACATGGTCCCTGCTGTGAACTTTCGTCCCCCTAGGCTGTCCATTTTTTCCTTTCCCCACCAATAGATCCACTGGTGATTTATGAAGGAAAAAAAAAAAAAAGGAAAAACTACCAGAATGCAGGCCTAGAAAAATCTGTTAGAAAAGTGTATGTTGTGAAAAAGCCGTTAAATGGGAAACAGAAAGTGTGAGGTTTTTCTGGTTTTTTCTGTTAAAAAACATTGAGTCATGGTTGCAACGCTAAGCCAAAATTGAACAAGAACCCCATAATTTCCATTCATTTCTGCAAACATTATGGCAAAACCGCAGCATTCTCATGACAGTGAGTGCCATGGAAGTGCTACTATTGTTGAGTTTTGCCCAGACCTTATAATTCTTGTGTCACATGCAAACAATCATATTTAGTAGATCGCATATTTATGAGACCTATTTTTAGTTAAAGTACAGGAACACTCTCTAGACTATGTTCTGCTGTTTGAAGTAGCCACGCAGTGGTCCTGAAGCATCTGAGGCATGGAGTCGCTTAGTTTTGGAAAGCTCGACATTGGGGTTTGTGAAGGCTGTCTGCCTTTCAGAGCGCTCCCTGACGCCGTTTCTGAGACTACGCTGAGCGAAACATGTGGAGAAGCGTGCACGCAGCCACGCAGGAGTCCAAAACTGGTGAAAGCTGTGCTTCAAGATGTCAGATGTGATGAAAGTATTCTGCCTGCTGATCTCGTTATCACTCAGAGAATGGATTTTAAATTGTGTAACCCGTATGGAAAACCCTCTCCGTATAACGCGTTGTAGATTAAACCATGACTTTGGTTTTAAAAACAGAAATCCCAAAGACAAAACCTGTAGTTTTTGAATAGTTAATTCCCAGACAATTGAGAACGCTTTCAGGTGGGCTGTGCCTGAAGGCAGGAATGAAACGAGCGCGGATTCGGCGTGTTCAAGCCCGGCGTTATCTGTTCCCTGACTCGATTTATTTTTGCCCGGCCTCTGCAGCGGAGTGACTCCGCGTCCCGTCCGTCGGCAGCGCGCCTTGCCTGGGGCAGAGCTCGTTTCGCTGACGGACACAAGCACACCAGCGTGCCTGCGCGGGGGCTCGGTGGCGGGGCCGGTGACAGACCGTACCCCCTTTCCCCTCGAGGGCCGCCGGTCCGCGTCCGTGCCCGGCGAG
>Ga0065711_1032644_pt1 | contig 26968 bp, 41 predicted proteins | sample Hoacrofraction12_FD_59098 | JGI IMG/M metagenome (GOLD analysis project Ga0065711, IMG submission 59098) | Hoatzin crop microbial communities from Cojedes, Venezuela - Epithelial fraction 12 v2 (version 2) | ecosystem: Host-associated > Birds > Digestive system > Esophagus > Crop | place... | reverse complement strand
AGACCTGCCTGGACAAGGTCCTGTGCAGCCTGCTGTAGGTGACCCTGCTTCGGCAGGGGTGTTGGACTAGATGACCCACAGAGGTCCCTTCCAACCCCTACCATTCTGTGATTCTGTGATCACAGGGGGTGTTTTCCCGTTTCTGTGCTGGTTGCTGTTCCCTTTGCTTAACTGGCTTTACTTAGTTCACCCCAGTTGGAGGGTCTGAGCACAAACACGTAGCCAGCTGCTGTGGTCACGGGAAGCCGTGAAGCAGAGGGACAGGACAGGCCACTTTGCTTGCCCAGCTGGATCTCACACAGCAGCTAGTCCTGGCAGCAGAGCCCTGCCCAGGTATGCAGCAGGCCCCTGGAAGCTGTCAGCTCTTCCCTTGGCCTTACCCCATGGTTAGTTGTGTTGGTGCCAGCGGGGTTGTTTGTTTGTCCCTCGCGTGTTTTCCTGCCCTAGTTGTGTTCTCGCTGTTCTGCAATACATCTGTGATTTCTGTGGAAACAGTGCATAGGACTCTGGGCGTGATCCCAGCAAATCATTTGGAGTGGGTTTATCTCAGTTGCAGGCTTAACAGAGCTGCTGCACTTGCTGACTGCGTCCTGCAGCCCCAGCGCAGGGTTATAGATCCTTCGCCCGCGCGTTCTCTGCACTCTCTTGCACAGTCATGTCGACTCTCCCGGGTCATGTGGGGCTGGCTGGCCTCCTGCACTCCTTGCGGCTGGGCTCCTGGGGGTTTGAGCCACGCTGGTGCCTGTTGTGTCCGTGCCTCAGATTGCTGACGATGAGCAAGCCTCACCCTGCTTGAAGGTGTTGGGGTAGAGGGGATGGGCAATGTGTGAGAAGGGGCTGTTTTCCAGCACCCAGGGGAAGAGCAGCACCCAGAGCATCAGTGGGGTAATGCTGTTGCACGTCTGTTCTCTCTGCACAGCCACAACGACTTTGTCGCTATCCTGGACCTCCCCGAAGGAGAGCACCAGTACAAGTTCTTTGTGGATGGCCAGTGGGTCCACGACCCGTCTGAGGTAACGCTCAAAGCTTTATGCATCCAGATCTTGTCTTCTTCAGGGGTCTAGGCGTAATGTGACTGTAGCAGAGGGGGAACAGGAGGAGAAGAGGGTATTTGCCAAAACGAAAGGGGCAGCTCCGTCGCAAGAGTCCTTTCAGAGGCTGGTTCCTCTGGGCTTTGACATGCTGGGGGGGGGAGTGTCTGGGAGGTGCTGAGGGGCAGGGAAACACCAGAAGGCCTGCAAACCCTGTTCCGAATTGGCTACGTGGGAAGATGGGCTGTGGGGTTAGCACTCATTTGCAGGTTCTCCTCCAAACTGAATCACATGGTAGCATCACGGGGAGGAGAGGACACTTACCCATCGGCATGGAGCCAGAGGGACAATGAAAACAGGAGGTGATGTAGCAGCCTGGGAGTAAAGGGAAATCATCCCAGGGTAAGCAGCAGAGCTCTGCAAGCATAGAGCAGACAGTGGCCACCTGTGCTCTCAGTTGATGGCACAGCAAAGACAGCTTGGGCTGGGAGGATCTAGGAAGCATTCCATGTGCTTCGATTGGAGGTGAATGTAGGAAGACTCTTACCTCTGTTCTCTCCAGCCTGTGGTCACCAGCCAGATGGGGACGATTAATAACCTGATTCATGTCAAGAAGTCTGACTTTGAGGTGTTCGATGCTTTGAAGGTGGATTCCCTGGAGAGCTCCGAAACCTCAGGTCGGGGTGAGTTTTTGTGGCGTTCTGGCTTTGCATGTGCTATTTTCCATGTCCTCTGCGCTGAGACTGGCTGCTCTGGGGGTCAACAGACCCCCTGAGCAGAGGTGTGGGCCCACACCTTGCAAGAGTAGTGTTTCTCAGCATGTCCTCAGCAGCCCACAGCTGAGGCCTCGTCTCTGTGGAGGGGCTGTGCTGGTGTAACTTGTCCCGTGCTAGCACTGTCCCAGAGCAGGGTCGGTGCCCATGCACGGCTGAGGCAGCCGTTTCAAACTCATGAACATGGAGAAGATCACCCCTTTCTGTCTGCTCATCTGTGAGTAAGTCATCTGATCTAGGGTACAAGCTAGGGCGAGAGCAGCATCCGGGTTATTTTCAGCAGCCGCTCTTCACTTTCACGCCAAGGTAATTTGTACGAGCAGTAACACAGAGGCAACCTCCGTCTCCGCTTGTGTTACAGCAGCAGGTTAGGTTACCGCACGGACGCTGGCAGTGTTGGCTCGGTGTGCAGTGCTAGCAGGTAGCTCCGTCGTGTTTCGTTGCAGGGCGCCCTGAGTGTGGCCTGCTGTCCCTGGTACAAATCCCGTCTCAGGTACAGCCTCAGCTCCACATCCTTGCCCAGCCTGGGCAGGAGATGCTTCGCTGAAAAGAAGCCAGCAAGCAGCAGGAGCTCCAGGGCGGTGGAGCCTTTCCGGATGCTGGCAGTCAGTTCCAAAACAATCAGGTCAGATGTGGCTGGGAGATACAGCCAGTCCAGCTCCCAGTGACAGCAAGCTCCCACGGGCCGAGCAGCTGCTCAATCTGGACTTTCCATCTGCCCTTTCTGGGACCTGCTTGTCAGGCAGTCCTGCGGAACGGAGAGCGTGCAGGCGTGCGGCTTGCTGTGCCCCTGCTGCAGAGGGTACAGCTGAAGCCGGCTGCTTGCTGCAGGGAGAGGGACCCTGCTGCGCTGAGAGCCATGCGCCTTGGGGCAGATACCACGGGGTGCTTGTGTTGTGTCAGCGCACGTACCAGCTTACAGCCCTGCTTGGAGACGCCCAGGGCTCACCTGGCTGCTTGTGCTGCTGTGAAAAGGCTGAGCTGTTGCCATGGCCGTGGCTCATGTTTGTGATGATGATGTTTGTGCCTGAAAAAAGAGCCTGCTGGGTCCTTCTCAGTGTCTTCAGAGCCGCTCTGCACTCGCCAGTCCTGCTTTAGCCATTTCACAGCTCCTCCCATCTCTTCTCTTTAGACTTATCAAGCTCACCCCCTGGTCCTTACGGCCAAGAGATGTACGTATACCGGCCTGAGGAGCGCTTCAAATCCCCACCCATCCTCCCACCTCACCTCCTTCAGGTTATTCTCAACAAGGACACCAACATCTCGGTGGGTACCAGCACACTGCCTGCATATGGAGAGCCACGCTGGGGTTGGAAGGGGAGCCCTATCCGTAGGGAGCCTGGTCTCCCCTTGGCTGGGGGGACCTTGCTGTTTCCTATGAAAAGCATCGCTTTTCCCATTGACTGCGCTGGTTTGGCCCCTTGCTCTGCCAGGTGCTGAGCTGGGCTCTGCTACTGTTCAGAGCAGCCAGAGGTGCCAGCAGCTCGGATTGCCTGAGGTGGCAGCTCCCTGTGATGGCTGGCGGGGGAAGTGGGGGTCAGGGCTCTGCTGTTCCCCTGTGACACTCCTCTCCTCCTAGTGTGACCCAGCACTGCTGCCCGAACCCAACCATGTCATGCTCAATCACCTCTACGCGCTCTCCATCAAGGTAAGGGCAGGCCCGCGAGGCCGCGGCGCGAGGGAAGGGCCCCCGGCAGCCTGCAGCACCTGCAGGGAGCAGAACCTGGGCGGCCATGTCCCCGGCTCCCGCTGATGCCGTGCCTCTCGCAGGATGGCGTGATGGTGCTCAGTGCCACGCACCGCTACAAGAAGAAGTACGTCACCACGCTACTGTACAAGCCCATCTGAGCTGGGGCCTCGCCCGCCCCCCACGCAGGGCACGCAGCGCCGCTTTGTCTGCACACACTGGGCCACGGGACGTTGTGAGGACTGGCCGCTGGCTGCAGCCTCGGACCTGGCAGGGGGACAGGCCCCGGCGATGAGCGCAGGGCCGCTGGGGCCTGTGATGCTGTCCCATCCTGCTGCTGTGGTTTGATTTTAACCCCTGGTTTCCAGCCACCCGCAGCTCCCCTTGGCTTCTGTGAGTCTCTGGGGCCGCTTTGTTTGCTGCTCACCAGAAGAGCCTTTCCTCGCCGCCGCCGCAGAGAGGGCTTCACCCCACCCGTCTGCTCCAGCCTGCAAGGGCCCCGGGGCGGTCCTGGCGCTGTCCCCCCCCCGGGCCTCCAGGAACGTGTCCTACCTGCTGAAGGCTGCTGTGTTGCCCTGATAATGAGGCTGCAAGGCCACCTTGATCCCTGGGGACTCTGGGACACCCCAGCCTGCCACCTGCGCCCCGTCCCGCGGCCCTGGAGGTGGGCTCCCCGCCAGGTCCAGCGCCGAGCCAGCGGGAGGGAGGGTAGAGCTGGACGCAGCCGTGCTTACCTGCCGCCGGGACAGCACCAGCGAGGACTGAATGCCTGCCCCCTCCCCAGCGTGGAGGGCTTCTGCGGGGCAGGGCTGACCCTTGCGGCCCACGCTGGAGGGGGCCTGGGGGTAGCGGCGGAGGGCGGGTACCCCAGGCCCCCGGCCACAGCGCCTGCTGCCGGAGTGGTGCCATGCGCCAGGACAGGGTTTTCTCTATTTATTACAGTATTTATTGTTGTGGGTGCTGCCGGCCTGGTGTTGCTGGGGGTTGCAGAGCAGTGAGGGGAGGGAAGTGAGCGCGGGGGGGGGTGGCTCAGAGCCTCCCCCTCAGCCCCACCGGTGCCTGTGACCCCCCCAGGGAGGAGGGTGCCCTGCTGCAGAGACGGGCGTGACAGAAACACCGCAACCCAAAGGAAACCTTTATTGGGGACTCTGCAGCCACCACACAGAACGTGGCATCTCTGACCCCTTCCTCCCTGTATATACATATACATACATCCGCGAGCAGGGACGGGGACGCAGCGGGGTTGTGGACAGGACCTGAGTCCGCAGGGCCGGCGGTGCTCGGTGCGGAGGGCTGCATCGCCCCGCTCTGAGCACTGCGGGTGGAAGGAGGCAAGCCCTGAAGCGTGGGACAGGCAAAGCCCAAGCCAGCAGCTGCCGCTGCGATGCCAAGTGAAGGTGGGCACAGGGCACACGACCACCATGGAAGCTGAAACCCACTGATTTTGCAGCAGTGGGCACTCTTGTCCACCCCAGCCCTCAGGGACAGAGCCGGCTCCAGTGTGGCAAGGCTCGGCAGCCGGCAGGCTGCTTCGTAGCCGAGGGCATCACGCCCTGCCGTGCCTGGGGCTCAGGAGACGGGCAGGGGCTGCTGGGCCTTCACCTGGAGAGAGAGCACGCGTGGCGATGAGGGGGAGCGCTGCGGGGACACGGGCGCACAGGCTGGGGACAGCCAAGGAAAATGGGTCCCTGTGCCCCACGCTGCACCCAGCTGAGCCCTGGGCACCCCCTCGCCCCGTCAGCCACCACTCTGCCGCAGAGCGTGGGGTGTCTGCTGTCTGTGCCCATCCCCAGGGCGTCAGGGCTCAGGGGCTCTGGCTGCTGGGGCGGACTCACCTCCAGGTTCGTCCTGGCCTTGCGCAGCGTGTTGCGGGTCCTGGTCACTGCGAGGGAGAGAGGGAGGGGGTCAGGGAGGTCCCCGCGCTGCGCAGCCGCCCCAGGCACACAGGGACACAGCCGGCTCGGCCGTGCCACCCCGCAGCGGGACCCACGTACGCTGGCTGACGATGAACTGCTCCATGCTGTCCTTCAGCTGGGCCATGCTGCGCAGCCGCTCGGCCATGCTCTGCAGAGCGTCCTCCCTCTCGGAGAGCTGGGCCTGCAGTGCCGCGATCTCACCCTGCAGTGTCTGCTCCTGGGAGCAGACGAGCGCAATGAGCTGGGTGCCCAGCCCAGACCACCCTGCCAGCCCCCCTGGCCCGGAGCTCACCTTGTCCCGGTGTGGGGCAGGGCTGCCGGGCAGCGCGGTGCCGCAGAAGGCGTCGAGGAGAGACACGCACTCCTCCAGGATGAGGTGCAGGGCGCTGGCGCTGCCCCAGAGGTGCCCCGCGCCCGCCCACCCCAGCACCTGTGGGAGACGGGTGCGAGAGCAGGTGCTGCCGGGGCACCTGTGTCCCACCGTGCCCAGCCCAACGCTGCAGGGCAGCACCTGCAGTGGCGCCTGGGGTCCGTCCACCCCACCCTGCCCACGCTTTACCTCCTTTCCCGGGAGCGGGCAGCCGGGCAGACCAAGCTGACACATCAGCTCGCCGGCCAGCACCTTCCCCTCCAGGATGTGCTGCTCCAGGGCCCGGTAGGTGTCCAGGGAGCCGATGGCGTGAGTCCCCGTCAGTCTCTCGCTCTTCCTCACCGGTGGGTCTGCACTGAGTGGCTCTGTGAGTCGAGCAGGGCAGGGTGAGGACCAGTGCCTGCTTCCCTTGCGGACCTCCCCATCCCATCCCAGGGGCTCGGCTCTGCCCTTGGGCTCTCCGTCCCTGCTCAGCAAGCGTGGTGCCACGAGTTTGTCAGGTCTCAGCAGCCCCAAGGCACGCGTGTGGGCAGGCTCTGGCACTCACCCTCCATCCGCCGGGCCACGGACGTGTCAGGGGGCAGCGCCGAGCTGGTGCCAACATCCCGCACAGGAGGAGATGGGAAGCAGCCTGGAACAAGAAGTGTCTGAGCCCCTGTGGATGGCCATAGCTCCGTGCCTGGGGCAGCTGATGGGCCAGCCCACCCTTGCTGCCCGCCTGCAGGGCCGCCGCGTCCCTCCTGCTGCCTCGACAGGAGAGGTGTTGGGACCACCCAAGGGCTGCAGAGGGGCCAGGCACCCCAGGACCGGGAGCTGGGGCTGGTGGAGGGGGCTGGGTGCAGGTCCCATACCTGCACGGGTCTCGGCGGAGGGGCTGGGCAGGCTCTTGCAGAGGTGCAGCTCTGCACGCAGGGTCTGCAGCAGCAGGCTTTGCTCCTCACACTGCTGCTGCAGGAGCGTCGCCTTGTGCTGCAGCCTGCAGAGGGGTGACACATGGGTCCAGGGCCAGCCGTGCCACCCAGCCCTGCTGTCCCCAAGGCCACAGTGCCCCGAACCTTACCTGTTGTTGTCCTCCTGCAGAGCGCGCCGCTCATCCCGGAGCTGCCGGATGCTCTCTTGGCGCTCGGCGAGCTCCTCTGCCAGCCTCCGCTGGTCCCCACGCCTCTGGGCCAGCTCTGCTTCAGCCTCCCGCGCCTGGGAGTGGACAGCCAGGAGCGCGTCCTGCATCCGCGCCAGCTCTAGGCACGGAGAGCACGGAGGTGTCACCCTCACCCCACAGCCAGTGCCCTCTGGATGGTGGAGTCACCATCCCTGGAGGTGTTCAAAAAAACGTGTAGATGTGGCACTTTGGGAAATGGTTTAGCAGGCACGGTGGTGTTGGGGTGACAGTTGGACTTGATGATCTTAGAGGTCTTGTCCAACCTTAATGATTCTGTGATTCAGACCGGGGATGCTGGTGGCCTAGCCCTACCTTGGGAGAGGTGGTCACACTGGAGCCGCAGGGTCCGGTTGTCTTCACGCAGAGCCTGGTTCTCCCTGCTCAGCTGCAGCCCTGGCTCGGACCCCTGGGCATAGACATCGCTGGGCAATCCTGCAAAGGGGCACGGTGCTGAGTCTCTCTCCTGACACCCTGCTGTGCACGGGGTGGGTGTGCACCCCTGCAATGGGGTGTGCGAAGGCTGGGCCCCCCCCCAGAGCGCAGGGGTCCCCGGCGGCCCTGGCCCCCCTGCAGCACCGTACCGCTGGCCTTGCCGGTGAAGGCCAAGCAGCGTTCGAGCTGCTCCCGGAACCGGTCGTTGGTGCAGATGGACTCCTCAAGGCGCTGGCACAGGCTGCGGATCTCCACCAAGTGCTCCTCCAGCAGGTCCTCTCCTGGCACAGCCGAGGAGAAGGCTCAGGGCAGGGCTGAGCTGTGGCGCCTGCTCCGTGCCATCCCCACTCTTCTGCCCCACTCCAGAGCCACGTTCCGCAGCCATTTCGGTGCGGGGCTCCTGCCGGTTCCCCCACACCCAGCCGGGATGCCCCCGTGCTCTCCAGCATGGACCTTACCTGTCAGCTTCTGGCTGGAGGCGTACCCCGACGGCAGGGCCCCGTGAAGCAGCCGGCCGGGGCAGGGTACGTCCCAGTGGGCACGGGTCTCGGTGGCCCCGGGGATCTCAGGCAGGCTCTGCAGCACGTCGTGTTGGCAGAGCGATGCTGGGGCTTTGCTGCCCTCTCCCAAGGGGCCCAGCGGGGCTGCGGGCTTTGCTGGTGCCACGGGCAGCGTCACGGCTGCACGCACAGGGCAAAGCAGCGAAGAGAAGGAGAGTAAGGAGCAGGGAGGGAGAATGGGGGTAACCCAGTCCCTCCATGTGCTTCTTGCCCCCTTCTTGCTCTGCCCAACAGTGCAGCCCCATGTCCCCCCATGGTGATCCCCCAGCATCGACCTCCTGTCTTGGTCACACCCATTCCTCCTGAAGAGCAGAGGCTCTCCCAAGGCTTCCTGGTTACGTGACACAAGTTGGAGGATCTCAGCCTCAGTCCTACCCATCAACTAACCAAACCAGCCCTTTCCCAGGGGCCCTGGGATGAGCAAGCACCCGCACCAAGGGCTAGAGCTGCCTCAGGCTGTGTCCATCCCACCCACCAGGTCCCCTCTTCTTGACAGCCATGTGTTCCCACCATCCCCCAGCCAGAGTGATGGGACCCAACCTTAAAGCAGCAGCCCCTGGTAGCAGGAGAAGGGTCAGGGCAGGACAGGCAGGACAGATTGGGCAGGGGGCCATGCAGCACAGCGCGGCACAGCGTGGCACGTGGGGCAGGCAGGGCCAACCCCAAGCCAGAGGCACAGGCTCACTTTCTCCCAGCTGCCTCTGGAGCACCTGCAGCTCCTGCTGCACCTCGGCCAGGGAGCAGATGGGGGTCCCACAGCAGCCCAGGAGCAGGGTGGCTGTAGGAAGAGGGGGCCCAGCAGGCAGGAAGGGGGGCAGCCCGGGCGACAGCGCAGGCAGAGGGGCACTAACGGGGTTGGACAAGGAGTCAAAGTGAAGGCCTGGAGACAGGAGAGAGAGATGGAGAGAGATGTTAGCGTGGCTCTGGCTCAGCCTGGCGGGGACCCCTCCTCCCCGGCAGCACTAGGACCCTGGCACGCCCTGAGCAGCCGAGTCCCTGTGTCCGGAGGCACAGCAGGCTGGGACAGCCCACATGAGGCCAGTCAGGTTCCAGCTTTGCAGGACTGTGGTACCACAGCAGGGCTTCCTGAGACGCTCCCCTGCAGCCCCGGGTGCTGTGTGCTCACCCTCCTCGGGCTGGCACTAGAGCACGGTGCTCCACGGGCAGCTCCTGCCCAGGCCTGATGGGCACCTATCACTGCAAGGACCCAGACGCTGCAGAGGGGCTGCAGGGACCCCCCCGGGCACCCCCCAGTACCTGCAAGTCGGGCAGGCTCCTCGTGGCACTGGCTGCACTCGCTGGCCACATCCCCGTCGGAGCATGGCTCCAGCCCCTCGGACACGAAGGAGGTGCTGGTGGCAGAGCGGGACGATTCAGAGGGTGGGCGGCTGCTGCCCGGGGACTCACAGCGCTCCTGCAGCTTCGCTTCCAGGCTCTCAATCACCTTCTCCTTCTCCTGGAGCTCCTGGCGGAGCCTGCGGAGGTGGCCCTTCACTGGAGCTGGCAGGGTATCCCACAGCCCTTCCCTGCTGTGCTGCGCATGCTCCAGCGTGACACCCCACACGCCGCGTCCCATCCCTGCCGCAAGGCTGCCCGGAGCCATGGGGTGCCCAGCCCGAGCCTGGGACTCCCTGTCCCCAGAGGAGAGGCAGCCACGGGATGGCCACCTGGAGCAGAGACCCTGAAGGCACCCCGCACCCTCACCCCATGAGCAGTGATAGCCCCATGCAGTGCAGGCCCCCCAAGCCCCCCCCGGGAACAGGTACCTGAGGATCAGGAGTTCGTGGCTGGTTTGATCCTCCCCATCTTGTCGATCTCCTGAAAAACCAAGCCAGGGAGGAGCCAGTCAGTGTCCCTGTGCCCCACGCTGCCCATCCCCAAACAGAGCCCCAGCAGGACAGCCAAGCTTGAAGCACGTAGCCCACATAGCATGAGGCCCCAGCCCTTCACAGCACCCACCAAATCATCCCTCCCCAGCCTGCCGTGCCCCACTATGACCAGCCCCAGTGTCCCCCCAGAAGGTACTTACTGATGCCCAGCTTGTCACTGAGCCTCTTGGCCAGCTGCCTGCTCTGGGCCAGCTGCTCCCGAAAGCCCTGGCCCAGGTAGTAGTCGATGTCAGTGCCGCGGAGGAGCTCCTCGAAGGACTGCAGGGCATCGCGCAGGTGCTGGGCCAGGATGCGGCTCACCCCGCGGCCCTCCTGCAGCGTCTGCCGCAGCTGGCAGAGCTCCCGAGCCTGTGCCTGGATCAGCGAGTCGTACTTCCTAGGGGGATGGGCAAGCAGGGGTCCGCAGGGCTGCCAGCCCCCCCTCCGCAGAGCACGGCAGAGATGGGGTGCCCTGGGGGAGGCTGCGCACTGTCCACCGTGCCCCACCGTGCAAATGCCCCAGGAGCCCACACAACAAGAAGCCATGGCCTTGGGCAACCCCTGGAGATCCCGGCAGCCCCCCGCCCGGCCCCGATCCCCACCGCCATACCCTGGCCAGGTGGCAGATTGCAGCTCCTTTTGCAAACCCCCTCCAGGCTTGGCGACGGGCAGCTGCGCTTCGAGCAGGGCAACGCGGCGCATAAGGTGCTGCAGGTCACGGTGCGTCCGCAGGGCAGGCGGGCAGAGGGTGCCACAGCCGTCCGACTGCCAGCCCTCGTCCTCATCCGTGAGGCTGTGGGACGGGGAGGCCAGGGCCACGGGACCCGGTGGGGGATGCTCCGCGCTCGAGGTGTAGCCGCTGGTGATGGAGACGGAGCGGGCACGGCGCTGCAGGCTCTGGATCACCTTGTTGGCATTGAGTAGCTGCGCCTTGAGGTCCTGGATGTGCTGGTGCAGGGCCCCCACATCTGCTGGACCCGCAGCTTTCCGGGCAGACTTGCCCACCCCAGGCATCCCTGGCCGGCACAGGGATGCCGGCTCCTCGCCCAAGCTGGGCTCGCTGAACACATCTGGCTCCTCGCACTCTGCAGAGGAGACAGAGCACCATGTCGCTTTGCCATGCCAGACAGGCAAGGCAGAGGGATCCCTGGAGCTGCTGGCTGTCCTTACCGGGGCTGGTGGTCTCATCCCGGTCAGCTTCGGTCTCACTTCGCCCACATGTCTCATAGCCCAGGTCCTGGAAGTCTACCTGCACTTGCTTGCTGAGCTGCTGGGCGTGGGGTTCACCTGCCGGGCAGCCCCGTCAGCTCAGGGTGTCCCCCTGGGCAGGGTTCACCATCCCTGCCCCACACACAGCACCATGCACCGGGCTCAGCACGGCCCCCCCATCCCGCCCCAGGGTTTGAACTCACAGAGTAGGACGTGGTACTTCTCCAGCTGCTCGGCTTGTGCCCGCACAGTGGCTTCCGAGGCGGCGAGTTTGTCCTGCAGCTCCTGGCACTGCCTTTGGCCCTGCACCACCTGCGAGCGCAGCTCCGCGCCCAGCCCCGGCCAGCCCGTGCCAGGGGCCATGCCCTCCACCTGCCACACGGGAGATGGGTTGTGAGCTCCCCACCTCCACCATCGTCATCATCATCATCATCCCCGTCCCGGTCTCCTGGGCCAAGGGCACTTACATGGCTCCCATTCCCTCTGCCCAAGGTGCCAGGACAGGGTCTCTTGAGCACATCATCCTGGGATTGTGCCTCCAGCACTGGGCATCTGGCGGGCACAGCTGCCCTCTCTGCCGGGACCCCCTGGCCATTGACGCTGCCACCAGCCCGGCGGTCCCCAAGGGTGCTGCGGCTCTTCCGCTGCAGCCTGCGGGGCTCCGGGGCCAGGGAGCTGCCCAGCCCAGCCTCCTCCGGCTCCCCGCTCTCCAGCAGCAACGTGGCTTCACCCATCCGCTCCTTCAGCTCCGCGTTCTCCAGGCACAGGCTCAGCATCGCCTTCCTGGGGGCACGTGGCAGTGTGAAGGGCCGGCAGCGGCCGAGACACGGGGTGTCCCCTCAAGCTCCCGCCATCACCCGCCGGCCCACATCCCGGGGCTCTTGCCTGATGTGGGAGACAGAGGAGAAGCCAGCTTCCTCCAGCTGCGCCTTCAGCTCCCGCAGCTCCTCTTCCGCCCGCAGCTCCCGCTCCAGCGTGGTCAGTGCCGTGCTCCCTGTCAGGGCCCTCCCAATGCCCCCGCTTTCCTTAGGGGCCCGGGGGCTGCTCTAGAGGGACAAAGACAGAGGGTGACAGGGACATTGCCAAAGGACGTGGTGCAGCAGCGGCGCAGTGCCCAGCTCTGCCATCCCTGTTCCCAGTGCCACGCTGACCTTGCTCACGTGCTGGGTTGCCCCACAGTGGGCTGCCTCCTCCTTGGTGCCGTCAGTGAAGGTGGTGCTGGAACCATCACAATCTGTGCCAGTGGCCTGTCCTAGGAGACAGCACAGCACAACAGGGGGTTTTACACCGTGGCAATGGCAGAACTGCCTCTGTCCCCTCTGCCTTGGTGACCGACCGGGCAGCCTCGGGGAAGGTGCCTGATGCCAGGGCATTCCCAGTGGAGCAGAGGGCTCCCCACTGTTCCTGTGCCCTGCCAACCCCTCTCTGCCCCACAGAGCCGAGCTAGGGCTGTGCTTTTCCGTCTGCACAGAGCTCTGCTCCTGGCCCCTTGGTGCACAGCCTGGGGCAAGGGCTTCGGCTCAGGCTGCCTGGGCTGGGCCATGGGTGTACCCCCAACCCCTCTTCTCCCTGGCAGAGAGGAGCTTGTGCAGGGCCCCACACCAGCCCCCGGGACTGTGCAGGGCCAGGTTTCGCAGCTGCCTGTGCCCCCGAGGAGATGGAGCCGCTTTGCCCATGGCCAAAACCAGCACCATCAGGTCTGGAACTCCCAGGCAAGGCTGAACACAGAGCAGGGGAATGAGGAGAGATCCTGGCAGGAGCAGAGAGACCAAACATTGCTGGGGAAGGAGAAGCAAGCAGGGACACCTCACTGCCCAGCCTCGGCAGACATCACCCTGCGCAGTGGAGCCTGTTCACCCAAGCAGCCGTGCCCAGGGAGCAAGGGCAGCCATCACGGAGAAGCACCGTCCCGGGAGCAAAACGCTTAGAGGCGGCTGGAAGCAGCAGCAGCACCCCAGAGAAGCAGCAGCTCCTACGGGTGGCATTCAGCACGGCCAAAGCACAGCCCCGTGAGCCCCCAGGGACACAGCCTGCCAGGTGTCAAACCATCTAGGGCTGCATCTCGATGGCTGCAAAGCCCCGAAGTGCGAGGGGATGTAGACCCCCAGCTGCGGGCTCTGCTGTGGGGCTGAGGGCCCTGTGCACAGGGGTCTCAAGGTGGGTGGGCAGGGTGGGTCACAGCCAGCACAGCTGCCCCGGGGACATGGGGGAACCACCTCTTGTGGCAGAGCACCCTGATTGTCACCACAGCCCACAGCTCCGCACAGCTCCCAGCGCTCCAGGACTGGGGCAGAAAAAAGGAGCACAAACCTCAAGGGGAAAAAAACCAAAAGAAAACAGGGGAAGAAGAGGAAAGTGGTGCGGTGGGAGCAGAGAAGCGTGCACGCAGGGCAGAGTGTGCCCAGGCTGCTGTTCACCCAGTGCTTGAACCCTCCATGGCAGCAGGACACCAGGGTGCCAAGGCAAAGGAACAGGGGCTGCTCAGCTCGCTCTGTGTTACCAGCGAAGGAGACTGGCGATGCAGCCCCAGCACTATTTTCCACAGGCTCCAGTCCTTCACACCTAGCCTGAAGGCAAAGAGAAGCAGTCGAACGGCTTGAAAATGGCACGTGGCCTGCAGGCACAGGACAGCCGAGAGCACTGGCTGCACTGGAAGTCTTCGCACTGCTGGGAAGAAGGGAAGGGCAGCAAGGGAAAGGGGGGGAGGAAGGAGAGACCTCCACAAAGAGCTATGAGACAGCACAAAGCACCGGACAGTTTGACAGAGGCTGCTCTCAGGCATAGGATGCTCAGGCTGGTCCTCCTGCGGGGCAGAGGAGCGTGCAGTCAGGGAAATCAGGGATGAGAGGAGGCCCCAAAGAACAGAGTGGAAAAGTTAGGACACCTCAACCTGGGCCAACGCTCCCCCTGGGGCACTGTACAGCAGAGATGGTACCAGAGGCCAGGGACAGATCTGCAGCAAAGCACAGAAGAGACAGGAGCTGCTGGAGCACCAGCCAAGACTTCCCTCATGCCAAGGAGCCTGTGCTGGGCTCCACGGTAGCCAAGGGACAGGGAGCCAGCCAGGCGTCAGAGCCAGGATGGAGGAGGGAAGGTGGAAAGGTAAGGACAGGGACACAATGGCTCCTACACAGTGGGAGGCAGAAGGAGAAAGAGGAGATGGTGCTACACAGAGAAGTGAGAAGAAGGGAATGAGATGAAACACAAGAAAGGAGAAGCAAACCAAGTACCAGGGCTGCCCGGCAGCCACCAGCTGTGTCCCTTCAGGCCATAGGAGAACTGCTGAACTCACCACACAGCTACGTGCCGATGCAGGGGAGCAGTGCCGACCTGCTGCACATGACAGGAGAGCTGTGCTGCCTCCTAGCCCTGTCTGGGCTAGGGAAAAGAGGACCTGTGCATGGGTGCAAGGCACGGGACAGGCAGTGCCATACACAACGGTCACAGGGAGATGTGCAGCAGAGCAGGCACAGGTCCAGGTGGTGCAGCCCAGCGAGACAGAGCTCTTCTGCTCCACCCACTCCTAGTTCAGCTCCCCCAGCAAGCAGAAGCAAGTGCTCAGAGGTAGAAAATTCACTCCTGACACCTTGGGAAGTGAGTATGAGGGTGAGCATGTCTCAAGTATGAGGCAGCTGATCCACAGCCCGCAGCACAGGGGAAGCGCCGGTCATCGGAAAGCTGTTGCTATTGTTTTTCAGCTCTCACACCAGCCCCAACACTCACAGGGGAGGTGAAAGATGCCCTAGAAAGGGTATGCAGTGGTGACAAGTGGGACTGTCCCCAGCAAAGTAGAAACAGGGCCCTGCCCATTGCCCAAGGGGCATGTGGAGCCTGCGAGATGTGCGCATACAAGCGAGGGAGCAGACCCAGCCCAGACCCTGGGAGCAGGGACAGGTCTCGGTCACCCCAAATCTGCTGCCAAAAAGAGGAGGACGTGCTCCCTTGAAGGCACTCAGAAGCCAGGCTGAGACAACTTACAATGGGGGAGGGGAAGAAAGAAGTAAAAAGTCAGTAAAATCATCACTACTGGAGTAGGATTTGGTTTAAGCATAAAATGAATGCTTGGTTCTACACTCCAGACTTGCGCAAGTGCCCCAGGAAGTGCCACCAGGTCTCATGGCCCTTCTCAGATTCTCTGGAACCCACTTTTGCACATACCCCTTCTCCTTTTGGGGCAGCTGCCATCAACCCAAGAGGGGGATGTCCCTGGGTAAGAAAAACGGTGAGGGAATACAAAAACTCACACTCATGCACTTGGGAGATGACAGAGAACGTCTGGTGTTTCCTTCAGAGAAAGGGAATCTTTATTTGGCCCATGGGGGTGGGAGGAGAAGGGAGATGAGGGAAATCAACTAAAATGGAATGATTTGAATGTGCAAATGCATCAGTGGCCACCAGGCTGGGTCAGACTGGAACACACACGGGACACAGGTGGATTGCACTGATCGCCGTTCCGAAAGCAGCTCAAAAATGAAACAACAAAAAAAGCCCTGCACCAGTTCTATCGTACCATTACTAAGCACCAAAGCAACCCTCCCAGAGTCAGTGAGACAGGCTCGCTCGGTTAGTGAACTGTTTCCGTGGCAGGCGGGCGAGCGTCAGTGCTCAGAAGGCATGCTGGGGTAGGACTCTCACACGCTCCTGTTCCCCACCTCCTCTGGTGCCCTGCGTCTCCAGCCTGCTCAAACGCTCCAGGCTTCTTCCAAGAGCTTCTTCCAGCTGTCCCCGGAGCTCCTGGACCCCCTCCAGCTCCACCTGCAGAGTGTGGTCTCTCGCAGCGCTAAGCAGACATGCCGCACAAGAGGGAAGAGGGTTAGACAGGCTGCAGCAAGCGCACACCAAATTGGCTCCTCCATCCAGGACTGCCGCTTACTCCAGGCACAGGCCCTGCACACTCCCCAGGCAGCTCGGCCACCTCCTGTCTCACCTCTAAGCCTCCCCGGAGAACGGCCATCCCCAAAAAAGGCTCCAGACCCTGGTAGGGGACTCCTAGGCACAGCTGTTCCTCAGTGCTTACCCAAGCACTCCACTTATGTGCTCTCTTGCTATCAGGTAGCTCAAATATCCCAGAGCCTGCAGCCCCGCGAAGGGCAGGAGATTAGTGCGGAGGACAGAGAATGCAGGCTGCACTGCACCGCGGGACAACCGCCGGGATAAGCACCTAGATAGATCCTTATTGGCCCAACAGTTGGCTGGGGATTTGACAGCAGCCTCTGAAAGGCGGCCAAGTGTGGGTGGGAAGCTGAGCCGGGAAGAGATAAGCCACGGAGCAGAGATGGAAATCTCAGGGCCTGAACAAGAGGTGGCAATGGGGGAAGTCTGCATAGCACTTCAAGCTGGCCACTGCAGCCTCTTCAAGGGAAGAAGGCAGCCTAAAACTTGGACTCCCAGAGCTGCATTTGTCCCTCCTCCCCACTGCGGGCTCACAGACTTGCAGAATGATCACTGCTTCAGCGACTGTCCCACTGGACCACCCACGCTTGCCCAGCAGCGGATCAGAGCAGCCTTGCTTACCTGTCTGGGTGTGTGTGAAACTTTACCAGGCTGCCATAGAGCTGCCTCTCTGCCTGGAGAGCCTCATTTAACCGGTTCCTTTCAGCCACCAGCCCTTCCAGCATCAGTAACAACTGGGTGGAGAGAACAGACAAAATGCAACAGTGAGAGGCAGAAATAAATGGAGGCATCTGGCTGCCCCAGAGAAACAGGGCCTTCCCCTTCCTCTCTTGCTTGTGCCCAAGTGATCAAGATGATCTGTGTCACCCCTGGAATCCCCAAAGATTCTGCTCTTGAGACAAGTGCTAATGGGAACTTTGTATCCCCATATTCTACACAGCCAGCTTCCCAGAACAACCACATCTCAGCATATCCATAGGCTGAAAAAAAAGCCTCGTAACTGAGCCCCAGCAGAAATATCAACACATCCAAGCTTGTCCCACACAGCACGCTACCTGCTGCTTTCTGTTTCCAGTAGCCTCTTGTCCTTGTGACTCTGCTATGGCCACTTTCTCCCGAAGCACCAGCACTTCTTGTGTCAGCCTTTCCACGGCTGGAATTTCTTCGGGATCCACCAGCTGCATCTGCAGATCCTGAAACCCAACAGCAGGAGGGCTCAGTGAAGAAGGGATCAGTAACAAGGACAGCTGGACCTTCGTAACCCTCCCTGGAACGCAACTGCCAAAAGTTTCCAGAGTTTGGGAAGACCCAGGTCTCCAAAGAAAGAAATGTCAGAGCACCCGGAGCAGGCACAGACAACAGCCTGGAGCAAAAACTGAGAAGAGACACAGTGCGCTCTGTTTAAAGGACTCGAACAAGGGTGTTCAGTACACAAGGAGCAAAAAGCCAAATAACAACACTGGGGGGGGTTTGGCCTTTGCTTTCTGGACAAAGTAACACAGAGGAGTGCTGGCAAACCAGCAGCGATACTATCCACGGACAGCCAGCCACAATACTCTGAGGATCTGGGGGAAGAAGAAACTCCTCTGCAGTCTTCCCAGCCAGAACTGACCCAGCACAGCGTGCTATCTCACCTTGATGAGGTCCTCTTTGATCTGGATGGTCCTGGTCAAGGACTCTATATCTGAGGCCTGCACCTGTAGCTCTTCCTCCTGCGTGGCCACAACAGATTGGAGAGCAGCGAGCTCCCGCTACAGAGAGAAGAGAAGTCCATGAAAAACTTCAGAAAGCCAAAACCCCGCTGCAAGATGCTGCCCCATTTCTCTCACTGGGGGTACCCTCGTAACAGGGGAGGCCAAAACCTCCCGTGAGGGGCAGGCCAATGGTCTCCTGTAAGCAAGGGAGATCAGCACAGGCTCCATCACAAGCTCACCCTGCTTTCCCTTTCCTTCTTTGCCATTAGCTCCAGCTCCTCTTTGGCATTAACAAGATCCTTCTCCAGCTCTGCTGCCGACGTCGTACCTGCAAAGACAGCTTGGTTACTGCAGGGTTACCGTGTGTCAGCTCTGACCCCAGGATCAGACAGAATCCCTCTCTGGCAAGACAGGTCTACAATGCTTGCACTACTCATCACACTGCCTCTTAGTAAACACTCTTCTTCCCTGCTTGATCCCTAACCAGCAGCCCAAGGTCCCAAGCCTGCTGTCCCACCCCTGGCAAAGTTCACACATCCTGGCCCCAAGGCAAAACCCAAACCAACTGCACTTATCTCAGCCCAGCGTGAAGCATAAAGTCAAAACCCCCCACTGGGGAGCATCAGCTCTTGAGCAGAAGCACCCCACCTCAAACCTGACACCAGCCTTTCTTCTTCCCACAACCCCATCCCCAGACGTCCCTGAACCATCACCCAAAGCGGAGGCACAGCTGTATTTCAAAAGATTCACTCTTGCTCAAAGCTCTTTACTCTCTCACAGTTTCACGTAACCATGCTTCCCCCACAGCAAAAAGCCCTGTTTGGGGACCGCAAAAGAAGCTGTCACCACACTCACCTCCCTCTGTCATGCAGCTGCTGTCCCCCTGCAGGGGTCCGGCAATGGCTGTAGCTCCACAAGCTCTTTGCAGTACTTCCTGAAAACACAAAAGCCTCTGGGTTTGCACCTTTATGGGGAATCTAGCACTCACAGCTTCCCCAGAACTCCAGGAGTGCAGCAAAACGGCCAGCTGCTTTGTTGATGCTCCGAAACGTGAGAAACCAACGAAGGGGATCTAGTCAGGCAGTGGGAACAAGTGAACTGCACCCAACCTAGAAGCTGTATGTGTGGGCAACAGGGCTATGGCCTTGTTTTATTTTGCACTAGGAGGTTGCTGGCAGTGAGTATCTTCATAGTAGGGACTAAACAGGTTTCACCCAACTGCAGAAAAAAAACATCTTTCAACTGAGACTCTACAGAGACCTACATCTCCATCCAAAGATGTGGCCCAGAGGGATCATGCAGGAAGCAAAACAGAGCTTGGCCCATATACATGTCCCTGGAAGTCTCTAGACCTCACTTTGATCCTGGGAATAGAAACCAGCAACCTGTTTACAGCTGCTTAAAAATGTCTAACCTGTCAGCTCACCATTAACAGCTGCTCACGTAGGAGCACAACATATGTGGCCTTGGAGTTGTGTTCAACCTCAAAGGGGTTTTTAGCAAAGCTGCTTTAAAAATACCAACTCCAATTGTGGAAGAGACAGCAAACAGCCAGCAGGCTCTGCCAAGAATTAGTGGGACCTAAAATTAGCTCTCTTGTCCCCTCCAGAATGTGACAATGTCAGGGAGGGGATTACAATACAGTGAGGCAGCCCAGCCCAAGGAAGGACTGGGTCAATGCTGAAGGTTAGAGGGTGGATTTCTTTCATACTCTCACGTGCCCTCAGGACTTAAATACTGCCTGATCAAAACCAAAGGAGACACTGAGTGACAAAGGCTCGTGGAAATCAAGATCGGAACATCCAGGCAGCATTTCTGCCTCTCAGTTTCTTCTCGTCCTCCTATGGGAAGCCTCTCCCCTAATCCCATTTTCATTTCTATCATTCTCTGTGGTGCTCCCCTCTCTCCCATTTCTTCCTGTGGCAATCAGTTGTCTGTGGAGCCCCAAGGCCAAGGGCAGAGAAACAGTGCACAATTCTTACTTGTATGGGCTGTTTGTCCTGCTTCAACAGCCTGGCACCAGCCAACTGGGTCCCGACAGTCTCCTTCCCCAGCACATGCTGCCGCAGGAGTTGTAACTCGCAGCTTCTTTCAGCCAAAGCGTTCGCCATCTTCTCAGCAGCCGTCTGATTGAGCAGGAAAAATAGGGGAAGACATGGCTGTGATCAGGAGTGGAACCCCTGTTCCTCACATTCCTTAGGGACTAAGGGAAACCATCTCAATCACTTGAGACTAGAAGTGCTCTGCAAACCAGCCTGGGGGCTACTGCTGCTGGCCACTCAGAGTGATTCCACTGCAGCCCTTCCCTCTCTACTTGCCAGACAGCTGCAGCAAGGCTCAGCCTCTTGGCCCACAGAGGAACAAGCTCCTCAGCCTCTCTCACCCATTCAGGCGTGGAGAAAGACAGAGGATAGGCAGAGAGGAGGAGACAGTGCTTGGCCTTTAAGCCCCCTTTTTACTAAAGGGAACGCCACGCAAATTATCTTGGGTGACACTGAACCGCATCTAGTGTGCAAGAGGAGGCACAGCAGAAACTGTGCTCTTTAAGTGGCTTTTACATGCCCAAGATCATGCGCTAGAGTTTGACTAACATGTAAGTTAAGAGGCAATGAGCAGAGCTCACTCAGATATCCATGTTACACACGAAACAGCTCAGAGTCTCTCTTTCTGGTCTGGTAACACCAACATCCACATGAAGCAGCGACCCTCCTACGGTCCCTCTGCTGCTCCAAGCCCAGGAGCACAGATATCTAAGAGGATTTGCACCACACACAAACTCTGCCCAGTCCACTTAAGGACAGGGACCTGACATCCGAACACTGCTACAAGAGCTGCTGCTTCATAACTGCTCCCATCTGATGGGTCGAGACTCCTGTGGTCCTTCAACATTCAGCACCTCCACCAGGCTGCACCAACAGCAGCTGGAGAGCAGTTCACATTTGCTTAATGCAAGGCAGAGCCATCCACCCCAGCCTCCCCACAACTCACTCTGCTCTGCTGCTCCTTGGTGCTCACGGCCTGCAGCAGCTCTCGGATTTCAGCATCATGCTCCATGGTCTGACGGTTCCTGTCACTGAGGAGATCCTGCAGCATTTTCTCCTTGTGCTGGAGACGCAAGCACAGCTCCTCTGCTACTTCACTCTGTCCTGGGCCCAGCTTGCACAGCAGAGTTGCTGTAAGCTCCTGAACAAGGTGGACAGGGAGAGATGGAGAGACATTGCTACCATCAAACTGCAAGCTGTTCAAGGACAAACAGCTCTTCAGCCTGGGTGCAGCTGAGAGAGTAACATCTTGGCACGCACAAATATTTCCAGGTCCCAAAAGCAGCCAACTTCCAAAGCACTGGGCACAGGTTCAAGTGTCCTCCTGAGAGGCAGGCAGCCAGGAGGCTCTGGTCTGGGACCACACACTCTGCAGACAAACTGGTTGAAGGCTCAGGACGCCAAGCTAAGGCCTTACCTCCACTTCCTTGTTCCTGTCATGCAGGCAGGTCTGCAGCTGCTGGATGATCCCCTCCTGCTCCTTCTGCCTGCTGCAGGATTTGGCCTCGATCTCTTCCTTGAGCCAGCGGAGGTTTTGGCAGGTTGTTGAGACCTGCTCTAGTTCCAGGGTTTTGGCTTTCAGGAGGCTCTCCAGGCTCTGGGGACCACAAGAGAAGCAGCTCAACCAGGGACAGAGACTTAATCCTGAATTAAACAGAACTGGAAATACCAGCCTCTCCTGCTAGTGGAGTCACATAGATTCACCCCTGTCCTCTCCAGACACCACATTCACCTCTGCGTCCAGCTCAGAAACAAGAGTGACCCAGAACTTGCCCCGCACACAGGGCCACAGGAAGGCCAACACCCTGCAGCCACTGTCCCCAGCAACAACCAGAGCACTCACAGGAAGGTTGGTCCAGCACCACGCCACAGCCAGGCTGGACTCTGCATGCCCAGGTACAAGCACTCACGTGAATGGTGGCCTCGTTGCTGGACAGGACATTGTGCAGTCTCTCCAGGTCACTTCCACGCTCCCTCACTGAGAGACGGAGCTGTTGCAGTTCTTGCTCCTTCTTCTCCAGGGCACAGAACTTCTCATCTACTGCTCGCTACGGTGAGAGGGGGTGATGGCTTAGAATAGGGTAGTCAGGCTCTGTAGCCCACCACTGACTGTGTGGGGCACATCATCTCTCCCTTTCAGGGAGCTCCTCTGGAAGGCTGAGCCATGAAGAGCATGTAGAAGACATGGTTACCCCTGGGGTCAGCCTGGGGCTGCACCGCTGATGGTAGCCCAAAGGCTGAGCCTCAGGGAAAATCGAGACACCACCGACAGACTGTGCTCACCTCCAGAGCAGCATCCCTGTCGCTGACTCGCTGCTGCAGTTTCTCCAGCATGGCATTCACAGCTGCAGGGCTCTTGTCCAAGCTTTGCTGGCATTGCAGAAGCTCCCTCGATTCCTAGAGGTCACACACAACCCCTCCTAGTACAAATGTCTGTCCAGAAACTCCCCCTAGGAGCAGCACTGGAGAATCAGGGCTAACTACCTCCACCCTACCCTTGCTCTACCCCCACATTAAAGGGTGGTAGAGTCCCAGCAGCTGGGGCCGGTTGACTAGACCTGCCAGGGCTCACCAGGCATTGCTGTGGGCTGAGGTACTCGGATACCTGTGCCTTCTTCCTCATCTTGGGAGCCCAGAAGCATCGCTTTCCTTCCCTTCTTCGAAGGGCGTGCGTGAAAGCTACAGGCTGACTTTTGCATCACCGGATACCAAAGGAGGAGCAGGGGCCCTGGCTTGTTGTGCTCAAATTGAATCTTTCTGCATCTCACCTGCAGAAGCTGTTCCTTGCGAGCCAGATGCTGACTCAAACGCTGAACTCTCTGCCCCTGGGCCTGCAGCTCACGGCACTTCTCCCACTCCACAGTCTGCAGATGCTGAGCCTTGTCCTGCAGCTCTGCCTGCAGCTGCTGTACCACAGCCCGCAGCTCCTGTGAGGGAAAAGCACATACCTTGGCAGCCAGTCCTCAACAGACCTGTACACAGCTGGCCAATATGAAGAAGCTAAGAGCAACAAGGGCTGTGGGAACAGCCAAAAATGCTCTGCAATACTACAGCTTTCACATCTCAAATCACACTTCCATGCTGATGGTCCAAATTTATTTCATTTCCCAGGGTTTCCATCCATCTACATCGCTTGCTCTGGCCACAGGCAGAGCTCTGCAGCCAGTCACAGCTAACCTGTGCAGCAGGGGACATTAACTTTGTAACACCCAAAAAAAACCCACCAGATCGGACCTTTGCAAGAGCCAAAGACATACAAGTGACAACATACACACTACTAAGTGTCTTTCTTGATTCTAAATCCTCAGATATGAACCTATGGAGGCTGGAGAATTCTCCCTGCCACACGTGACAAGGGGTTAGCCAAGTGTGCCCAGACTGGTGTAGGCAGAAGGGATGGATGAGAGTAGTACTGACTACATCAGTGCTGCTTACGTTGTGCAAACCCAGGGACTTGCAGGCTGTGCTTGTCATACCTGGTTGTGTTTCCAGGTTGCCTCTTTCTGCTGCTCTTCCTCATGCACTATGGTCTCTAGGAGCTGCGTTGCTCTCCTGGCTTCAGCTAGTTGATGCTCTTTCTGGCGCTGAGCTCTTTTCAGTTTCTGCACCTCCAGCTTGGTGCAGAAAAGCGTGTTCTGAAGATCTAGCAGGGACATTTGCTGCTCCTGCGACGAGAGTGGGCTCTCCGACATCTATACAAGAGTGGGAAGCAGAGAACCTCATAGATTCACTTCACGAGAGGAATTTAAAAACCACGATCCCTATAGAACGAAACCTGATGTACTTGAAGCTTTCCAGGGATGTACCTGCAACTGTCCCATATGGCTTCTGTGTAACATGTCCTGCAGCTTGGCCATTGTCTCGTTCTGCCCTTCAATGACATGGTATAGCTCTTCTGTCTACGAGTCAAAGGACAGAAAGCCCAGTCATTGGCAAACCAAGCACAAACCCTCCCGTCCCAAGCCTCCAGCGTGGATTATGACACATGACAGCACAACATGAAAGACCTGCGCAAGAAATAATTTAATGAGATCCAGGATGCCTAGCAATGGCTTGAGCATTCCTTTTCAGCCACTGCCCACAGGGCTAGCAACCTTTCCTCTTTCGGTGAGCACCATCCTGTCCACCCAAAACTATTACCTTACTCTCTTTGCTCTTCAGGGCCTCATTCAGACTCTGGATTGTACGATCTTGCCGTTGCGACATTTCTCGGACAGATTTTAATTCAAAATTCAATTCATTCAGCTTTTCCTGTAACACCTGAAGACAGAAACATGTTGCTTTTTTAATCCTGCCTAACGCTCTACATAAACACTCTTAGGACTCCCTCCACTCCTTACTCAAGTCAATTTAGCCCAGGTGTTCACCAGATCAAGATCAACAGGGCTGCCTGAGTCTGTAAACACTGTTTGAGCTGGGTGGAGACTGGTGAATAAACACAAAGCCTTCAGTCCCTCCACAGGACTGTTCCAGCGCTTCTGGTCCCTCCAGTGCAGCCCCCCATGTGCAGGGTGGAGGTTCCAGGCTCGGCTTCACACACCATAGTGCCTCCACATACTGCAGGAGAGTCGTGCTCGGACTGCCCAGCAGCCTTCCCAGCTGCTGTCATTTGTTTCTGTTCCTTTAAGAGCGAAGGGCTGCTTCATGGAGAAGCTACGCATTCTAAAAACCATTCCCTTTGCTTCTGAGCACCTTCAGAGCACTGCAGCTGCCCCTTTACAATCCTCCATCTCCTTCTCTTGCTGCCTCCTTCAACGACCCAGGCACTCTTGCAGCAACTGCTGGTCTAGGTAATTCTACGTTTGATCAGATCAGTGGCTTAACTGGCCTCAGCACAACAGAGTCTAGCCAGTGCCATCATGCCAACAGCACGGCTGCGAAGCAGAGAGGAATATCTCACTAGTCTCCATAGTTGGTTTACAACCTGAAAAACTTTTGCCTTTGACATTTTCACCCGTAAGAGCCTACCATCTCAGTTTTAGGAGACAGTTCTCTGCTTTCACCATAAAGTTCATTAGCACTTCTAAACATGTGGCCTGTTGGCGTTCCTAATCTTGAATGATATGCATCTTCTTCAGAAATCACTCGAGCCTCAGTTTCTTACAGAGTTGGTGCTGCCACATGATCTCCTCTTGTTGCTCACTAGTTTACACACCTGTCATGTTATCTCTTCTCTAAGAGACACTCCCCCTAAACTGTTTAAACACTTCCCACTGCATTTACTGGGCCTTGGGCCTCTTTACTTCCCTGTCAATATTTGCAGTCCGCACAGCTCCAAGAGCTTACAACTGTCCGCAGATTTAAATAAATAACCCATCCCAATGTTTTTTCCCCATTTAATCCCTCTGTTTTCCCAATGGGTATAACTTACCTTAGAGTTCAAGAGCATAACTCAGAACATCAACCCCTCACAACATGTGTTATATTTGATCTGCCTCAAGACAACCCAGCTGCATGCTTCTTTCCTAAGAATGCCTTTAAATCAAACTGAAAACCAGACCCCCTTTGCACTGATCTCCCCTACTACTTGCAATAAAGAAGGCAGCTGTCTCGTAATGCAAGTGTCCCCCTCTCCTCAACCAGGCTCAGTCCATGCAAATCCAAGAGACAGGGAAATAGCCCTGTGCATCTCTCCTTCACCAGCTCCTGGAAAGCTCACCAGGCAAGTGGGAAGTTCTTCCAAAATAATGGTTTGCAAAAATAAATACGGAAAATTTACACAGCACAGCTGCACAAAAAACATAAATGCTTTTAGCTCAAGCTGGCAGACAACCACACCAAGAATCATGTGTCAGCGCACACACCCTTGCTGGAACAGAGGTGCAAATGCCTGCCTCTGGGCAGGCTAGGAGGCACCCTCCAATACTAACTACAGGGGACTCACTAGGCACTGAATTTACTGTTCATGAAGAAATACCTTGTTGGCAGCTTCAAACTGCTGGATTTTGCCCTGCAGGTCTGCAGCACACAGATCGGACACGTGCTCCCCTGCTGCAGGGTCACCTGGAGCCAGCTGCTGACATTCATCCTGCAAATTCTGGAGGAAAACAAAGAATTGAGAGTAAACGGCTCCAGTCTTGCACTGGTTTCTTCTACTGAGACCCAGCAGCATGGGGTCAGCCCCACGTGATTTTCTGTCTGTCTCCAAAATGCCATGCTGCCCTTGTCCCCCTGGGTGGCAGGCTGGCAACCGGCACCTCTCTGCTGGACCAGCCAGAAGTTGCCTGCTGCTCCGAGACTCTGGTTGGGCTCCCTGTCTCTCCTCGCTCCCACACCGTGAGCCCAGCAGCTTGTCTGGCTCTAACCACTGTCTGAAGGCTGACGGCTGCTCTGCTCCCCACACCCAAGCCATGTCTCTAAAACCTCTCTCCTCCATACCTACCCTGCTGGCAGCCTCAAAACAAAGCCAGCACGAAATCAAACTCCTTCCCCGTGTCCTGCCAAGCTTCTCCTCCTTAATCAAGTCCACGGCCTTCTATCCTTCCCACCAGCTACCCTCCTGAAGGTAAGTGACCTGGCAGTCACCCTCCCTCTTTCGACTCTCTGGTCTCTCCTTCACAGCTCCCCATGCTCCAGTACCCACACCGCATGCGATTCCCTGCAGCCTCACAAGCCATAGCAAATTCAATGCCACAGCTGAGATTTTTTTTCATGACATACCCATTTATTGAGAACGGAAACAGCCTACTTTGACACGTGGCCTGTCAGACCCTGCTGGCTGAGCACACACTAATCCCTCGTCATCCCTTCTTACTCTTGTACTACCGTGCACCCAGTGAGTTGTTAACTCCTCAGAGCAGCATTCAAACCAGCCACCCACCCCAGCCCTCGCAGGAGTCGTTAAGTATTCCTGAATATTACCAGCAATACGAGATCGATTGTGCTGGTGTCTGTTTCACATGGGAGCCCTGGCAATTGCAGGGTTGCAGCACAGAGGCTATGAGAACACAGCAGAACTTTCCAGAGTGCACACAGGGGCACCAGCTCCAGGCAACACAGTGCAGGGAGAACAACAGCCAACTCTGATTAGCCCTGTCAGACTGAATCCTCATCTTCACCAGCCACAGAAACCCTGTCTCTGGGATCGACAGGCACTGCAGGGGAGCTCCTTCAGGCCTGCACATTGCCTCTCGCATACAGAAGCTTCCACACAGCAGCAATGCTTCCCTTTACCCTGATGTTTTGTTAAGATTCTAGTGACAACTTAAACAGTCACAGCAAGTAATTTCAAATTTTCCCCAGGAGAAGGCTTTGGATCAAACAGGGAGAGCTGCTGGAATCTGTCACACAGCAGCTATTTTGAAATAAGGTTGACAAAAAGAAAATGGGGGGGG
>Ga0065711_1032643_pt1 | contig 26970 bp, 16 predicted proteins | sample Hoacrofraction12_FD_59098 | JGI IMG/M metagenome (GOLD analysis project Ga0065711, IMG submission 59098) | Hoatzin crop microbial communities from Cojedes, Venezuela - Epithelial fraction 12 v2 (version 2) | ecosystem: Host-associated > Birds > Digestive system > Esophagus > Crop | place... | reverse complement strand
GAGGGGTAATGGTTTTAAACTAAAACAGGGTAGGTTTAGGCTAGATATAAGGAAGAAATTCTTTACAATGAGGGTTGTGAAACACTGGAACGGGTTGCCCAGAGAGGTAGTGGAGGCCCCATCCCTGGAGACATTCGAGACCAGGTTGGACAGGGCTCTGAGCAACCTGATCTAGTTAGCGGTGTTCCTGCTCGCTGCTGGGGGGTTGGACTAGGTGACCTCTAGGGGTCCCTTCCAACCCAAAACTTTCTATGATTTCTATGATTTGTATATTAATACATTGCAAGGGCATGAAAAATAATTAATCATAAGTTTAATTTACAACTTCCTTTTAACATAATGCCAGCTTTATCTAGATAGGTCTTATAAAACCTTTTATAAGAAAGGTTTTTATCTTACATAAAAGTTTTCTGCTAGATATAGTCAGTATGTTAAAAATACTTCTAATATAAAGACAGCCTTTGTTTTGAGAACCTTGCAAGTGTGAGGATAGTTAGAAGCACAGTGATATATATTGCTTTAACATAACATCTTCGCTAGGTATTTGATGTAGTGTCTTTTTTAAAAAGTGACCATTTTAAAAAAGGTAATACTGCATGAGAAACATCAGAAGACTATAGATGAGATATATCAATCTCATCACAAGTGCTACCTGAAGTAGTTACACGGCGTATCTACTTTTAATCCCATACTTGCATTAGTAGGAGTGAAAAAACAGTACTTAGGGTTTTCACTTTCTAGTATGGGATTTCTAATCATTCAGTGGCTCTCTGTAAAGTGAGGTTTTTGATAGATTTTTAAAGGCCTATCATAATATGCATCTAAAAAAAAAATACAAACCAGAAAAAGCTGCTAAGGTAGCCTGAACTCTAACATGGAAGAGAACTTACTTTTTGTGGCTTAGAATCACAAATAATTGACCAGAAATGTATTGTGAACCAAAAGTAAAATTAAAATCAGACCTGAGGGCAATAGTTTTATCTGATCTTTGCATAATCAGTATAAAAAAGCAAATGTTTATATTCTCTTGTTTTCTTATGAAAGGGTACAGCTGTATGCTAAATGTTACAGCTGCGTAATTATGTGAGCTGCATAATGCCTCGCTGTAACTTTGGTACCAGGGAGTATGTGTGTGGTGCTGAATGGTGAGGAGGAGGGAAGGCTGCTGAAGACTATGTATAGATCAAATGCAGTTTTTTCCCCAAGCTGGTGATACATTTGAAAGGATGCAATGTGTATGTGTGACTGGTACTGCTGGGCTTTCTGCTCCTGAAGTGTGTAAGAACGCTCCACTTACAAAACCTGTCAGCCAGAAATTATTTCAGTCAAGTGAACAGTCATAGTAGTTGAATCGAGGCACTTCTCCTGTAGACAGTATTCGTTTCTCTTCATGTGTATCTTCTCCACTGACTTGAAACCTGACATTTGCTGTGTACTTAGTGCCTTTTGTGCATATTGTGCAGTCTGCACACTCTTAGGAAACAGGAGGCTGCTGAAGTAATCCTTTGTGCATGTAGGTGCCAGGCCTGGTTTTATATGCGTAACGCTGGCCCTACAAATGCGAGGGTACTGTGCTGCTTCAGTGAATGTCAATGTACTAGCCCCTTAAAAAATTCAAACTCATTTAGAGATGGATTTAGATGTAAGTGGTCTTTCAAAATTACTTTGAATTGTCACACTCTCCAGTACACTTCTCGTAGTGAAACTGGTTAGAATAGTTTCTGGGTGTGGTGTAGTGAGGAGGTAAATAACATTGTGAGTTGGCTCGCTCGGTGTCCGTGTCTACCTGTCTGCCCCCAAGAAGAAATTGGACTGGAACCACATCTGTCTGTCTTGTTGCTTAGGGTTCTATCTTTTTGCTTCATTAAGGCCTTTCTTGCCACGTTTTACGCTTTTTGAATTGCAAAACCAATAATAATTTGTTCAGTGATGGAGTGTCCTGTCAGTGAACCAAATTTTCACTAGAGAATCATTATTACAGTCACGAAAGACAACACAACTGAAATTTCACATGAAGTTCTGTTTGCAGGGAGTGTGATAAAAATAAATCTGTGCTTAAGTACCAAAACATTTTGACCTGGAAACGAACATAATGAATGTAAGATGTTACTTTTGGAAAAAAACACTTTTTTGGACTGTGAAATATTCATGACTTTTAAAAATTCTTTCCTTCCTGTGCTTTTTTCAGCCTTGTGCTTAACACTGAATTTCTTTGTTTTTTTCTAGAATCTCATGTGTGTGGGCAAAGAAGAGTAGGGGCTTGCTGTACGTGTTTTCTGAATGTAGTTGGCTTAGACTTTAAGTTGCTTTTTAGAAATAAACTCTCATATCTCTGAGCTTAAGACACTGGTCTAGCGAACTGTCAACTTACTGTATAAAGAAGGGTGAAAGTCTAAAGTCACTGATCATTTTTTATTATTAAAATTCATAAGAGTTATTTCACTCTGATTTCTAAACTGCAGTTTCCTTTGTCTTATTTTGTGACTGCTGTTAACAAGCTCGTTATTTGTTGGTCTGTTTGTCTTCTGTGGAAACTGTAATCAAACCAGTGATCAAACGCAGAGACGCGTGGTGATCTGTTGACAACGGGTCGCCGTGCGGGTTTGCTCTCGCGTTCGCAAGCTGTGCCTGTGCCGTGCCGGCAGCGCTGGGGAGATGGCATTGACTTCTCGACCCAGCAGCGCTACTGCAAGACGCCTTCCAGCTGCTGCTGCCTCTGCTCTCCGCTGTTGGGGAACAACACTAAAGGTTGACCCAGTACTCAAGTCTGAAGGTGACCACGGATACTTGTATTTGTCTGACTTGAATTACTTCTGTTCGTACCTCCAAGTAGCTAGTGCAGTAAATACAGACATTTTTATGTGGCAGGCTGTATTTCAAAGTTACACCAAAATCACGGGCAGGCTGTATCTCAAAGTTACACTAAAATCACAAGCTGGTGACTGTGTGTGTATAAAGTGGCACGTATTTCTGTTCTTTCTGCTGTGCAGGGCTGTGCGAGGTGTTCTGGTGGAGGAAGGAAGGAGCAGTGTTGTTGGCGTGAAACTGCTTCTGCCACACAGTTCGTGGGTGGGGTTGTATTCGTGATGTAACTGCGTGGGGCATGGTGGCACACGAAGAGGCAGGACTACTTTCCTATACCCCTGATCTGCTGTTTGCTCCTGGCTCTCTGCTGTGACCTCTCCTTTCCAGCTGTACATGCAGTTTTGAGCACATCCATTCGTTGATTCCTTAAAACTGGGGATGGTGTGTCTGTTAGAGAAATGGGTGTTTAAATAAGTTCTGCTAATGCCCTTCCTCTCGAGAGGCGTTGGTTGATTATTTCCTGTTTTTGTACCGAAGCTATGATGGAGACGTATCGCTTTAAAACACTTCCAGAACGCGCAGAAGTGCAACAATAGCGCTGACCTCAGCGAGCGAGGTCGCACCCAGGCTGCTTCCTGTTTTCTGCCTGGGGAGACCGGGGGCCCTGGGTGTGGGGGAGCGCTCCCTCGTCCCCCCCTCTGCCTGGGGGCTCAGATGTCCCGGTCACAACACAATGAAAAATTAAAAATCCTAAGGAAAAGATTCAGCTGGGTTTTCCAAGTTTGTTTTCTGAATGGGAACCGTTTGTTTTTAACCGTTATTCTCTTTCTTTGCTGAAAGATGCCTGAGATGTTCTGCAGCTAATGCCCCCCTCAAGAATGTATGTTAAGAATACGGAAGGGAAGGAGATGCACTGAAGAGGTGGAGAGAGAGAGAAAGAAAGACTAGGGTACACAGTGGCACAATTACAGCCCTTATATACTGTTATTTCAACTTAGGCCTCTCTCTGCTCCGGTTGAAGTGTTAGTTGACCAGTATAAAAGCTCCTTGCGTCGTTGTCTTTGTTTATTGATGCAGCACAGCTACAAATGGGAACAAAGGATTCTTGGGGAGGTGAATAGCTCTAAGGTCTCTCTGAGAAACAGAGGAGAGGCAACATAGGGCCAAGGTACAGTAAAAAATGGCATTAAATGTTTAATTTTCCTCAGTGGAGAGCTGGTGTGTGTGTGTGGTCCTCAGACATCTCTACTGTAGTAAATATATTATGTAAAATTCCAACTAAAATACTTTTTACATATGAAGATATGCAACTACAGTATAGTATAAATGCATTTATTTTAAATAGCTGTTGTGCAGGCAGAGATTTCACTTTATGTAGGGCTTTGTCCACTATATCAAAGTTTGTGGATTTTTGAATCATTGAATATGTCAAATCTGTTCCCTTCAGGCTGTAAGAAATAAAAGCTTGCTCTGTTTTTCTTCTCTGTTCATGGCTTTGAGGAAACATAAATGAGTGGGCAAAGCTGCTGAGGTCTTGATTAGTGTCACTAAATGAGGAAATATTTTATCAACATCTTCTCTGGCTCATCCTGAATATATGAAGTATTAGTCTGTGTGTGCTGCTGGAGCTCAGCTTCAGAGCCAGAACCCCAGGCCACCGCTGTTGAGACAGCAAAGCCTGCGTGCGCTGTCACCACTTACAGCAGACAAGCAGGTAACTTGACACAAGCAATTTCAGCATATAAGGGTTTTGTTGACTGAAGCCTGAATGTGTGTGAGTTACCAGTATAGCTCCCTTGAGAGAGATCTGGAGCCTTTCTTGGTGTCGTTTTCCTATAATTAGCAAAGCGCTATAGTTAGCATTCCTTATGTTTAGCCACCTGTGTGATCACTAGTAGGGATGATCACATGAAAGCTGTGTGAAACCTCTCTTACTTTCTGCTGTGAGATCTTGGTGCATAGGAGTTGAAAAACTGAGGTTGATAGGTATAGGTAAGTATTTAAATTCTGAAGGCCTGGTGTTTTGTATCAAAAAAAGATACAAATATCAAAAAATTGATACAAAAATACAAAATTTGTATTTTTTTATGCAAATAATTTTTTTTATGCAAAACACCAGGCCTTCAGAATTGAAATACTTACCTTTACGTATCAACCTCAATTTTTCATAAAATTCTTGCCTAAATAATTCTTTAGTCAACAGCTCTTGAGAATCCAGTAAGGCAGACTGTTCTTTCTGCAGTCCCTTTAATCTCCATATATTTGGCACAAAAATAGCAGCACTTTGTTGTGGGGAGGGGCGTATTTACACTTCTCTGTCATTTTTTTTTCCTCCTGTCTATATGGTGATTTTACATGGGAATAAGCTAAGCTTGCCGAGGCAAGTGAAAATGGTTGTTTTTTTTTTTCTTTTAAAGAAACCAAATTACTTACAGTCTTAGTTTGTAAACTGCAGTCTTTGCTGAGACAGAAATAGTTCTGCACTAAAGGTCTCTATCACTACATGCCTCACTATTCTGTTTCACGTAATCTGCCAAATATCAGCCCATTTCCTGGCTTTCCAGAGCTGCGTTGGCTCCCGCTCGGTGCTGTGGGGCTGAACACCCGGCGTCCCAGCTCGTGGAGGTGCGGTGGGCTGCCCTGCCGCCGGCCGGTGTGTCACACAGGGTCTGGGTGCCGTGAAGCTTCTTACGGCGTGTCCTCAAGTGCTTTCAGAGTGAGATTTTGCAGAGAAAAGGGTGTTTTTCCAGCCACAATGTCTGAGTCCACAGGTTGTAGAGAAAGTACTTCCGAGACGAGAACCTGTGGTAATTTGTTACTGCCTGCCTGTGTAATGAAGAATTAAACTCTTAGCAAGTGATGCTGCTACTGAGTCAGGAGTAGTGTAAGGGGTAATTTATCTGTGGAGCGCTCAAGCCTGCCAGTGGCATTCTTGTCACTGGATAACGCCGTGGAATCTGACTTCGTTAATTATTTTGCCTCGGGAGGCACTTTATTTTGGAATCAGTAAATTCGCTTGTACAATTCCACCGAGGAGAAAATTGTGCTGAGGCGCAGTTCAGCCTACAAACGATACTGCTTTTGTGAGGGCAGAGATGTGCCACCTTGGTTACACCATAGCTGTCGCTCGCAGCGAGCTCCCTGGGTTGTTGCCTCGGATGGGAAGCGTCTGCCGTCCTTGACCCCGTTTCCTCATCGCTGGGTGTCCTGCAGCGGTACACCCCCTGGCTACCAGTGCTATTAAAACGTCCTTCCCCTTCCTGTTGCTTGTCCCCTCGAGGCCCCTTTGCCTGATACTATTCGTAGTAACTCAGGCACATCGTGAGTTGCGTTTGAAGAGAAGCATCTGGCTGCTCCATCAGGGTTTCTACCTGTGAATGTTGAAAAGCAGATACCACTAGTATGCTGCACCTAAGGTAACTCAGAGTATTTTTTTTTTTCTCTGATTAATTGTCTGTTAAAGTATTAATAAGTCAGGGAGGCAGGCATTATGTTACCTCCAGTCTCGTGAGATGGCGGGAGGAATCCTGACTATGTCTACGCATAGAGGTGCGAGAGCTGATGGCTTCGCTGTGTGCGTGGCCGAGTACGATACAGCTGGGCTCCTGGGGAAGTTCGTGTTTGGAATGAAGTATTTTCCAGGCTGTGGAGCAGGCTCCTTCCTGACTGTAGTATTTTGATCTTCCTGGAGAAGAGAACGGAACAGGCTTGTGTCCTTTGTAACCTAGTACAGGTTGGAGTTATCCACTGAGGTTTTCAGTATTTTCAGTATATTTTTCTGTTGTGTGAGGGAAAATGTGCAATACAGAGATCACCTCTGTTTATTTGCAATCCCTGTGAGCCAGCATTTAGTGTGATTATCCACTGGTAGCGTTGGGGAATAGCAGGGCTGCGGTGATGGCCTGCTTCTCTGCGCTGAGGACAGGTTTATAGGATGCAGCCTCTGCTTTGCCATTGCTGCCAGCCATCTCGGTTCTGGGTTCTAGGTGTGCTTCGCTGATCGTCTTGGGGATACACTTATATTATGCATATATAATACACTTATAAGATTACAGCAAGTATATCTAGTCTGGATGATTGTCTGTGCACAGAACTACATGTTGACTATGGCTTCCTCTCTTTTCATCTCTTTTGACCATATCACTGTAGCATCAGAAACATTAAAAGAGACACAGATGCGTCTGCGTGTGCAGGTTCCAAGCACGTGCTTATCTTCCTGCATTGCTGTCGTGAGTATGGCATCAGTAAGGTGTTCACCCAGCAACTTGACAGGAGTTCAGAGGTGCTGCTTGCAGAGTTTGTGTGAATCTGGAAAAGCATTCATGAGAACTTCCTCCCTACCCACTCAATCTCTGTAATTTTCTGTGAGCACCTTGAAATAGTGCTTAAAAAAAATTAAAAATTCCAAGTGGAAGCATCTTGCTCGCGGTTCTGCTAAATACTTTATGGTGGATGATTACCTGAACACATGAGCAATTGTAGTGGGAGCTGCAGCCAGTCAGTACAACAGAGAGCATTGGATACGCTTTAGTTTAATGGTTAAACTGTGCACTTAGTTTGTTTGCTGTAGTGTCCTGGTGTTTATATATAGTTTAAAAATATCTCAGAGTTTGCCGTTTAGCTGCTGCATACTGAAAAGGAACTTTAATGCCTAAAGCTAGAATAATCTAGCTCTAAAATGAATCTAGATTTTGTAGAAATGTGTACGGGCTTGGAGACCGTTACATTCATTGAGGCATAGCTTGGCCTTGAACCACTGATACATTTCTGCTGAGCAGTAATGCTAATAAGCTTTCAAATTTAGAACATACTGATGTTGGGCTTTTAAACTAAAAAAAAAAATTATTTCCTTAAAAAAAGTAAGGAATGTCATTGTCCTGTAATTTGTTTAGGAACTGATTTTTAAGCTAAAGATGGGTAGGTGAGAAGGCTGCTGAAGCTGGGTTATGTCGGTGTAGGAACTTGCACAGGTATAACATGATTCAAAGCTGTTAACAGCTGTTTAGCTGCTGGCACTGCGTGACTCAGAAATGGCCTTAATGATCATCAGTACTGATATGAATGACAGTAAAGTCATTAACACTGACTTTATGGCTGAAGTGCAGCATGGTCATTGATGGTGTTTGAGTGCAGTGCTACAGCTAATTTTCTAATATATTCATAGTTTTACCTATCAATAAAAAAAAATGCCCTGACTTTAGCTACTTGTGACCAGCCATGTGTGCTTCCAGGTGAATAGTAATGGCGCTTTCTTTATGATCAATTATTCTCTGTGTTGGACTTTACAGAGCACTGAAGTGTGTGGCACATCACAGGGCAGAAGCTGACTTCCCTTCTCAGAAAGTTAGAGATACATCAACTTCTCTGTTAGGAATCTTTATCTTCTGTTAAAAATAGCATGCAAGACTGCTGAAACTTTGGCAGATACCACGGCTGGCTTGCTGTAGGCATTTGAGCCCCTGGTTTTGTCTGTATTACCTTTGTGTAGGTTCTAGAGCAAAAAAAGGCAAAACATTTTAGAAAGGGTATTTGGACACTGTCAGAACTGAAAGTGGGGCTATATTTCATAGAGGTATAGTATTCCAATCAAATATAATAAAATTGTAATTAAACTTCAAAGACTATAAAGGTATGTGATTAGCATGTATGCTAAAGTGATTACAGTTTTTAATGTGTGATTTTTGAAATCAGACATGAGTGTGGGTGACTTCTGTTTTATGCGTGCTGTGCGTTCAGCAGTGCGAAATTCTTCAGAAATAGGAAGATGATAGTAAATGAAGTAGTCTCGCAGAATACTCACATATGGATTGCGGTTGAACAGAGCGTAGGTTTAAGGAAGAGAAGGGTGTGAACTTCATAGTGTGCTTATGTGTCGCTGAAAATGTTGGTTAGACCTTCTAAGTGACCACTGCGCTCTTACTGATCAAGGTGTGTTTTGGTTTGAAGATGATCCAATTTGTGTATATTTGTGGGTGTGTTCTGAAATGGCCTTTGCAGTGATACCAGTGGAAAGCATGGAGGTTCAGATTAGAAGGAAAGAAAGAGTAGATGGATAATTAATGAAGATACTTTTTTCTTCCTCAGTAGCGAGAAGTTTCGTAGCTCTCAAACGAGTGTGTAAGGTGTTAGTCCAAGGGTGGTTATCTTACTAGTAAGTTACTTTGAACCAAAACCTTGCACTTTACACCTGTGGAGTGTTGCATTTTATAGATGGAGAAAAGCCTTCCAGAGTCTGTCTTTTAGAGCACATCACTACTGAACTGCAAAGAACCAGTAGCTAGACCAAAGAAAAGGGCTTTCCCTAGAGGTCTGCAACTTACCAGACACACTCCGACCTTTCTTCCTCTGTTTTTTTCCACCATTCCTTTGTGGACTAAATTGGGGGGAAACTACTGTATTGTGTCTCATGCTTAAAACAAAAAGCTGAGAATAATGTCTTGAACAGATTCTTCTCACCACTTCTTCTCCTTCCTCCCTTGAATTTTCATTTTGTGAGTAGTAGTCTGACTTTTGTCTCTTCTTCTGTAAGCCAGAAGTGTTTTGGGCTTTTTAGATAATGTGGTGGGACCACCACCATCACCTTTCTGGTATGCTTTTTCTACCATCAAAAGAATACAATCAAGTGCCTGTCTTCTTCCTGAACAAGTTACTAGCTTATTTTACTTTCACTACAAGGATATTGAAGTCTACACCTATGTGAATAGACTTGAAGAGGTCTCTGTAGCGGTGTTTGGCTGCACGGCTGTACTGGGGATAAAGAGGAAAATTGATCTGACAAAACCGTTCAACACACTGAAAAAATCAGATGCAAAATCTGATTGGAAAAGAATTACTAACCTGAAAGTGCGCTTACATGTGGTCTTGCTGTGTATGGGTCTTTTTAGTAAGATTGCTTTGAGTCCTTGCTCAGATGAGAACCACTTTAGATTGCTGAGTGCTGTAGCAACATGAGGGTGCTTTTAGGGATGGTTTGGTCTTTGCTATCCCTTCTCACTGTGTGGGTGCTTTTGAAATGAAAACGTCATTGTGCCTTGCCCAAGGAAAATATGGAAAAAAAATGTAGAAAACCTGTGATTTCAGCTGTAGCCTAGATTCAACATTTTCATCTTTAATTAAAACAAAACCCGCCTTGGGTGTCCTGTGCAGAGGTGCTTGTGTGGTAGCAGGGATGAGCTCCAAGGTGGGTGTCCAAGGCGACCTCTGCAGCCTCTGCTCTCTGTTGCCATCTTGGGGTGGAGGCTGAGTGTCTTGGTGGCTGCAGGGCGGGTGAGGAGGGTGGTGCGACAAATGCGTTCAGTAACAGCGGTTTTGAAGTACGGTGGGTGGTTCTGGTGACAGTTGCTTCTGTATTCAAAATAGGCTTCATTTAATTCTGCTTTTCATGGTGATTCGGGAATTGAAATAACTTCGGTCTTGCCAAATCTATTAGATAGTGTGCTAAAGGGAATGTCTATTTGGATGATCTAAAGGCAGAGTAAATATATATAGGTTGGGGGGGTGTTTTTTAAAGAGGAGAAAGTGATACTGAAACTTATTTTTCTTCCCTCTTATTGGCAGGTTTTCTTCAGCGGTGGAGTGTGAGAAATAGGGACTGGAGAAGATGAGTGAGCTGGAACAGTTGCGGCAGGAGGCAGAGCAGCTGCGAAATCAAATCAGAGTAAGAATTGCTAATTGCTGATTTTTCATGATAAAGTTCCTCCTTTAGAGGAAGAAAGTTTAAAGATTGCATCTATTACTTGCCTCTGATTAAATTGTGCAGTGCTTAAAATATTTTCAGAATATTTGTTTAAAAATCAGAAAAGCAAGCCATTGGTATACTGAAATGCATTCATAATAGTTCTTGAACAAAACATTTTATTTCCTATTGCAGTTTGCTATGCTTTGTACCTAGGGGTGTACATGAGTCTGAAAATTTTTTATCTTGCATATAAAAAAAAAAAAAAGCGTTAAACTTCTAGAACCTAGGCACATCAAGATGGGGTTAAGGGCATTAGAAAAGCTTGTTTCTGGGCTCAAAGTGACCGCTGCGCTGCCGCTCTGGATAAGCATTCAGGTCAAAGCATGGTGTTTGAGAGCGAACCTTCCGGGGTGGATGTCATTTCTACAAGCCCTGTTTCTTTGCTTCCTGTTGAATTTATTTTTTTGAAAATGCGGATCCCCCCATATGTGCTAATTTTTTGTTGAAATCACTCAGTGAAGTATGAGCTGTCATGCCCAAAGTCAGTTTACCAGGAATCTGTTGCAACATGCCCATCTATTTCAGCGATGCAGTTTTCAGTAGAGAGAAAAGTACAAAGTATAAGAAGGATCTTCAAAGTCTGTTTATTCTTCATCAAAATCTCCTTTTCCTAAACGTGAAGCATTCATAAATCTGACTGAGATGGGAATGCCTTATTTGCAAACATCCCTATCAGCTGAGACTGCAGGTTTCGCAGAATATGTTGCGTGCGCCCGGACCTGTTTAGCATGACGTCCACTGCTTAGCGTGTGGGCCTTGGGCTGCTTGTTAGTGTCCGCCATGTGGGAAACACACTTCTTGCATTAGTAGTTGTGTTGGGGGCAAATGTTGCTCTCATGGCTGCTCGTTCAGTATTATCCAAGGATTCTTACAGTTTTCACTTAATACACTGATGAAACACAAGGCAGGGATCAGTCGGTGCTGTGACACTGGGGTACCCCTTCTAGCAGCTCTGCTGAGGAGTGCAAATAAATTTTAGTTTTAAATATGTTTTCTTCAGCTTCATTACGGCATTGCGCAGATAGAAGGTATACATAATTTTTCAGTTCTTCCTCTGCTTGATGTGTAAAGCCTTTCTCATTACATCATGTTGGGGTGAGGCAGTTAGTTTGAACTCACCCTTAGCAATCAATCAGTCTGGTTTTATGCAAAATTGGGTTGTGTGAAGAAAGAGATACCAGGCAAGTAAGAGAGCTAGACTCTGTTGCAGGAATGTTTGCTTTTTTAATTTTGGAGCATAAAAATCTGCTTGGCCTTTTGTATAAGGACTCCATTTTGTGCCTTTAGGTCAATTTAACGCTTTCCTTGTAACTCCATCACCCAAACTTGCAACTAGATCTACACAGATGTAGCTATTGCCATCAGAATCTTTTGGCTCAGCATTGGCAATTAGTGTTTGCCTCTCTGGATCTGAGTGCAGGGTTGGATACCTTATGCTGAATTTTAACTTCAGATTAATATGCAATTAACAATGCTCCTGATGACTTAATATTCAAGAAACTTTCTGACCAAATAATTTAGTTTCACATTTGTATATGTGGCTATTTGTCTTGCTTATTAAATCATTGCAGTTTTCGTTCTAATTAGGCGTTTTTTTTGGGGTGGGTGAGAGGATAGATACACCATCTGAAGAAAAAAAGGTTTTTTTTTAAAACGTCTAGAATATCTAGCGGGCTGGTAATTTTCAGGAATTATTTTTGATGCACTCCTAGAAAGAGGTGAGGTCACGTCAGACAGCATTGTATGTAGTTAGCAGTTTGCTATGTTAGTTATTTACAACTCTTGGAGTTTGCCTGATATTTTCTCTAACAATGTAACGATGAAAAATCAGCTTTGTGCTAATAAAGTGAGTTCCAGAGAAGATTGTACCTAGCAGGTTCCTGAAGTAGAATAAACTGCGATGCATAGCTGTCAATTTCCCGATAGACTCTTTGTAGTCTGCAATGTTTTAGAAAAGTTTAATGATTTTTTTTGCAGTGTCTAGGTGATGTGAGTACCTTTGCTTCCCTGTGCAGTTACCACAGCTGTAGCTCTGTTCTCTACACAGATAGGCTGTGCTGGAGGGATAAAATAAGACTGCATGAATTTTTAGTACAGGAAGCTTGAAACATCAGTGATCAACGAACGCTCAGATAGCAGGACGGCTTTATGGTCAAAGTTGATCCCTGGTTCTGTCTGTACGAAAGTTCCCACGTGGTGCATGTCCTCTCTTTGAGAATTGAAATTAAGGATATGAGTTTTGGAGGTTTTTGCATACTTCGCACAGTGTCATTTGAAATTGAGTGACATTTTGAGTGAATAAGACAGTGTATTTTAAAAAATGCATATAGTTTGGGGAAAAAAATGAAATCTTAGCTGTGTGTGCTAGGAAATCATGGGGGCTGCACATTGATCAAGCAGATAGGTTTTTCTCACAAATTCTGCATTTTATACTGCATGAACTGAGAAAAGTCTACAATTATGTAGAGGAGCTTTTTATGTTATGACACTAATGATTCTGTTACGATGATACATATGTAGAAATGACAGTTAAAATGCGAGGATTAAAATAACCAGGTGAAACTTTGCTTCTTCTGCAACTTTGCCAGTTGTATGGCAAGTATTAGACAGCCTCAAGTATAGGTGTTGCTAATAGCTCTTTCTTTAAGAAAAATTGCTTTATTTCGTTCAGACTGCATTCAGAATTCATTTTATGTTGAACATCTTCAAGTATTTCAGCTAAACTAAACAATTAAAGTTGTTTAAATCCGGAGTGTTTTTTCCTGTGGATGAAATAAGTCCTGAGTGCTGGGGGATTTGCTGCTCTGGTATTTTAAACCCCTCCTGATTCCAGACGTCAACATTTTGTAAATATTTCTACGGTTCAGAGATTTTAAAAATAAGCTGAGATGACTTAATCCACTCTCAGGCTGGCTTTCTGGGAGGAAAGTTATAAAGGGTGGTGAAAATAAACACACACAAAAAATTGTTAAAGTTGCAATGTGAAGTAACTCTCAAGCAAGAGCCTGAAAAATCTTAGGATCCTAGTCTGAATGCTTTGATGCAGTTCCAAAACGTGTGAGTAAATGTTTCCCTTCCTCCTCTCAAAGAGGACAGTGCCGTTAGTGTACAGATTGAATGCTTTCTTGGGGTGGGGGGACACACAGATTAGCAGTGGAGAAGGCCATCCGTCGTCTGTGGGGTGCCCGCTTCGCTGGCTACAGAAGCTGGAAGGTATTTGGAGAAATTGCAGTGAGTTAGAGAGGGTCTTGTGGCTGGTCCTGCAGTACTGCGGCTGAGAACTTTAACTTGTGCTATAGAGGTCCTGTGTAATTTGAAGGCAATTATTTTAAACCATACTTCTCAGAAGCGGTTGCTGACTGTGTGCCTATTTTTGTTTTTCAAAGATGGGAGCCTGGGTTGCAGGAGTGCAGTGCGATCGCATTTGTAACTGAAACCAAGTTTCGCAAAATCGGAGTGTTGCAAACTAGGCCCAGTGGAGCTTGCCCGTGTCAGGTGTCCAGACTGTTACTCTGATTATACAAGCGAAAGTAAAGTCTGTTTTCTAGGTAGGGTTGAATGATACACAGAAAATAAGTCGTATGCTCATAGAGTCTGAAATAATGAAGACAGAGCATCTGTATGGAGACCTGCGCACTGTCCATCCATTCCATGCAGTGAATGACTGGGTTAGTTCACTACTTTTTTCCCTCTTTTTGTACAAAGTGCATCAGCAGCCTCAGCTTTGCTAAGCCTGCGTGTTCTGTCCTGCGCTCCAGACCCTGCCTGTTAGTTTTCATCCAGCCCCTCGTCACTAAGCGTCACCACGCCTGCGGTGGCAAGGGGGTTGGTGCAAGAGCCTCATGTAGCACAACACTGGCTGATCGTGTATAACGCGCGGTTGCTTTTTCAGGTGGGTCCGTTCCTCCCTCGGTGCTCAGCACACCCTGAGCAAGCGCATCCACGCCAGGGAGGGAGGGCGGGGAGGAGGGCAGGTGCTGGGACTGCAGGGTGGCTCCACATGCCTTTGAATCACGTGTTCTGTAGGTTCAAAGGTTGCCAGGGCATGGGACTTCGTCAGTCCCTCTTCCTCTGCTACCCCTCAGCTTGTGTGCCAGTGCTTTAGATTCCTCAGACAATAAAATCTATTAGGGTGACAGAAGGCATAGTGGCTTGTAAGTTGTTGGCTTGTGGCCTTTTGAGTGTGGTGAAGTCTAGCTTGAGTTGTTTTTCCTTTAGATGCTTTCTCGCAGTTGATGCTCAATGCTGCCTTCTAGGTTCAAATTGTTCCATTCTTTTGTTTCAGGATGCACGGAAAGCATGTAGTGACACAACTCTTGCTCAGGTATGTTCTTAATTCTGTGTGTAGGCTGTTACTTGATATATTAAAAAAAATTAAAATCCCTACAGTTTATGTCTGTAGCATGTTCCTGTTTAGTAACTGAAAGAATAAAGTGAAAGAAGGCTTGGAAATGTACTGTGTATTTATGCAGTTATTTAAAACAAAATAACCTCACCAAAAAACCAAACAAATAAACAAAACAGCAAAAAAAGCCAGCCCTCACCATCTTAATGGCTCCTGCTTCCAGTTTACCTTTTAAATAGAGTGTATTGTATTTAGTATGTTTAGAAAGACTAAAATAAATGCCTTTTAGCTGTATTTTGCATTAAAATTTTTACCATGTTTTAAAAAGTGACAGTGCCGTAAATATTGGAGGATTTTCTCCTATCGGTTTTAATCGAAAACTTTCAGATTTGATAATCTGAAATAGCCTCAGTATTACATAGTACTTTAAAAATACTTTCTGAAGTTTCAGGAATAGCCATTGTGAAATGTGTTGGTGTATCTTCTGTAAAATCTGTTTTCCTCAGTGTATTCAGTGTGGCATGGACCTGATCCTGGGTTGTACATTAGTATCCTTTTTTTCTTTTTTCATGTTGCATGCCAGGATAGGTTATTTGCTATCAAAGCTCAAAAGTATGTAGTTATCTTGTATGTTAGAAGTAGTTCTCAGTATCTCAGAGGTTTGTTTTATTTATTTTTAGATCACAACAAGTCTGGACTCAGTGGGTCGAATTCAAATGCGAACAAGGCGTACGCTGAGAGGTCACTTAGCCAAAATCTACGCTATGCACTGGGGATCTGACTCAAGGTTTGTACGAGTGGTCCTTAAACCCACCGTGTAAGGATGAGAAATCAGATTGTGGACTTCGGAATTAATATCAGGTGTTGGGAGCCGTATGGTATGGGGTTGGTGTCCTTGCAGCGGGATCACAGACCACAGCTGTGTGGTGGGTTTTTTGTCTTTGGTTATAGTTTGCCTTTTTAAAACCAGTGAGGATTGCATAGTGGTAATGGAGAAGACTTGATTGGAAGGAGAGGTGCTCTGCTTGTTCCTACCACAGACATTTTGCCTTTTCCTTCTTTTAGTTTCAGTTAAGTTCTTCGAGTCCGTTTAAGCAGACGAGGGTATGTGGTGAGGCATATTTCTGGAATGATGCATCTTGTATTTTCCAAGATGTTGAATCATTATGTAACTTCTGTGATAACAAGAGATTTAAGAACTTTATGTGCAAATTCTATTTCATTGAAAAAAAGATTGTTTTGTACATAGCAGGAAAAGTTGCTTAACTTCTAGGAAGGAGTTTTGTTCTATTGCCCTTAGAGCAGCCAACGGTCAGATGCCCAGACTGCCTCGTGGTCTGCTCTCTGTCTTACAGTCCAGAAGGACATCCAGAATCTGCTCTCAAAATCAGATTTATTTTCCCCGAAATTTCTTGTTTATTTTTGTGTAGCTATATAGTTGAAATATTAGTATATGAAAAAGAGAAGCAGCTGTGGAGAGAAATGTGTTTTCAGTAAGTTGTGTGGTTTTGTCCGTTGTTAATCCTGACTCCCTGTGGGCACGTGATTCTTCGGTCAGGTAACATACAGATCTTTGCAGACATTTTTCCCAACAAATGCCCCTCTGCCTCGTAAGAAATTACGAAATTTCTGAATCACTTGGTAGTCATGCATGATGTATGTCTATTTTGAGATTTTTTTGTTTGTTTTATATTAACATTCTGTTTTGTGTTTATGTTTAGGCTACTAGTCAGTGCTTCTCAAGATGGAAAATTAATTATTTGGGATAGTTATACAACAAATAAGGTAGAGTTATTTATAATCCATATCAATAATTCATGCCTAATTTGTGTGTTTGAGGGGGCTTGTGTCTATTTTTTCTGTGGTTGCAAGGCACACAGAAAAAATAGACACAAGCCCCCTCAAATGAAAAGAAGCAGTCTCTTTCTAACTCAGTCATAATCTTTTTTTCCTTTCGTGACTAGCTGATCACTAGTGCTACGCTGTAGGCTGTGTGTCGGAATCAGGAGTTCTACGTAATATGTAACGGTTGCACTCTAGTGCAGTAGCTCGTAGCTATTGCTCTCTGCCTGTGTAGTGTGGCTTCTGTAACTAATCTGGTTTTGTATTGTAGAAATACACAACCTGAGAATTTACAAGAGTGCTTTGCTTTTGAGGGGAGAGAAAGGAGGAGGGCGGGTGGAAAAAAGAGCTGTGAAATGAGAAAAGCTTAGGTAGAGTGTGGAGTGGTGATCTGCTTCTATAAACTGTCCAGTCTCCATGGGTACAGCTAGCCTGTTTTATAACCTGTAGTTCAGAGATGTAGAAGAATTGGACAAAGAAATCTAAGCAGAATAAACAAATGTTGTAAATGTTTAAGATTAGAATAGCTTTACTGTTAAATAAGGTTGTACTGAAGGTCTGTGTATCTACCCCGGAGACTACTGGTATTTTTCATCCTAGTATGTATGTATAAATACAGGTTGTAATACGTTGTAATATCAAAATACTGAAACTTATGGTACACGATCTGCTCGGTGTGTTTAATCTGCTGTAGTTCATTAACTGGTAGGAATGACCTCAGTGAAAAACAAAAAAGCTAAGGTGTGCTGTAGCATTCACGAGCTCTGTCTTTCTGAAGATGCACGCCATTCCTTTGCGATCCTCCTGGGTGATGACTTGCGCGTACGCACCGTCTGGGAACTACGTTGCCTGTGGTGGATTGGACAACATCTGCTCCATATACAACTTAAAAACCAGAGAGGGCAATGTGCGAGTGAGCCGGGAGTTGCCAGGACACACAGGTCAGCCGCATTCTTGCTTCAGCGCAGGTTTTTGGTTGCATGAAATGGAACGCTCTGGCTTTGGGGCGCAGTGTGAACTGCGGCACAGTTTTGCTGGGTTACAGACACGCTGTGGGAGAACTGCAGTCACTGCTCTTGTATTTTAAATGCCAGTTATTACTCCTGGGTGTGAAACTAACATAATTGTTTTGTTTTTAGGATACTTGTCCTGTTGTCGCTTTCTAGATGACAACCAAATTGTCACTAGCTCAGGAGACACCACTTGGTGAGTTTTTGAGCTCTGCTGGCCTTTTTTCCCCCTTTTCCCCCTTTTTTTTTTTTTCTTTTCTTTTTTTCTCTGCAATGCCTTTAATTTGTATTTAAAACTTAAACTCTCAAATAACCACATGCATTGTGTTAATGTTGTCGCTTTATCTGCAGCGCTTTGTGGGATATTGAAACTGGTCAACAGACCACCACATTCACTGGGCATACTGGCGATGTGATGAGTCTCTCTCTAAGTCCAGATATGAGGACTTTTGTTTCGGGTGCCTGTGATGCCTCCTCGAAGCTTTGGGATATTCGAGATGGAATGTGCAGGCAGTCGTTCACAGGGCATGTGTCAGATATTAATGCAGTTTGTGTAAGTGATCATTTGTATTTCCACATGGGAAGAAAGGGGGAGGATAAAAGCTGTCACTGCATGAATTCAGCTTGTAGTCTGCTGGGTTACCTTGACTGAAAATCAGTTGCTTTGGGGGGTTAGAGACTGTTAAATTGTGTATAACGAAGAAGGTTGTCTAATAACTTCTGATGTTGTTTATAACTGCATTATTATTACCATTATCTGTGATACATTGAAGTGTTCTTGGAATAGTTTCAGCTATGTTTTTGTCCAGTAACTGAGACCTTACTCTTTTTAAGAAGCCAAGAATGGAGGTGGGGAACTTTTTGCAGTGTGGCAATGTGCTAAAAAATTGAAAACTGTAGTTAAATGTGATCCACAGAGAGGGTGCAAAATAGCCAGGCATCCTCATTGTAAAGTTTTTTGTTGAAGGAAAGTGTACTTGGTATTTTCTGTTGAAAAGAGCTTTCAGTGAAATATTCTGGAAGGCAAAGTTAAAATCAGGACTTACGTTGAATATTCATCCCTGGAATCATTTTGTAATATTTATAAACTGGATTATATTTCCTCTCTGTCATAGTAACACTATGTTCTGATCTGTAAGATACGAGCTCTGATAAATAGGGAATGAAATCTAAGTCTAAGCTGCATCTGTTTTTGATAAATGAAAAATTACGAAGGCTGAGAAAATACCAAACGCATGACCAGCAGAAAAATGCAGTTCCTATACTTAGACCGGAGTCCTGAGATGTGTCGAGCTCTTGTGCTTCCCGTTTCAGTCAGTCTGGCTGTCGTAAGAATGACTCTGATTGTGAGCAGATTTTTTGGAAATAGCAGATTGCATGCAAGCAGTTGAGTCTCGGCTGAGCCAAACCTGGCCGACCAGCTCAAGGTGGAACAGCGCGTACCACCTCACCCAGGTCTCCCTGGCCACGGCCAGCACACACGGAGCTCCGTTTTGTAGGAGTTCGTTGCATCCCCTTTGACTCCTGTTGTACTGCGTGCAGGAACTGTCTGGGTGCAATTGCAGTCATTCGGGTGTTACCAATAATATTCCAGAAGTGTTTCATTGCACAGCCATGTGTGTGCATTTTTTTTAACATGCAGATTTGTTTTTTTAAATAAATAAATCGTTCTGCCTTTATCTGGTCACGCTGGCAAAACCACCCTGTGATGTTTTTGAAACAACGCGTGAACAATGTATTTTTCTGGTGTCAAACTCCTGTCTCTTAATTAAAACTTCCAGTTTTTCCCTAATGGACACGCGTTTGCCACTGGATCTGATGATGCCACTTGCCGGCTCTTTGACCTGCGTGCGGATCAGGAATTAATGATGTATTCTCACGACAATATAATCTGCGGGATCACTTCTGTAGCCTTCTCAAAAAGCGGCCGCCTCTTGCTAGCAGGTTATGACGACTTCAACTGCAACGTGTGGGATACTCTGAAAGGGGAGAGAGCAGGTGAGTGCAGCAGCTGCCATCAGCTGAAGGTTTCCATTGCCTTAGCGGAAGATAGATGTTCAAAATCTGTGCAAAACACAGAGCCAGTGCATTTCCAGTGCTGTTGCTGGTGTGACAGAACCTGCTTGCTTCCTTTTAACGCCGGCGTCGTTGGGAAGGGCTCCTTTTATTTGATTGCATTTGGTTCTGTCTTCCAGTTGTTTCACTGCATTACGGTTTCAACTACACGATGCGTGGAGTAAATGCTCCAGCGGGTGAAATACTCCTGTGTTGGCCATTATTTGGCTGTGTGCTGGAAGGTAGCAGCTCTGGAGGCTAAGGAACAGCCTCCAAAATTACATTGTGTCTGCAGAAAGTTTATTTCAGTTGAAATGTATGAAATTAAGTAATAGAAAATGATACATTTGTATTGACTTCTGCACCCATCAGAGGAAGTAATTCAGATGGTAGTAAGTCACAGCAGTCTGTCTGCTTTGGGGACCATGATTTCCTGCCGTTGGGAGGGAGGGGAGTGAATGCTTTCAGTCCTCGAATCACTCGTTCCTGTCAGGATAGACAGCATGTTTGTAGCGTAGCAACATCTTTCTCGCTTCGTACAGTAATTTAAGTGGTGGGGCCGGGCTCAGTTCCGAACCTTGATTCTGCTGTTCAGACTGGGAACAGATCCTTTTCCGTGAGGGGCACGGAGAGGCAGAGTTTCAGTGGAGCTGGATGTGGTACCTTGGGAGGGCAGGCAAGTGCAGGGTGGGTTAGCAAAAACAAAGTGGGAAGAGGCGGGGTACAGCGCTGCTTTTCTAACGGTCTGACGCGGTACGTGGGGGATTGTAATCCTTCGGGTTTGCAAATCATGGGAAACTCAGGGTAGTTCCTGTATCCAGAGACTGTCAGAAGACACCGCATTTGATTTTGGAAGTATTTGGTGGCTGAAATTGTGGTCAGTGTTGCTGAAAATGGGGAAAAAACAGTAGTGAGCCTGATTAGGGCTGAGGAGGTCTTTGGGGCAGAAAGGAGGAGGAGTCGTAAGAGCAAAACAGAGGCAATGCTGTGTGTTCGTATTTTTAAAAACCTCATTGTTGAGTTTCTTGATACGGCTGCTGTGATGTCTCTAGATCTTCAGAGTAAAGCCAAAGACGATGATTAGGTCTCGCACTGCATCTTTTTTTTTTTAGCAATTTTGAAGACCTACCTGGGAGAGCAGAGCACCTGCTGAAGGCCTTGACATCCTGTGAACATTAACTGTCGTTGCTTCTTCTTTTCCAGGTGTCCTTGCTGGCCATGACAACCGTGTCAGCTGTTTAGGTGTTACCGATGACGGCATGGCTGTAGCTACAGGGTCTTGGGACAGTTTTCTCAGAATCTGGAATTAACTGGGAGCCAAACATGTACATTCTCCATTTGAGATCTGGAGAGATCAATGCTGCAGCCTATAGCTGTGAAATAACATTTCTACCTTGTATTTGCAGGTGAAGTTTTTCTATTCACTGATTATTACACAAAAAGGCTTTCTGTAAACTAGAAAAAAAATCAAGTGAAGAAATAAGGGGAGGGGGGAAGAAATCACTGACTTTTTAAAAGGGGCCAGCACACATAATCATGGTGACCGACAAACGAAGAGCCAGTCTTTTTGTTTTTGGTGGTTTGGTTAGATTGTCCTTGAAGGGTTTTTGCTTGTGCTCAGTCTGCTAATCCTGTACTTTTTTTTTTTTTGTACATAACAGAATATACACATTATAGCAGCCAATCATGTAACATTTGTCTGTATGTAAAGAAATACGTTTGCATTTTTTAAGGAACTACATTTATAGCTTTGCTTTTAACCTGAGATGTCACTTCTGAGTTTTGTAGTGGATGAACTAGATTGCTGTTTTAAATGTTTTTGTGAATTTACTGTAGATAAAGTGAAGCCAATGGTATGTATGTGTTTTTATAATGGAAGGCATTTGAATTTTTTTTAAAGGCCCTGGAGACTCCCAGTTAAAACCTGCCGCCTTATTCACTCACTTCTTGGCCTGCTTGCCTATTTTTAATCGTGGGGGTTCTTCCTTCAAGCCAGTGGTTCCTGGTTCATCCATTGGCAGTCGTGGCCTCCAGACACCAAGGAGTTAATGCCAGGCAGACTTGCAACAGCAGCAAAAATAGTTAAAAAAAATACCTGATTCCAGAAGTATTAGCTTCCTTACTGCAGCTTTTTGCATCCGCTGTTCCACGCAGCCCTTGACTGTGGAAGCCGAGCGACCTGCGTTGCTGTCATTAAGCGGCTGAGTGCTTTTCCTGCTGACGATGCGGCTCCAGCTAAATGAGGCGGTCTTGGCCCGTCACAAACTCTGGCTGATGGGCACCAACAAAATGATTTGGTGCGATGCTCAGTGGGTGGAAAGCAGCGTATCTGCAAAGCTTGCTCCGTTACCATGCTGAACTGAGACGTTCAGGAGGACTTTGCGTGGATTCTTAGAGAAGATGTAAATGTGCAGTTAATCGCCTGTAATCCCCCTCCAAATTAGGGGCTTGCCAAAGCGTGCCACAACCGAAAGCGCTGCTCGTCAGTTACGTGCAGTGTGAACTGTAAAGGAGTTCTGTCACTTACAACAAACCCAATAACCTCACTTACCTGTGTGACCCTTTAAAACTCCGTACTATACGCTCGGCGACTTGCTTGTTCTCCTGCGGTCACGGAGGTCTGTACCGCGGTGGCTTGCTAGGCGCTAATTGTTCTGCAGCTCTGGCACTGTGCATATCCATTGCACCTCCTGCCTCTGATCTTATTCTGATCTTTGATGTCAGTGGCTTATAAACGACAGGTTCTGATCCAGTACCGCTGAGTGTAGAGACAGGACAATCCCGTGGCTGACGCCCATTTGAAACCACCCGGGAGGACTGTGTAACTCTCTGGTGCCTGGCAGCCTGCTGCAGTGGGTGTTTTCTGGGGAACCCGGACGGCTGTGGCCTTTTTCAAAAGGGGAATTAAGTCTATTGGCTTCTCTTAAGTGACTTATTTTAAAGATAACGTGAATTTTAAATCATCAGGTTGGAAGGTAATGTTAATCTGCCCTCAGCTGAAGTTGCGGGGAGTCTGGGTATCTCTGGGTCCGGCAGTAAATACAAGTGCCCGGTATTTTGTAATATACCAAACCAGATTTGTGGCCGAGATGACTCTTTGTCAAGTTTCTGACATTTGTAATCCTAAATTTCAGTACTTCCAGACTGTGCCTGTAAACTTGCCATGTCTCTAATGGTGAAGGTGCCAATAAACCTAACAGTCCATCACAGTAAATTCACTTTTAAAACATGAAAAAGGCGCATCTTGTGCAGGAGAAGCATACGCTGATGAACAGCAGGCTGGGGCGTAGGACCAAAATCACACAGTAGATATAGTGCGTCCCAGGAATGCCTCAGCCGTTTGCTTTATGATCTGTCTGCATTAACAGAACTATTACGGAATTCTTGTTACTCTCTTAAGTGAGCAACTCTTTGGGATCTTGCAGACTTGATTTATTTTTTAGTGGTGCACTTGATTATTGTTTTATAACTCACAGCTGCCTTGAGTGAATCATTCTGGAAACTTGTTACTAAGGAATTTTAAGAAAATATTCTTTTTCTAAAAAATTTTTTTCCATAGAAGTGTGTTTTGAACCAATTTCCTAGTCAACACCGTTGCGAAGACAGCTGCCATTTTTACGTTCTGGTATTAGAACTAGTTTCTACTTGCGAAACTCAAAAACAATTTTACAAATGTATATAACTTTTCTTAAAAGTTCAGGTAGACTGTAAACATGGTAATGGCTCTCATACAGGTATTACTGCAAACAATCTCATTGTGTGATGGGCAACTGCCTGCTGGATTCAGCCGCTTTTACAGCAAATAACAAGGAGTGCCAGCTGCTTGCTGATGAGGTTTCCAGAAGCGTGGTGCAGCTCTGCCAGCTGTGGCTGTTGGGGCAGGCAGTGTCTGCAGTGCGGCAGGTCCTGCGGCGGCTCCCGTTGGGGCCGTGCACAGCCAAACCTGGAAGAAGCCTGAGCGCAGCGGTGGAGTGGTGCCTGGTGCTCCCTGGGAACTGGTAGAAAGCTTGTGGTAGATCCTGCCAAGGTGATGTGTGCTGTTTAATCACTGTCCTGGATAGAGTGGTTTGGGTTTTTTTTGAAGCCTGCAGATCTAGTGTAACACACTGGTGTTACAGGAGGCCACATCATGAACCTGCGCAGGCTGGGGTATTTGGTTTTTGTAAAGAGCAATCAGTTACCTTTCAAGATTGATGCCCTTACTAAAATGGGTGTAGTTTTAATGCTAAAGGCTCAAACCCCTCCTAGTGCGAGGGAGGTAATAAAACGACTCTTCATGGGTTTTACTGAAAGGGTTTTATTCCCAGCTTTGAGTCTCAAAGACAATGGTCCATGCCTGTAGCTTACTGTGGGCTCGAGCATGCAGCCTGTCTGACTCCTCACGTGCACCCTGACAGCACGCTCACTCGCTGCATGGCGGGTTTTGCAGCGCTGGTGGGTACATCTTAACCTCTCTTTGAAAGTTTGCCACCAGCTACATTGTTATCTGCATTTCTGACAACTTCTGTAATTGCCAAAAGGGAGCAACTACGTTCATCGTGCCAAAACAGTGGCAAGGCAGCTCCTTCCCAGCCTCTGAAACAGTTAGTCATGGCTTGGGAAGTGCAACTGTGTGCTGTGTGTAACAAGAGGGATTTTATATAGGTACAGGGTTTCTTTGTCAGCATTTTCCAGTGTGGATTTAACTTTGCAATACAGAATAACAATCAGGCAAGCACCCAGCTTGGACTTGTTCCCCTGCAGCCTCGGACATCCCGATACTGGTAGAGATGTTGGCTGAGATTCTGGAAACCACAAGCAGCTTGTACGTGGCACCCTGCGGCTGTATACTGGCTGACTCCGGCGAGGTGGGCCTGTTCCCAGCCATCTCCGGACCTTTTCCCCTCCAAACCCCTATCCGCTGCCTTGCTCGGTTGCAGATACGTCGCGGTGTCTGGCAGAACTGCAGGCGCGGCGGCGTGATGACAAGACGTGCCCTTTGAAATGGAGCCTGGATTAAATCCTTGAGGCTTTCCCCCTGCCTAAGGAGAGGGCCTGACCTCGGCGAAGCCGAACTGGTGTGACAGCTGGTCCCAGCGCGCTTGCTGTGCTGCATGGGTCGGAAAAAGTCACCTCCTCTTCAATTCAGCTAGCGTAACCGCTCGTCCCACGATGAAGTTGCCATCATGACTTCAAGGTGGAATGCAAACATTGTGAAAACATTCCAAGAGTGCTCAGTGGTTCCTCTCCGGGGACGCCGTCACCTCCACTAGGTTTAGTGCTGTGCTTTAAGGTGTTGGTGAGAGTATTGGCTAATCCCACTAGTTGGTATCCATGGTTGTGTAGCAGAATGACTGATTTTTGAGATAGCATTTCCTGTAAAAGTAATTAAGCATGGGTTGATGGTGCACTTTGTATACAGTAACCTGGCATGCATGCTGGTCAAAACGACTTCCTACACTTCAGAGGCACCGCGCGCCTTTTTATCCAATTGCTGGTCCTGTAAAATACATGCAGAATGTTAATGCAGTGTTGTTATGGTAAATGTGTGAACAGTGTTACTAATTGATATAACTGATAACCGATTACATGTGCCTGACATTCTTATACCACACAGTATGTTTAGGTTTTAACTAATATGGACTTCGGTGGAATAGTCTTAGGTATCTATTTCAAGCCTTTGTTTTACTTACACAATGGTGCTCTATTTGTGTTTTTTCTCCTTTTTTTAAAATAAAAGCATCTGAACACTTGTAGTACATATTACATCCAAAGGAGTCCAAAACAAAACGCTTCTGAACATGCTCAATTTTAATTTGCCTTCAGTTCCCAGCATTTCTCATCAGCTAGGGTTTGGTTTGGTTTGGTTCTGTTTTTTTTAAAAGTTGTTGCTGACTACTTTGGAAAACTTCGGTAATGTTACCAATTATGAAGTGATTCTGCACTGCCTTTGGATTGTGTATGTATTCAGAAACAGTCTTAAAGCTTTTATTTAAGCTACTAAAAAACCAGGGACTTGTGCCATTTGTTCTTTAACAGTGCTGTTGTAAAAAGACTTCCCTGTGAAAAAAAAAAAATCACTTGCTATGAACTCTGTTTATAGCTTTTTTTTTTTCCACGATGGATCTTTTTCTTTGTATTTGTACAGTGGCTCAGTGAAAGATGTTGCCATGAGTTGATATTGTAACCAATAAACAAGTGCTTTTAACCAGACCGTGTCACCTGGGAGAGCTGAGGGGAGCCGTCAGGCACTGCACAGGCGCGCTGCCCTCCTGCCCCCGCGGAGCCGATTCCCCAGCAGCCAGGCCTCGGCCGCGCGCTGCGGCAGTGCTGCCGGAGCGGGGCTGCGACTGGAGAAAATCTGTTTCAGAACACGCCTTGGTCTTTGGTACCAGAGCTCCTGCTGCACAACACCACTGCCCTCAGCGCAGACACCTTGATGGCCTCTTCTAAGCCTGCAGCATTCGTTGTCTCCTCCAAACCCCAAACATTTCATTGCTCAGGGGCTGCTGGGCCGCACACACACACTGCGCCTCAGCAGTCGGGCCCCAGGCCGGCCGTGCGTCACAGGTAAGAGCTGGGGGGAGGTCTTCACCTTCAACACAACTGCCAAATAACTTACTGCAGCAAAGGGGTACTATTTTGTTTTTTAATAAATAACTGAGGAACACATGCATGTAACGTTTCATCTTCATACAATGTCCACAAAAACGCTCTAAAAGAGCAGCACTAATACAGGTCCGTACCCTCACACAGACGAGGGCTGGGCTGTTGCCCACTTTGAGTTTCAGTTGTCCTCGAACACCAGGCGACTCCTCCCGATACCGCGGATGCCGGTTCCAGGAGAGCCGCGCTCCTGCTGGCACAGCTGCACACACACACCAGAATACAGCGCGGCAAGCACGGCAGCTTTTGTTTTTAAATAATGAACCACCTCCACCATCAGATTTTAAATCCATTTCCCTTTTACCTAGTCCTTATTTATTGGAAAATAGCAAATCCCCACATCTCAGTTTTAAAATTATTTCATTTAGTCATGTTCACACTTCCATAAAAATATATAAATATTCTGAAAAGGCTTTCTCTTTCAAAGTTATTTTTAAAAAGTCTAGTTAGAAAAAAGTAGGTGTTAAATGACCGCAGATGGCAACAGCAAAAACTTTGATTTTCTTTTTTTTTTTTTTTTTTTTTTTTAA
>Ga0065711_1003653_pt1 | contig 26970 bp, 13 predicted proteins | sample Hoacrofraction12_FD_59098 | JGI IMG/M metagenome (GOLD analysis project Ga0065711, IMG submission 59098) | Hoatzin crop microbial communities from Cojedes, Venezuela - Epithelial fraction 12 v2 (version 2) | ecosystem: Host-associated > Birds > Digestive system > Esophagus > Crop | place... | reverse complement strand
TCTCCATCCTTCCTGTAGGCCCCCTTCAGGTACTGGAAGGCTGCTATAAGGTCACCCCGGAGCCTTCTCTTCTCCAGGCTGAACAGCCCCAACTCTCTCAGCCTGTCCTCATAGGAAAGGTACTCCAGCCCTTGATCGTCTTCGTGGCCCTCCTCTGGACCCACTCCAACACATCCATACTACTGTGAGCAAGCTGGACAAGTCCTAGTGGCTGCTGATCTCCAGAATATGGTGTAAGGATTTCCAAAATTTAATTAACTGTCAGGGGAGTAACAGCAAATGTTTTAAAGAAATCTCCAGAAGACTAAACTATTAATCTGTTCTGTTTGACCTCTAACTTTACCTTCCTGCATTATCATACTATGATCATACCATCATCCAGTTCACTCATCTATAAAATAATCCCAGATAATTCTATCCTCTATCATGTGGATGATATAAGTGATTGATTCTGTTGAATAGGCATAAGAAAAACGGTAAGCAAACCTCCGACATAAACCTGAGTCCTTTGCTTTCCCAGCCTTGACGTAGAAATGTCAAGAAGAAATCTGAACAGCTGCTTGCCCATCTAATGTGAATGAAGTAGAACAAATGTATTTAGCGTACTTCCTGCTGTGAACAGCATGAGGCTTCAACAATTCCACTAAGGCTAGATGACTGTTTGTCAGCCTGGCTGTAAGGCTGTGTGCTCTCATGGCAACATTAAATACAGTAGCATGGAATTATCATCACTACGGAAGACAGTCACTGACAAAAAACTTGAAGAAAACAAAATAATTGAAAGTATTCTCCTCTTTGTTGCAAACTTCCAGCTCTGCATTCATCACACCTCTTCTCTTCTGGTTTCCAAACATGATTACAAACCAAGAGTTTAAAATTTGCCCACAGTACAAAACAGAGTAAGTAAGAAATAGTCCAAATAAGCAGTCTGTCAATCAAAACATTTGACTAGGAGAGAGCAGAGCTTTGACTGCAAGTCTTGCGAGGACTAAAGCATATTGTGTCAGACTTGTGGCACACAGTGCAGCGACACTGTCAGTGTTGGAAACCAATTACAGGCTCTTCATTCACAGATGAACACTAACAAAACAGTTTCATTTCATTTTTTCTCTGTCTACATGAAAGTTCTTCAGAGTCAGAGCTTCAGCTGGAACAACAGAGAGTGTCTCCAGGCTGATCTTGTGTAGTTGCTAAGTGCCTGGGGATTAAGGCATTTCCACGGAAGACTGGGGTCTGAGTGTTTTCAGGGTCTGAGACTAAACTCCAGGACTCCTCTCTCCAAGGGGAATGAACCTTATCTTCCTTTTCCTAGATGCATAATACTGGTCTATTATGTAAAATGCCTCCTCCAAATGAGCTTTATGCTGAAATCTGTGCTTTCCATGCAGGATAGGTATGTCCTGAGTCAGTCAACTGACCTTAAACTCTTCAGGGATTTCTGTTCATCCCTGAATATGAAAGGTGCAAAGACAAGTAGTTCAGCCCATCAATTCTGGCTAGATTTAGTAATACAAATTCACATTTGTGTGGAAAATGTTTGAATTTTGTTATGTGTTTTTGGATTTTATCTCAGTCATCTAATACCCATTGAAACACTGTTCAGCATTCATTTGTTTAGAATTCAACTAGATTTTTCTTTAGAAAAAAAAAATTTTCTTTTATGAAGCAGGAATAGCCATGTATCTCTTGGTTGTTTAACGGCATTTCATAGTAGCATCTGGTTTAAGATAAATCTAGAAAAAATTCGTCATGCCCAGTAGTGCTTACAACTCTTGGTTGAATGGCAAATTAAATTTCTAAGGGTAGAGTTTACACCTACTGTCAGAAATCAATGTATTCAGATGCACCAGGTACCTGCAGCGATTGATCTCAACAGCTTAGATACTTCTCCTAGAATGGGATTGTTCTTGGGAGTACATTTCTCTTTTCATTAACTATAGAAGGAACCTGGCATAGCCTGCTTGAAGGAGATGTGTAACTGTATAGATGGCTAATACCAAGTGAGATTACTGCTGCCCCAAAAGTGGCTGATTTGCACAGGTCTTTCCCCTGAATGATTTTCTTCCAGTGGTTCATGGTTAGTAACTATCACCTACGACTCAAACAGATCCATGTTTTTATTTTTTAGTGCTTAAAGTGTAGTGACATGTGTAACTTTGAATCCAAGATTTCCATGCACAACTTACTTTGCTGTGTATTTCATTAACTTAATCTTTTTCTTCTTTTCTATCAGTCTTCAACTTCTTGATCTATTATGGAAAAGTCCCTCCCAAGCAGCACCAATATTAAAATCACCTTCCACAATATACAAATACATCTGTGCATGTTCTATATAGTATGATTATTTTTCAGATTTTGCTTTGGCAGCACAGAACAACTGTATAATCCCCAATTAAAGTATTCAGTTGCCAGGAATTTCTTTAATATATTCTGGTGCGCTGGAAAGTTGAGCACAACTCTTTCACTTTTTGGTTGTGTAGCAACTCAGCGATTTTAGTTAGACCCTAGGGGCCTTTGCTAGAAATAAAAGAAGAAAAGACTTTGATGACAGGCCCTGATGGTGAATGTTTCCTACTTAACTTGCATTGAATGCCAGAGGAGATAAGGTAATGTTGCTAGTGCTGACTTGACTTCCATAGGAAAGATCTCATGTAGTATTATTAAACTTTGACCTTTGCTGTTTGTATCTCTTGACCTGAAGAAGTCAATGCATAACGTTAACCCAGTCACAGTACTTGAAGAAATCACAACTTAATGACATGCTGGGACATTTGTCCAAAGAAACCTTATTAAGTAGAAGATGAATTTAAAAAAAACAATGAGAAAAATATCTCAGTAAATGCGAAGTAAAGAGACTAAAGTAGACTACAGCTTTTAGTACGATAACATTACAATAGTTTGTAGGCTATTATATGTGCTAAAGCTTTTATCCACTTCTATCTTAGGTACATCCTGAGTTAAATTTTACTGTTAAAAACTAAAGAAAATGCTTTTTATTTCACATAACATACTGTTTTAACTTACTAAAACTAATTTTGTGCACTGCAAACAATAACAACTAATGAGGCTTAAATCCCCTGCTTACTCAGAATTTCAGTTCTGTGACTGCCAGGGTGTTAAATTGCTCATATGTTACAGAAATATGTTTGTACATACATGAGATGAAATAAGCATATATATATATTTATATGTGTGTGTGAATACATAATTAAATATCTAAGGTACAACTTCTAATTTATCTGCTCTACAGTCTGTAGTCTGCTTTGTATAGAACAGAGAGCACAACAGATCTCAGACGACAACAAAATGCATATGGACTTCCCTGTTACCATGCATTATGTTTTTGTGCAAACTAAAAGCATGTGGTAGAAAACTTTACTGGTAAGTAAACATTGTCCCCATCCCAAACTTTCTGTATACATTTAAGCACTCAAGACATCTTCAAAAGCTGGATAATCAGCTTCTTCATGGATATATTTTTTATAGCTACTCTCTCAATATTCTATGCTCTGCTATCTACAAACTGTAAAGTTCATGAATTCATCAAAATTATTAAAAAAATTATGTTGCTTTAAAAAACCTACACAAATAAACCTGTATTTGCTATCACAGCAAAATCAGATAAATATTTTTATTCCAGGTTTCATTCGATATGTGATCTGTGGCTTTACAAGAAGTGTTATTTCAGACTGTTGTATTCATTAATGCTATATGATTACCCAAATGCTCCACAGAGAAAACAAAGTCACCTCTGTCACAGGATTACAGGTAAGAAATTTCAGGCAGACTGAGTATTTATGATGCAATTAGATGGGTGTCAACTTCCTGCCTTTAAGAGCTACCTTTTATATCCTTAATTAGGGAGAAATCACTGTGCTGATAATAACCTTCTATCTCGGCATCAGACTTTCAAAGAGCATTGTACTACATAATTCCTCCCATTAGTCTTTAGGAAATATGACAGTGTCACAACAGATGGTTTATGGCCTCATAGAGATACTAAAATAGCTTATCGGTACTCCTTTCACAGAATTTACAGCTGAGGTGTCAGCCTCCAAACTCCATGCATAAATGAGGGCAATTGTATCAGGAAACCTTTTTGCTAACACTCCTAGAAAGAGAGTTGCCACACCAATACTAGGGACACTGAAGGAGAGACTTGAGGCCACGATAACACTTACATGTATTTTCAAAAGCAGTTGGTGACACAGTGTGCTGATTTTACTCTTCCTTAGTCACAGACCTCTCTCTAATCCCCACCCGAAATGTCCCTTTCAAGGCAATATATCAAACCTATTGAACACTTGTACAAAGGACACTATTCTGTCAGAACTTCCTTACTGAGGGGATTTCTAAAGCAACATTACTGTCTTTTGATTATTTGCTTTATTAAAAAGACAAAGGAAGCATACATGGATGCTTCTAGGCAGAAAACAAATGCAGCATCAAATCAGAAGGAATACAGTTTGCCTTTTAGCAGCTCTAGATGCCTGCTGTTCCATCAGGGCCGCTGATAATGGCCCTTTGGAGCATAATGCGATGGGTCTGAAGGGCTTGTGGGCACAACCTCATAATCACAGATACAAGCGTGCCCATGCAGGGTGACATTTTGAATTACGCCTGTTACTGTGATAGAATGGAAAGGTACATCTTCTCACTCCCAATCACTGTGCATGTGATTTTCTCAAACCATAAGATACAATACTAAATACTTTTAAAAATCCACATAGCTTTCTAACAGCATTTTCAAGCCTCGAGATGGAAGCAGCTTGTGTTTTAGCCACCAGGAAAAAGTGGAAAGACCAACTTCTACATGCTAATTGCAGTGTGATGATACCTGTAGCTTCTGTCCTGGACTGGGCATCTCACTTTATTACATGATGTCTTACCATCATCCTTGTCAGGTACAATGGTAATTCGAGTGCTCGGGAATTCTGCACCAATTCTTCCACCCATCGGCATGCTCAGCAAGACATCAAAGGTCTCAGCCTCTTCATATAAGGAATCATCTATGATGACTATCCGACACATTTTTTCTCGTTCATCTTTGTCAAAACGTAGAATGCTGTTGTGATCCTCAGGCCTGGATATGTAGTCAGAGTAAGAAAGTACAGAGGTTGGGGCAGTGCCAGATGCTGTTCCTGTGGCATACAAGGAAAACAGTCACTATACATACCATGTTCATAATGATCCCCGCACAGAGGCTGAACTTTATTTTCATTATCTTTTAATTTCTGTTTACTTTTAGGTGACAAGACAGGCTGAAACCTCTGAGCAGGCTACATTTCTGAGGTCCTTGGACAAACTACTTCTGCTATACGATGCAGTGCAAGCACATGGCTGCTCTAATTAATTTACAGTTTTTCAGTCAGAAGGAATACTGTGGTCTATCACAAGAGACACAGATTGACAGAGGAGACCCTGTGACAACTACAAATTAACTCCCTTGGTATGTTTTATAAGTTGAAGATATCAGTTCACCATAAATTAACTATAAACAGAATCTGATGAAAATAAGTTATTTTTATTCCAGATCACCGCACCAAAAATGTTGCTTCATGTCTCCACATGGATAGTAACAATGAAAACACAGGTGTGGAGACCCCATGCTCTGTGCGGATATAATCAACAGGAGACTGACAGATAGAGGAAGAAGAAGGATGACAAGTAAGCAATATTATTTTATACCAATTTTTTCAAGATACAGACAAGCAAAGGATATCCTGGGCAATCACTGCAGTGCTTTCAGTTCTGATCACTTTCAGATATATGGGGTTGCATATAAAAATCTTGCATAAAGATAAAGAACACAGATCTTCTTCACCTCCTAACAAACAGCAGAAATCTGGAACATGGTAATTTTTCTGCTGCATTTGACAGTACTCTAAGAGAGATTGCAAAGATGAACATATTTTTCAGTTGAGACTGAAGATATTTAGATGGAAAAGTAATTAACAGAGTTGTAAACAATTTTATTATACAATAGATGGAATGATTCATTTTGCTTTTCTGTCTCTCTTCTACTTTTGACTTTTTTTTTCTGTAGTAGATTCTGTCACCTTGTTGTGTGTAGCAGATAACCATCAGTTCCTGGCTCGCATCTCCACTTCTTCTGACTGGAATAAATAATTCACCAATATCTTCTTCAACTGTGTAGGTTGACTGAGGAATAAAGACTGTTGACTCTGCAAAGAACAGACACATTTGTTTGTGTAGATTTATGGTCTCATAAACTCACTTGCAAAACAGCTAGGAACATTTTAGCATCTTCTGAAGTGCAAAAAATAACTCGTACTTCTCAGCAATTGTGCTAAATTTGAAGAAGAACTTGGAGGGTGAAAGAAGTTGAGTTTCTTAATCTTTCAGAAATGGAAAATAAAATCAGATCATTAGGTCTGAATTCTGAAGTAGTATCTAATGTGACTACTTATGTAGTGTTAATGGTGCAAGACAGTGGAGAATTTGTTCACAAGATCTATATTTTTATTATTTCCATAGTATTTCATTATTAACTGTTAATCACAGAAGTATCAATAGTATAGTTCACACACAGGAATTGGTTCTGCAAGGCCGTTCTTTAATTTACTGCATGAAGATAAGCATGAAAATCATTTGGCATTGAGGATGCAAGATTGAGCTCTTGCTACCTTACTTTGACTTGGAGATTTGATTTGAGTTGGCTACATGCCTGCACTCCTGTTTTACTCAAAGGAGACCTAGCCAATACAGTCAGCAGAGTCTGGAGAGCAACCTGACCCCAAAATACATCAGGCCAAAGAATGGCAGACCTGTTTTTCAGGGAAAAAAAACCTACTAAACCGCATTTTAAACCCCTTCATAATTTTATACTCATATGAACAGATTGCTGAGTTTTATGCTGTTACTGGGATTCAGGACCAATTTTGTTCTTGTTCCCTCAAAAATTCAAGAACAAAAGGTGGTTATGCATATAATTTTAAAGCACCTTTGTAGTTTCATTAATATGACTGCAACCCTAAGAGAGAACAGAATTCTGTATAATATCAAATCAAGTAGTATCAGCTGACTGCACAAAGCAAATTTTTTCATTATTTCAGAGTACTTTGGCAAAAAATGTTCCGAAAATTGTCATGTGACTTCTTTGACAATTTGTTCCAGGTTTTATTTCTCCAACTGGAAAATACTACTAGCATGGCTTAAGGTCAAAAGCCTGCCTTAAAAATGCTGTAATTCAAGTTCGATGAGATCTAGACACTTTCACTATTCCAGCAAGTAAAAAACTCAATGCAAAAACCACCAAATCCCTACCTTTTTGTTTTAAAGTAAAACAGAAAATAACACAGCAAAAAATTGTTCCTTTTATTTCTCCTTTTAGGATTAAGTTGCCAAAATGAAAAACTTTCCTTCAAAAACGATGCAGGAATCTGATTTGTTCTGTTTCCTATCTCTCTCATAATTATCCAAGTAGGAGTAAAATGACACTACAAAAGTTTAACAGGCCTTATGAGCAACATAAAAGCTGAGAGGAGAATAAGCTACATCATCTCAGCTAGTATAGGAAAAGATATCCTTATGCAATGTCTTTCTGGAATAACATTAATTAATGCCCATACACCAAAGGGCTGCTACAGCTTTCCAAACAAGCTCACTATTTTGATGCTAAGACTACACCATTCAAATCAGTGAATTTTAAAATAATTTTCACTGGAAGCAGAATAAAACTTTTGATGGTTCCTATTCAGTTAGCATCTGAACTTCTTATACCCTGTGTTTTAAAAGATGATTAGGAAACCCAGTCCTTCCCCTCAACATTCTCTCTATATTTTTCCTGTAGATATTCCTTGTTTTGCAGTCATGCATTTGATTTTCTCCTATGCAACTTCACTTCATCCATAATTACTACAAATTCTCTGGGACTGTAAAATTTATATCTTAATATAGGAAATAGAAAAAACTATGTTCTGCTTCAAGAAAACTCAGATGATTATCTTGAGTTGTGCTATCTCACTGATCATAGAAAAGACAGAAAGATTTAACATATTTTCAAGCAATTTCTCTGTCTCATACGTACTGCTTTCCAAGTCAAGCACTATTTTTCTCAGTGACTAAATATGGATGTCAGATAATCTCTGGTTTAACTTGCATTTGTAACTAGGAACTAAGAAACCTCTGACAGTTTGCCTGCCCAGTCCTCTTCAAATTTTAATTAGGGAAGACTATATGAAGCAAGCTGTTACAGAATTCCAATACTTGAAAGAGTCTTCAAGGACAGTTTTGTGTGCCCACAGCCCATGGGTTCAAGTGTCTGGATGCAGCTGAAAAGCAAAGCCACTAGATTGCAACCAGAGCATATTCTACTTTTTTTTTTTTAAAAAAAATTCACTCTATCTTCATTTACATTTGACTATAACTTTATTTGTTCATGACACATCTTGTGCTGTACTTAGTCTAGTGAACCTTACTCTTACTGAGCTTCTCAGCTTGATGTTAAGGCCTAACTGATGCAACTAGTCTGCTCCAAGATGCAAACTTGTTGGGACCAACCAGCCTGGACTTTTCTGTACCATCCTCTCCCACATAAATTATCATGACAGAGTAAATCAAGTCAGCCACCATCCACCTGTGCAGATACATTCTGCAAACACATTGAACCAAAAACTTTTTATGCCTAAAATGAAAACAAAACTAAGTAAAAGAAAAAAATTAGAAATAATGTATCATAGGAAAAATGCAGGTATTTCATCAAAGCATGGTACCTTAGTTATATACTCACAAATCATGTAGAGTGGCACAGAACGAACAGCTACCCAATGCCCAAGTGTGACTTCGGGAATATTCTAAGGCAGGGTAAGCTTTACTGTCCAATGCTACTCATAACATTTGCCCACCACTTTATCTTTTGGTACATGCATATGTTTGCAGTACAGTTCTGGAAAGGTTCTTACCATCTCCTGGGTCAATAATTTCTACCATGGATGCAGCAGGAAATTCCAGAACTGCCATGACAGGCTCCGAAAGAACAATTTGAAAGGACTCAGACTGTTCATGTTCACCATCACTCAAAATCCGTACTCGCCACGTAGCTAAGGTTTGGCCAGGATTAAACTGCACCTGCTTCTGGGCTTTTCCTTTGAAGTCTTTATCTTTCTTGGCAGTACCATCCCTGGTGCTAATACCTGCCAAAATGAGAAACTCAGGTCATTAAAAACACCTCTTTTAATTATTCTATCATTATGTCATCTTTAAAAAAGAAGTTTTAGGAAAATATACTTTTCACAACCTGAGAGTGTTCAAGCCAACTCCCCTAGTCTTGATCAATTTTATATTGGTGTCACACATAGAGGTGGAAGCACATCAATTAACATTATAAAAGGCAGTTTGGACAGAGTTAGTTAAAGCAAAACTAACTGCTAGAAAAACTCTACATTCTCTGAGGTCACAGTCAAGTTTCTATTTCTCCATAATTCAACTATGGATGCCCAAAAGGGCCAAGAGATTTAATCCCCCTCTTTAACATTCTGGGTTCTCTTCTGTTCCAGAACATCTAAATAGCATGCTCCCTGAAACTCTCAGAAATACTGATTGCTCTTAGAAAAAATAAAAACACACCTGGAAAGTTCAGCCTTGAAGAGGAAAGCTATGGAAAACACAAATAGACAAAGTGGTAAACCATGTAGAATAAGGATTGAAAAAGATGTAAAATCTGAACCATTGTGGTCATTTCCACTACAATAAGCATTTTAAAAAATGATTATCCTCTTATTTCAGTGTTTTCATAATGACAATCGTTAAGTCAAATTGAAACTGCAAAGCCATGGGATAAAATTCAATACAGCTCATCCCACTGAGACAACACAGTCCCAGGCTGCTCTAAAATGGCTTTTCACTGGTGTTTCTCTCCCAGCTTAAGGCTATCTGACAGGCCTTCATGGAAATTAGACAGTCCTTCAGAACTATCTCTAACTCATGCATTTGGGCTATGTTCTAATCCCACAGTACCACTCAAATCTTTCTCAGGTTTTCAGAAAAATATTAAAACTTCTCACTTCTCTGCCTATTTTTTCCAACTGTTTAATGTATTAAAACATATCACCTTTCGCTACAAACCTTGCCTTTCTTACATCCTGCTTGTGCCTCCTCATAACGCACAGCCAATATTTTACGTAAATTCTATAACCCTTCAGCCCCTTTGGCACTGCATGCAGACCTGAAAGGCCAGTAAGCAGTGTTAACCAATATCTTTTATGTTCTTTCCAACTTTGTAATTCCATTTTGCAGCATTAAGGTAATCAGAGGCAAGTTACTCAGAATGCTTTTGCTGGATTTTGATTCAGCTCAATTCAGAAACCGAACTTGAATCCATAGGTAGAAAATTTTGTAATGACTCTATTTGAAGAATCAGAAGTCAAATTAGTATTTGTTAATCAGTAGCAGTAATTAATTTAAACCACACATCTTTAACTCTGTATTTCAATCACCTCTTTTATTCTTTTACTTTATTTAAAAGAAATATATGATCAAAGTTAGCTCACTGTTCAAAATGGAGCCTGTTAAGTTAGATAGTTAGTTAGTCCCTAGATCCTTTAAATCTCACGCTGATGCATCTCAATACTTGAAAATAAGATTCTTCTTCAGAAAGGGACTTAAAAAGAAAGCTGATTTCTAAGCATAAGCTTGTGCTCCACGCCAGGCAAATGTTTACATATGTCTGCAAAACCAGCTTTAAATTGAGTGGCTTTCCTATACAGTGTAAGCTCATCATAGGTTTTGACATGAAACCATACAAGAATAACACTCCTGGTCCAAATGCATCACTAGGAAGAGAATAGGAACAGGTCGAGAAGTTAGAGACTGGTGTGAGGTTGCAGAACATGATAACAGAATCTTTTTTCATCTTTTCACTCCCCAGACACTGCAAATAGCTTTCAACCCCTCCTGTGTCTGCCTCAGTTGACTGCCAACATTGACTAAAGAAAATGGGCCTAATGCTCATAGCTGCTAATCAGACCAGCTCACAACGGCCTTCCTGGGAAATTCTATATGCTTATTGTTGTCTTTCCAATTGCTACAACTGTTTTTTCCCATTACTGGAAAAATAAAATCTGCACAGGATCTGTACTCTGTGAAACAAATACAACAATGGTATTGATCAAATCAAAGAAAGAAGGACTGAGTCTTGGGTTAAGCTGAAAATTAATTGCAGAAGACAAAAAAAAAGTGAATATTTCATCAATTAACTAAAGATACATACTTAGCATAACAAAAGATACTTGTTTTAATAAATAAACATACTCCTTTGAATCTAGCTTGCTAAATATCAAACTCCAGTTAAAGAATATAGTTATACTGATACATTTTATCAAATGGCTGGCCAGTGATTTATAGAAGGAATTGATAAGGCCAAAATTGAACTTACTTATAAAAGAGGTTTCTCCCAGGTAACCTCTCCGTTTAAGAACAACATCAAGATATTTGGAGTCTTCATTTACTAAATAATACTCCTTTTCTAAGGAGATCCATGCCCAGTTTAGTCGAAAATGTTGATTCTTCAGCTTATTGCCTCCTGCAAAACAAAATGATAAAGATGTATTTATTCATTATTGTTTTTTGTTAAATACTGCTTTGTCTTTTGAGGTTAATGTAACCTGTATCCTGGGTAAAATATGTATCTTAGCTGGTAATTACAATCCAAAGGTTCTAAAGATTTAAAACTAAGAAATAACAAGTGAAGAACTCAACGATGATACTTTTGGTACATATAGGAATATATTTTATCTTTGATGCATACCAACTAGTCACATTAATTCCCAGGTATATTAAATTTCCTCTTTTTCAAGGGAAAAAGAACAAAAATTAATCAAAATATATTTGGGATACCTTTTTTAGAAATTACAAAAATTGTGGATGATCCAATTTTTGGCAGAACTGTGTTGGTATTTCCAAATATCACACAACACAGGACATCAAACAAAACTTCCTTGATATAATCAGACAGCCAGAAGCATTGGAAGATCCTTATTGACCTGAGAGAGTGGAGATGATGCCTACTATCTTTTAGCCTGCATTTAGCCATGCAGCCTGCTTCTAAAACTCACTATTCTGTTTACTACATCTAACAGTTTCTGCTCTTATTGGTTCAGAATTTGCATTCATAATTGCATCAGCACTGTATGGTTTTAGGAACAGCTTTCACATCTTACTAGGAAATCGTTTCAACAAGATTAGATATCCCTGATAGATGCCACAGTTTTTAGCTATGCTGCTGCATAAGCTTACATGCTTGTTGGGTTAAGTATGGTTGCCTGTGCCATCTAAGGAGATTTAGAGAGATACAAAAGCTTACCGGAATTCTCTTAAACTATTTGCAGCGACCTATCTTCATGATCTGATCAGTGCCCCCGAGTAAGCTGCTGAGATGCATTTTGAAAGTCAATATTCAATAGACCTAAAGATGCCAAACTACTCTCCATCATATTTGAGAGGTTGTGGCGGTTTGGGGATGTCCTCACTGACTGAAGAAGGAGCAACATCACCCCCATTTTTAGAAAGGGAAAAAAGGAAGACCCGGGGAACTATAGGCCAGTCAGTGTCACCTCTGTGCCTGGCAAGATGATGGAGCAGATCCTCCTCAAAACCATGCTAAGGCACATGGATAACAAGGAGGTGATTGGGGACAGCCAACATGGCTTCACCAAGGGCAAATCATGCCTGACCAACTTGGGATCCTTCTATGATGGGGTTACAGCACTGGGGGACAAAGGATGGGCAACTGACATCATCTACATGGACTTGTGCAAGGCATTCAACGCTGTCCTGCATGATGTCCTTGTCTCTAAATTGGAAGGACATGGATTTGACAGATGGACGACTCGCTGGGTAAGGAACTGGCTCAATGGATGCACACAAAGAGTTACAGTCAACGGCTCGATGTCCAGGTGGAGACCAGTGACAAGTGGTGTGCCTCAGGGGTTGGTACTGGGGCCGGTGCTGTTTAATATCTTTGTCGGCTACATGGACAGTGGGAATGAGTGAACCCTCAGCAAGTCTGCCGACGACACCAAGCTGTGTGGTGTGGTTGATATGCTGGAGGGAAGGGATGCCATTCAGAGGGACCTTGACAGGTTGGAGAGGTGGGCCTGAGTGAACCACATGAAGTTCAACAAGGACAAGTGCAAGGTCCTGCACGTGGTTCGGGGTAATCCCAAACACAAATACAGGCTGGGCAGAGAGTGGCTCGAGAGCAGCTCTGAGGAGAAGGACTTGGGGGTACTGGTGGATGAAAAGCTCAACATGAGACGGCAATGTGCGCTGGCAGCCCAGAAAGCCAACTGTATCCTGGGCTGCATCAAGAGAAGCGTGGTCAGCAGGTCAAGGGAGATGATTCTGCCCCTTTACTCCGCTCTCGTGAGACCCCACCTGGAGTCCAGCCCTGGAGAGCGGCTTTTCACAAGGGTGCATAGTGATAGGACAAAGAGGTAATGGTTTTATATTGAAAGAGGGTAGGTTTAGATTAGATATAAGGAAGAAATTCTTTACTATGAGTGTGGTGAAACACTGGCACAGGTTGCCCAGAGAAGCTGTGGATGCCCCCTCCCTGGAAGTGTTCAAGGCCAGGTTGGATGCAGCTATGAGCAACCTGGTCTAGTGGAAGGCGTCCCTGCTCATGGCAGGGGGGTTGGAACTAGATGATCTTTAAGGTCCCTTCCAACCCTTACCATTCTATGATTCTATGTTTCTATGATTCTATGTCCTCATAGCTTTTTTCACACAGGCACAACTGTAGCAACATGCCTCTGGTGAAGAAAGCAGACTCCAGGGATCCTTTCCAAGGTGTCTACTGCAGCAGAAGCACAACAGCTTCCCTGCAGTCTCACTGAACGTGGACGGTTTCTGTGCGGTCAAACACCGGGAACTGAAAGATCAGCACAGCAAGCAGTATGCTCAGCTAAGGAAACAGAACAGTTAACATGGACCAAGTCAGCATCTCTGGCTGGCAGCTGTTGATAGCATTGTCCTTAAGTTGAAGAATATACTTCCTCTTACAATAATCAGAAGAAACTTCAAAGTCCTCCTCAAACAAAAATGGCCATATACTTATCAGCAGAAGTAGGCTTCATTTTTTGAAATCAAAGCAATACAGGAATACAGGAAGCATTCCTCAGAGTTTTGGAGAGCATGATATGGAAGCCATTTAACTCCAGAAGCAAAACACTAAGCACCAGCCTAAGATAGGAGCATGTCTCAGCCTAATCTCTCACTCCCAGCAGAAATTAAGCTGTTGTATCTACAGTTAATGGGATTTGTACAACTGTAAAGCAGTAGGAAGTGTTTCTTGAAATGGCAGGCTTCACGTAGTTCTTCTTAGTCTAAAAAATCAATCCAGAAACAACAAGTGCACACAGGTGACACTGTAAGGTCCAGTTAAAAATGCTACTTTTTTTTTTTCCAGTTGGAAAAGCAATAGCTGAAAAGAGATAGCACCCATTCCACTGACTATAAATCAAGTATTCGCACAACAGACTGAATATGTCAAATTAGATTAACACAATTATGATAAAATATAGCATAGCTTTACTTTCTCATGTACAGTTTCCCTTCATCTGTTCCCCTGATTTTCCACAGTAACAAGGCATTTATTGTCAGTGTAGGGATTCTGGATGCCACAGATAAAAGGGCATGGCAAATCAAGTTCCGTATGTCATCCTATGGGATGTGTTTGTTATTACTCAGAAGAATCCTTTAATCTCCATAGCAAGAATAAAATAACCTATTAAGCTCACTGAAGGCAGACCTATTAAGCTCACTGAAGGCAGATGCTCACTCAGCAACCGTCTTCTGGGAACACTGGCTTGTATGAGAGGCTGTAGTCTGATTTCCTTCCCACAAGGTGCTGCTACAGAACAAGGTTTGCTCAGGTAACAACTGAAATGTGCAAGGAATCCCCCTTAGAAATTAACACTTCTGTACACGAGCCAGCAAATAAAGTAATTCATCTAAACAGCAGAGAAACATATCTAGTTATTTTAGCTCACTCATGGCTTAACTACTGGAGGAAGAGTCAAATGGAGGTTGGTTTTCCCCTTCCACATTCCTCCATTCTATTCACTGAAAAATTAGGCAGCCCTTCCATATGCTTCCACTCTGCTTCAAAGATAAGCCTCTATATTTCTTTATTGACCTGTCTGCTAGAATAAAAACAATCATAGGTGTGTAATCGAACATAAAGGCAATGGTGCTATGTAAACAAATGGAGAGAAATAGTTCCTGGAGTATCATGCTGCATCCGTTGCCCTGCTTCTTTCTGTTCTTTTGATCTCTGTTGTCACCGACAAAGGTGAAGACTACAATAGCACATACCAAGAACTGTAATGAGCACCACAAGAAAACCAGTAACTATAGTGTTAGCTAAACTAGCACTTACATTAGGTTAGCCATATGTCATGTCTTCCCCTTAGTTTCCTGGGACAAATGCAACAGAATATGTCTTCTTCTTTAATCTAGTGAGAAAAGCCATTTGTGTGCCAGCCCTGAACACACTGCCCAATTTAAACATACTTTGACAGAGGGACAGAAGTTTCTAAGATACAAAAGGAATGAAAACTGACTGCTAATTAGAAGAGAGAGAATCTATTAGTACCACTACTGAGAAAAAATACTGCTGCATGAGCTTGCTAGAAATGAGAATGTCAGACACTGAAACACCCCAGGAGAAGAAAAAGCTTCTAGCCGAGTTTGTATCTTTTTAGACAGAAGAAATTCCAGCCATGGGATGGAGTGCAATAGCAAATCTGGCATCATTTGCTCTACTGCCCAAAGAGTTACTGCTTTAAACATGTTGTGGACACAGGCACATAATCTACAGCTTACTTACACACAGGTCTCTTATGTTTCATCTCTAGTGTCTTAAACATTTCCACCTTAAATGTAATCTACATTTGCGCATAATTACTGAACATATCAAAACTACTATACAAGAGAAAAAATCACAGCTGTTAAAAAGGAACAGTCATACAGAGAAATTTTAACAGCCAACTACCAAACCAGTTCATTCCTGTCATTGATGCTACAGAAAATGTTGAACTATACTGAGTTAAAAACCTAATGAGAGGATGAAACTTAGGAAGCAAACAGCATGACAAATGCAACATGAAAGATTTAATGTTGTCTTAATTCCACCTTTTTATTTCTCTCAGCAGTTTCCTTCTATTTTATCTTAGAGTAAAAACAAAACAAAACAAAACAAAAAATATTATTTTAAGGGTGCTTCCAGAAAGTCACCATTCCTACAGGCCTACTTACACCCCTGAAACATATTGTTCACCGTTTAGAATGTGCAGTACAAAACCCATCAGATTTAGAATTTTAAGAAAAGAATATAGATATTTTAGATCTTGCTTTTGTCACTTCATGCTTTTTGTGTTTAGAAGAACTGATTTCTAAATTATACAAGCCATTTCATGGTCCAGTGTCACCAAAAAAACAAACCAGTCTTGTTGTTGTTGTTGTTGTTACTATTGTTATTATTATTATTATTGTTACAGACCTCTGACACAATAAAGCAGGAAGCTTATCTAACTTCAGGTATTTATTTTTGGGCTAAAAATCCTAAACTGTGTTTATAGCCAAAACCAGGAAAGGGGCATTTTGTAAGGCTACGACTTATTTTAGGCATCTGTTACAGAATGAGATTAACTGTGCCTCAAAATATGTAGAACTATGTGCATTTTTCCTCAGCAGCTGTTAAACCTGCCTGTCATGGCCAGTTGGGTTGCAGACATTTTTATTACAGTCATCTAATGCTGGGTAAGTTGAAATCCACCGTGCCTGAACCATATGAAACTGGGCCTTTTCTACAACATAGCAGAGCCAAGCACCACAAAAACACAAGGTCTGTACAGAATATTAAGAGTATAGCTTTCAGAAATTATAAAATATCAGAAAGAAAATTGCACATGCCATCTTAATTTGGTTCCCTATTAAATTAATTGTCTGTCCTACAACAATATTTCTATAGAAAAATTAATTTTGCATTGCTTACTAGCACTTCCCTCAGGCTTATTCAAACATTTAGCTGCTAGGCAAATAATTACAGTAGTATACCTCAATGATAGACTTGCTTTTGTTCGTCTCCCAGACAAGTGCTTGTAATACAAATACATCAGAAGTTCGGAGAAGGAAGCTATTACTAGAGTGCTTTTAGTACTAAACAAAAGGAAGGAGGGCCGTGTTACAGCAAGGTAAATCCAAAGTAACTTTGCTTATTTGTCAGTGAGACATGGTTGGCAAGATATTGCTATAGTGATGCATGAAAACCTATTTCTGGAATTTTGCCAGAGATCGGAGTGCAGCAGTGCTAAATCAGCAGGTGTTAGACAGGACAGGGTGCAGTGAGACATTAAGGAGAAATGAGATGACAAGAGCTGTGAGACACAGTCAAACACTTCATTAAGGAGCTAAAGCTAAGGATCTAGAGTAAGGTGGGTGACAAAGTGACTTCGTGACTGTGACTTGATGACTGACTGAGAATGCTGAGGACCATACCCTCGGAGAAGATTTGCCTGAATATGACAAATGAAAGATGGATGTCACCTAGAATTGGTTTTTATAGCAGTCCTGTCAGCAAATTGGTCATCTGTCAGAAAACAGTCATATATTATTTTTGCATAGGTCATCAAAACAGGAATTCCTAGAAAGGTCAAGCCTTCTGGAAACTCTAGTTTCAGTTACTCAACACAAACAAAAGAGGAGGGGGAAGAAGACTTGGTCAGTAAACTGGTTAAAGGGAAAAATATTAAAAAGAATATTCCCTTTTAAGCATTTATCTTTCTAACCTTGCTGCTTAGATATAAAATCTCCATGAGAAATACAGTTTAGATTGTCAGAACTTTCTGTCATGATGCAAAGAGCTCAGAGAAGGAAAGAATCAGTTCTGGTTCCCTCCACAGACCACCGGGCTATGTGAAGACAGTACAAAATGTATCTCTGTCATTAAACTGTGTCTCCTGAGCACTGGTGACCTGAAGGTCATTCCATAGAGAATATGTGATTCTGGTCCCTAGGAGCTACCCCAGAACCCTAATTCATAAATGAAAGCATACAACTACACCACAGTGTTCACTTATTGACACGACAGAAATGGATGCATCTTGATACAGATATTGGCTTCCCTATGTGGTATCCATAGCATAGTCAGTCAAGAGATGAATCAGCTAAAGAGTGCCTAACCTGCATAACCATAGCCACACAGGTTCATTGTGTCTACAAGATATAGGTCTGTACAAACACAGCTGTCTGGTACTTGTAGAGCTTTGTGATGCAACATATCTGCTCTCTTTAGTCATTAGGTGAGGTTGTTCAATGGGAAAAACATCCAAACTATAAATTCTTCCGCGGCAAAGAACATACATCAAACACAAGAAAGACAGTAGAAAAAAACAACAGTAAATAAAGCACTAAGAAAGAAGTGTTTCTTTAGAATTTTTACTATTGTCTTTTCTCCTTTCTCTTCTTATTTTGCTTCATAAACAGATTGCAAAAGGATCTTAATAAGAAGAACCAGACCAACTGTGAAATACTAACAGTCTGCCTAAGGTTCAGGAATCATTGGATGGCATAACTAAAACCATAGCAAGACATCTTAACAAATCACGTTTCGTCCCTCTTCCTCCAGCTGTTTCCAGGTTCTGCTACTACTTGCTGGTTTGTTTGCATATCTGCAAGAGCTGCAATGTTTCTTCTTTTGTTCAAAATATTTGACTCTACTGGCTGCCTCATTCAGACAGGGTTACTGAAGTCAGCACTACTGTATCTTTCTCCTTAGAATCATAGAATCATAGAAAGGTAAGGGTTGGAAGGGGCCTTAAAGATCATCTGGTTCCAACCCCCCTGCCTTGAGCAGGGACATCTTCCACTAGACCAGGCTGCTCAGAGCTCCATTCAACCTGGCCTTGAACACTGCCAGGGAGGGGGCAGCCACAGCTTCTCTGGGCAACCTGTGCCAGTGTTTCACCACCCTCATGGTGAAGAATTTCAATATGCTAGGCCCTTTTCTCTCTCTCAACCTGTAATTTGCAAACCTAACAGAACAGTAATTGAAAAGTTCCCGTTGGCCTCAAACATGTTCATCACTGAAGCAAAAGCAGTTACGTAAATTAAATTTCTCCTTTACTCAGTGTGAAAAAATGTTCATGAAGCATCTGAAAAAGGAAACCCAGTCCTGAACTTGAGTTCAACCTGCAGAGAAAACAAAGACACAGAAAGAGGCAAGAAACGGGAATTGTCCATCTTTAGACTTCTGTTCCATTTTTTCACCCTCTCATTAGCCTCCTTCTGTGCCAAGCCAACTTGGTTAATATATACCAGCATAAAGTTACCTCAACAGTTTTACTAAAAGTTAAATCTGATGTGAAATGCAGGAATCTTAGTCCCCAACATCACGATTCCCTATTTAGCCATGAAGCTCCCTGTCAAACTGAGCATTTCCCAAGTTTTTTGATCCCCACACTATTTGCTAGTCATTATTAATCATTTGTATAAACATGTTTTTTACCAGACTTGAGGAGGAACATATAATCTTAGGTGATTCTGCTGGTCAAAATAAATACGGAAAACATATTATATGTTCAGCTTAAGACACATAGTTTCAACAACTCTGATTTCCCACAGTGTGTCACAGTCCTAGTACTTTATAGCTCCAGGTTAAAAAGACAAAGATCACAAGTAAATTTTTTGTCTGCCAAACTACTAAAAAAACTCCATCTATAAACCAGATAATAAATGTTCTTTATTTAATGAATTGGGGCAGCACACCATATGCTAGTCTTTCTGCTATGATCACCAGAAAAGGTATATACTGCAAAACTGCCTTAAATTCATACAGAAAAACTATGTGCAGAAGTGAAATGCATAAGTAAACCCAGTGCATAAAATATACCATTAGAATGTTTTGAATTGACTTCAACAATGCATAAACTAATCTAATAATTTTATCCAAGAAACTCATTAAAATGCTTCACCTTTACTAGTCTTTTTCAAATGTATTATAATGCACTCCAATCACTAAAATAACTAGCTGAACTCTGCACCATTCTGCACTCTCTCTGCCACTGTAACTCAATATATTTCCAGAACAACCAAAACCAACCCCCTAAACCAGCCCCTAGTGATTAGGGACTAAAACAATGCTTTCTCTGACTTCTCATGAGAAAACACACACTTCCCAGCATTACGGACTTGGCTTGCCTGGAGTGTAATTGCTGGTATCCAATGAACTGCAGACAGTTTCCTTCTTTCAGTAGTTTCTGCAACTTTTTTTTTGCTTCTGTTTTATGTCTACCCCTAAGAAACAAGTTGGAATGGCCACGTTTGCCAGAGCTCAGACTAAGCAAATGCTTGAAGTCACGTAGCAGAAGAAACATCTGAAGAATAGTGTACAGTTACTTTGTTACAAAAAGAGAAGGGGAAGTGAGAGAAGAGACATGAATGCAAAGGCTAGTTAGTGCATTTTAAATTTTGATCCTAGTAAAATTCAAGTAAGCGTAACTAAAGATGTCTCCAAGCACAGTCTAGAGATTCACACTGGAATTTAAGGAATTCCCAGTTCAAGTCTATGCCCAGTTCTTCTGCAGGAGATTAACCAGATTCTGATTAGGAGATTAACCAGATTTTCATTTACAGAAACTGTGGAAGTAAACATGCACTGTCTCTTCAGTAACTGCATTTCACAACTTTACATTAATTTCAGTTTAAACCAGCTCAATACATATTGGTTGACCAAGTGCCAGGACACCTTCAATGTATTGGCTGCACCGAGAGCTTTTGAGCTTTCAAAGAAAAGAGCAAAGCAGATAGAGAAACCCAGTCTGAATCACCAAAAAAGATGCTGGAGGACTGTGTGTGTTTGAAAGCCTTTACAGATATTAAGTGGTTAGCTTTGTAACTGATTTAAGAGAATCCAAAAGATCCACTTGATATTTTGGGATTTTTGCTGTAAACAAGGGACTAGGTCTGCAGGACGCTGAATGCTTCTCACTTTTAAAGCTTCTATGGTGAATATGTAAATAATTTCTTGGATTCATGGTACTACTGAAATGCTACTAATTGAAATGCTTAAGCACTTACCTGTGTATGCTCCTGAATCATTGTTTGTAACAGAAGTGAAAGACATTGAGCTACCCTAAAAGTTCTTAGCAAGACTGAACAAACTACAACTGGAGAAAAATGATTCAAATCATTCCTCTTCTTCCTCAAAATACCAATCCATAAAAGTCAAAGTTGTTCACAAAAAGACTGGCTTTGATTAATCTCTTTACTGAAAATATTAATAGCGAAAAAATGTTAAATTTTCATCTTTTTTTACAGTCTACCTTAAGTCTTTTAGGCCTATATAAGTTTTAATATTAAAATTATAACAAAATTAAATGAATTTTAATGTAAAACCTAAAAATTCTAAACTGTACATTTGATTTTTTAACCCTATGCTGAATTATTCTGCAAGATTTTATAAGAATTTTTTTCCTGATTAAAAATAAAATATCTCAAGACGTTTTCACAGGATAAGAAATTGTCTTATTGCTCCACTCAAAGCCTTAGCAACTGTTCAGTATTCACTGATGGAGAACAAATATAGAATAGGATTCACAGAATCACTTCAGCTAATACTTTCTCTTGATAGCCACAGTCTAGAGTTTGCATCCTCGATTCTCCTCCGAGAGACCAAGAAGTTTAAATGAAATTAAGGGTAGGCTACATTAAAACAATGACAATCCATTAGACACAAAAACATATGTATATTGATCAGACATATTTACATCTTCATATATCAACAAAATACCGGGTATGTAATACTTGGTCTATGTACATACCCAACAGTACAATATTACAGAACTTTAAAATCTTGCAACATTTATAGTGTAGCCAGACAGGTTTCTATGGTGACAATGACCAAAAGATCTGATCTAAATCCCATTGATACATTGGATCACACACAGTTTATGTGAAAAGATTTCTTTAGAAACTGAAGTGCCACAAGTATCTGTTCTATAGAAAGTATATTTTTGAATTAATACAGGCCTGTTCTCATTACAAATCAGAATGGACAATGTTTTCTTTGCAAAAATATTTCTGGAAGTCAATGGGAGAAAGGCATTCAACACAGAATGTGCTCAACACAATTCCTAATGAGACTCTACCCTCTCAGCCTGCATCCAACATTGAAAAAAAGAACACCAGACATACACATAAAAATAGTGAAAGCAAGAATGTTAAAGGATCAGGATACACTACAAATAATAACACGAGGCTATGCTGAATGTACCTGATTTTGGCCAGCGTTTGAGGTCAAGCAGTCACCAACAGGCTGGTGTTTGGAAGGCAGACTGCTAAGAAACTCCGGGTGCAGCAGGCACATGCCAAAGTTTTTGTTACACCAAGTGTATGAGATGTCAGAAAAAAAAAGCAGAAGAAAGAATTTATTATGCCCTGACACTGTTTCTAAGGTGATGAACAGGAGGAAAAAAAGAGAAAAACAAAAAATAAATTGTGCCACCTCTCTCTTGGTTGGTATTGCCTTATTTGATAGGCACATACCAGAGATTATTTCAAATTAATTAGCAAGCAGCAATCACTGCTGATAGACTTTATTTGAAAGAAGAAAGGGACAAGAAAGAGAGTAAAATGTTTGGGAGCTTGTTCTCCCTTCTGGAGAACTAACTCATGTAAAAACAGTTTCAAGAGAAGCAGGACAAAATCAAAACCAAGCGGATGGACAGCAGAGGAAGCATTTGAAAGGGAACAGTTGACAACTACTGAATGTAATGTCCCACTAGACTCAGAAAACAGAGGGTATCAGGAGGTACAAGTCTCTGTAGACTGCTCTATTAGCAGCACTTTGTTCTCAGAAGTCTTTGTTCTTATTGTAGAGATAGGTCCTTATTTTGAAATGATGCTTCATGTTCTTGCATATAGGATAAGTAATGAACACTGCTTCTCAGCAGAAAAAAAAATTAGAGCAGCCAAATTCAACAGCTCCAGTGAATCACAATTACTGGCAAAACACAGTATGTTTTTGCTGAGGTCCCAGTATACAGGAACATAAGGAACTGGCTCCTGTTCCACAAAAGGTGAAGACAAGAGACCCGCCACTTAAGGGCAGGATTCGTATAATCTAATTTTATCATTTAAAAAAAAAAAAGTTTAATTTAAAGTAGCTGTCTAGGCATAATGAATGGAAAGAACTTCATCTTTGGGAACTGCAGGTACGTCTGATAATACCAGCTGGATTACCCTGATTATCTCTGGAAAGAGTTGGCCTACTCCATTGAATATAAAGGGAGGGAGAATATTCAACCCATCAGTCTAAATAGCTAATTTTCAGTTACCGAAAGTCTGATGACATGATTTTCATGCGTGCACTAAGGACAGTCTTGAGAAAACTCAAAGATACAACTGATTCTCAACCATAATACAGTAAATTTGTAAATGCAAACACTTTTTAAAATCATCTGTGAAATATTTAAAATTAACAACAAAAATATCTATTTGGTTTAGAAGAATTATTCTCTTATTAAAAAGTTATTTCTGTGTTGTCATTAAACTGATTAGCACTTTGTGTAGCCACAAACTAACTTTGCTTCAGAAAAATAAACTTCCTTGTGAGTAGTAACAGAGAACACCTAAACACACCACTCAATCTGTCACGTCTGTCATTAAACAATGCCCATATTACCTAAAGCAGAATACCTCTTTTCCTAAGATCCACACCCTGCACCTCCCTCTGAAGGAAAAAAACACCACCTGGATTAGCAAGGCTTCATGCATGCATGGCCTGCAGCAGTAAGTAAATTTATTAGATCTCTGGCAACACATTCTTAAAATAAACTTAATAGTCTTCAGGTCTCTGCTTACTAATTTATTTTCTGGCGCCAGACAACTTCTTCCAGAAAACAGGCTCCAGCTGAATTGAAGTAAGGTTCATTTCCTTGTCTCACAGAGTAACGGGTTTAGCTCCACTACATTAGTTACTGTCCTATATGGGACTTTCTTCTGCTTTATAACTTTAAAGCAGTCCTACACACATATTAGCTTGTAGGAAAACTACTGTTGTTTAAAGCCTAAGTGTTAAATTTGAAGATCATGAGGTATCCTCAGCCTCAGTCTTGAAACTAATGAGTAATAACAGAAAAGGGTACTGCAAACTCAAATGAAAGGCATTCCAACAGAATAGGAGCCAGAAGAAATATACTTACAATCAAAATATTATATTACTTAATACTTTACTACTTTAAGAAATTCCTTTACTCTGGGAAAAGAATATACCAATTTCCCTTTCTTTAAATCACATTTTTATTTAGACCTTGCTATTTCAAACTCCTTCATATGTGCCTAATATTTCAATGCTTGCAATATTATTCTCATGCTTAAAACCAGGGCTCATTAGTGGGTGCCATATGAAACTGAGCCCTCTAATTTTTCATAATGAAATTGAAATTGATATTTCTGTCAAATTGGCAAATTACTCTTGAAGAAGCAGCTGAACTTTTTAACTCTAACTGTTGAACGCTGTCTTTGCAGAGAATTCCTCTCCATTTCAGCTGAAAATCCAGACTCATAAATCTCAAATTTTACAGCCTTAAGAGGAAAATATATGTGAGAGGGATTAAAGAGGTTGTTGTTATTTGCAAAACCTACTCTAAACAAAATGTAACAGCGTTTCCATTTTATCAGCTGGACTCCTTGCCAGCTGAAATCCTTGCAAATTACTCCTTGCAATCATTGAGCACCTACAGGAAAACTATTTTTTTAACTCGATGTCAAAGTGATTGAATTGTTTTTCTTTATTAAGAATTCACTTCCACAGGCTTGAATTTTTGTTCCTTTTCTGTTCTGGCAATGCAACAAATAAAATGCCCGACTGACTGGAGGAGGAAAAGTGTCAGGCGGGTTCATTTAGCATTTACTTTTAATTCATTTCAGAGTAATTGTACCAGGCAATCTCAAATACTTAACTTTTAATATTATTTGACCAGAGAAACTCCTTTCTGATGCCTTTGATCCTTTTCAAGCTATGCCAAAGCTATAACCTTTTGCAGGTGAGTTAGTCCTGCTCACGAAGGGCAGAGTCAAAAACTGAAAACATACAAATTTGTTGATATGGACAGGGAGAAAAAAGGGTTCCTTTTTAAATCATTGTAACTTTGCCTTAAGATAAGTCTTGTAAAGAGGTATTCAAAGATATTAGTTCTGGAAAGAAACATTTTTGCATAAACACATTATTTTTTTACATCATGACAAGTTTTTTAGTGTTACTTGAGGCCTGTCCTATGGAACATAACTGTATATTCCTACAGCAGTAATTATATTATATTCCTCTATTCTTATTTTATCTCAAATTCCTATGCTGCAGTCACAATGTATATTGCAAGATGAAAAAAATTAATAAATTGGGAGAAACCAAAAATTCCTTAAAAGATTCAAGTCAAGAGGTGAGAAATCTGTTTAAATATCAAAATCAAGTACAGGAAAGTACTCCTGAAATGGAGAGCAGAATTAAAACTCCAGAATAATATGACCACTGTCAATTTCCCAGGAAAGCAGCCTGGGCTCAACAGAAATAAAGCAGAGAGACGGGGGGCAGAAGTGACTGTGAAATTATGACAACTCAATCTTGATAGTACTTTGTTTCCAACACATTATTTCTCTCTCCCTCTTTCTGCGCATGCATGTAATCTTCACTTGTTCTTTGAGATAAGTATCTAAATTAAATAAAAATGATCAGTAGAAAAATTGCATCTTTAAAATTAAATTTATATTTTGGCACACAACAGATTTTAACAACTAATTTATTTAAGTACAGTTCACTTTTACCCTGTTTGAAAAGAGATTACTGTTTTAGATATTATTCCCTGTCTGACTGTACTAGCAGAATACTGCAATGTCTTAATAAGTGAAGAGGCATATTTACATAAAAATCCCTTTATTGACAATAGGTTTGGCAATATTCTTCTAGAAAATTACATACTGACCTTCAAATACCAAAGTGTGTTTTTTGACTTGCCAAGATGAAGTTTATTTGGCATCATTTATCCTTTTGGAAAATCACTGGTCAAGATTTCCATGACCGTTGCCCCATAGGTATTCAGAAATTAAAATCCTTCATTTTTTTCCCAAGGGCTAGCAAGGCAATGTTTTTGTCAGCTGAAGTCCAGCTCCCACTGAATCTGCTGACTATCGCACACAGGCAGATGTATGGGTATCTGTGGTCTCAAGTTTACATTATTTGCCTTAGATTTTGTGCAGAAATGTGTGGAGGTGCGATCCCAGCAGTTTTAACGTGCCGGCTAGCACAAATGCTTCTCAGTTTTAAAGGAAGATGTTTCCCACCGTTGCTTGACAGGGAGCTGCTTAGCGCTCGCTTGTCGGGACAGGACCTCAGCCTCCCGTGAGTCGCCCGCTGCCGCTGATAACATCGCTGACACACAAACCAGAGCGGTGCTCCGGGATGCAGCGCAACTCGGGGCGCGTGGGAAGCTGCTGGGGAAACTCCTCTCACCTCCGCCTGCAGCAATCCGAGCGATGTTGATGGCACAGTGCCCAGCTGTCATCACCCACCTCCTCCTTCTGGCTGGGGGTGTTAAACGTGCTTTTTTAACTGATTTCATGGCTGTTTGAAATATTTATTTTCTTTCCTCCACCAAACCTGACGGTGCCCTTGCTACCTGTTAGGATCCCTGCTGACCCCAGGCATCAGTACAGGCTTGGGGCGGACCTGCTGGAGAGCAGCTCTGTGGAGAGGGACCTGGGTGTCCTAGTGGACGACAGGTCAACCATGAGCCAACAGTGTGCCCTTGTTTCCAAGAAGGACAATGGCATTTTGGGATGCATCAAGAGGAGTGTGGCCAGCAGGTCGAGGGAGGTTCTCCTTCCCCTCTACACTGCCCTAGTGAGGCCTCATCTGGAGTACTCTGTCCAGTTCTGGGCTCCCCAGTTCAAGAA
>Ga0065711_1005111_pt1 | contig 26972 bp, 11 predicted proteins | sample Hoacrofraction12_FD_59098 | JGI IMG/M metagenome (GOLD analysis project Ga0065711, IMG submission 59098) | Hoatzin crop microbial communities from Cojedes, Venezuela - Epithelial fraction 12 v2 (version 2) | ecosystem: Host-associated > Birds > Digestive system > Esophagus > Crop | place... | reverse complement strand
ATTCTGTGATTCTGTGATTCTGTGATTCAATGTGAAGATACCCGGAGTGCATGAGTAATTTTTGCTCGTGCCAGTTGGGAAGAAAAAATATATAGTGTACATTGGAGTGGGATATATATTCAATCTTTCTTTATGGACCAACTTAAAATAAGGTGCCTGCATATGCACATGTGAAATTGTAGTGATTTAAAATATGCGCATCAATACAGTCTTTGAATTTTCATTGGTCAGTTAAGCTAAGCTAGGGTTCGAGAAGAGGTTTGAAATTAGAGTAATGTAAAGGCATCTCTTTACAGAAGTTCTGCCCTTTGCTGTGGTCATCTTCCTAGGTGTACTGTGCTCGGTTTGTCCTTAATTTTTTAATTTCTTTCTTTTTCCTGTGTGATCAGGACAGGCAGTGAGGCTTGAGAACATAGTGCCAACAGTATTCCATAGTCGTAGACAGTACCAATGCTGCAGTGATTTATGCTTTGTAAAACGCTACAAAAGAGAGATTGAAGTAGAGAAATTCTTAATCTGTTAGTTAGGTTTTAAAACAACAGTGTGTTTATAAACAACTTCAGTTCTTAAAACTTTTAGCATTATCACAGTACCCTTTGCTGTTTCTCCAGATTCGAAGTCTTCACCATACTTGAAGTGATTTGTATCTCTGCTGCCCATGTTGTCAACAACCGTTGTGCTGAGGCTTCTAAGTTAAACTTAAATGTGCTATGGTAAGCGCGTCCTCTGTCTGAGGAAACAAAGACGTGTCTCTTCATTGGAAAGAGTATTTGTTTGCTGAAGTGATGAGTCGGTGCTGTCTAGCACTGTTTGCAGAGGGTTTTATCAAAGGGTGTGCTTAGTATGGCTTCTTCCCACCCAGACTGGATATGAATCTAGACCTGTTTTCCTTCTGAGTTCAGGCCTTTGTTTTCAGTGCAGTTAGCCATATTGTGGTTCACCAGGACAGGTACAGATGTAAACGAGGATGGTAGTTTTTCTCCCTCTGTCAGTAAATATTGAACCAAGAACACTGAGGTTGCTTTCCAAGGGTACGTGTGTGCACCTTGGGCTGCCTTTGCTTTCGTTGCAGGCATTATTGTTGGGTATGATGTTGGAATATACCCTGTTCCGAGACTGGGTTTTCTACTGTGAGTCCCCTAATGACAAGAGCGGAGGAGGCAGATACACCACAGCAAGGGTGGATATTGTTCAGATTTGATTCCAAAGTTTGATATGTTCTTAGATCTACCAAATTTCTCAGAAAACTTCTTGAGAATGTCAAAATATCAATGTCATTGTGGCCCCAAACTGCTAGAATAGTCTCTGAAATACTCTGAATTAGCATGGGTGCCACTGATAACTTGTGTGGCACTTTGGAAGATTTGTTCTTCTCTTCATAATGAAAACCAGTATCTGTTTAAATAGATGTTAGGTGTTTATTATGGTTGGCCATATTAATACCTGGCTGTGAGAAGTGAAGAATAATAAAATGAAGAAATCTTTATTAATTCCTGACCATCTGTGATTAAAGGCCCTCAGCTGAGCACTTATTTTGATTATCTGTCTTCAGTTTGACTTCAAGTCTGACTGATTAATTGAAAAGGAAGATTTTCAAACATCTAATTTCAGGACCCTGAATCTGGGGAGTTTATGGGTGTTCTCGGTTGTGACTGCTGTGGGAGTGGTACCAACATGTAGGCTGTGTTGTCTGGACTTGGCCTCTGTAGTGTTTGAGCATGCTGTGTTTGCTAAGATGCCACAGAATTCAGGAGCAGCAATATTGATTTGAGTTTTCTCTGCCTTTAAACCCACAACTTCCAAAATTGTAAATTTCTATTTATCAGCCCTCAGCTGTCCCAAATTCACAGAGTAAACAAGAAAAATTCAATGTTCCTGTCCTGCACAAAGTTAATGCACAGTGATTTTTTGTTCAAACAGTCAGTGAATGCATGAACAAAGACACTGATAAACTTGGCTTTCTGTCTGCATGTCTGTGAACTTTGTATGGGACCTCTTATAATTTGTCTTTTAAGTCCTTCTGTTAGTGTTAGAGTAAATTGATCTGTAATTCAAATTATTTTAAACATCAAGTAAGCATGTGTAAAAAAAAAAATAATCTGTAAGTAAATGATTTTTTAATTTTCCTTTTATTTTTCCAATACAGCAAAAATGAAAATGCATAGAAGATTTATAACTTAGACTTCTCATCTCTGGTAGCAGAAGCTGCGTTTACACATGCTCTAAAAATAAAAGACTTACATAAGCAAAATCCAATAGTTTGCTTTGCCATGAGACCAGCTCGTAGCATGCTTGGTAAATTTATGGCTAGCTTTTCCTCAAAATCAAAAATTTGGACTAAATCTTTTCAACTTGGAATTTTAGGTTTTATTCTTTGCTTCTAAAAATCGGACTGTACCAGATTGTGTCTTACGTAGCTGTCTCTAGGCTGAGTGCTTGACTGTTTGCTCTCATTGGAGGGCTGACCTTGACAGTGGAAATTTCAAAACTGTGCACCCTGAGGGCTTGGTGTCTGTAGCTGCTGCTCTTCCACTACTGCTCTGTAACACGGAGCAACTTTAGACTAGCTTTTCCTAGATGGTCCTGTTTTCTTGACTATCCAGTGTGAAATACCTGGCCCTGATTTGGAGAAGTGCTGAGTGCTCACAGGTGCAACGAAGTCCAGTACTGGGTGGGTTTTGAACTGTAAGTGGTTACTTAATTGTAACTATTCCAAAAGCACTGCTCCCAGGCAATGCGTGTTGGGCACTCAGAATTAGTTGGTCTGTTTTACCTTCAGTTGGTCTTGAGTACTTTTCCCTGTTTGTAAATTAAGGTGATGAAGTTTTACCTCGGAGGGCTTCTGTGTAGGATGCTTTAATGCCTGTGAACCTATGAAGTGCTGGAGTGCCATCTCCTCTATAGAGAGCACCTGGCAGGGTATGAAGTCTGCTGGTGGGCGGAATGAAGTGGTCTGCAGTAAAGATGACAAGATGACATGAACACCAGAGGTGAAACAAACTATTGAACATCTTTCATGCTGTGCAAGGCTTCATTCTGTGGGGGGAAAAAGATATTTTCTCATAATATTATTAACAGCTAGTTTGTAATCCACGTCTGTATGAGACAGAGCATGCAGTGATACGAATCGGGGAGAATCCAGAGGACATTATCTAATGCTGTGGTGACTGTACGCATGTAGAGTGGTCCGTTGGAGCAATTACAGCTATTATGCACAGCTTGGCCCTCTGAGAAGTCTATATTTCCTGAATAAGATCAGAAGCTATTTTCCCTTTCTCTTTTTCTTTAGTTAGTTGAGTGCCAATGCATTGGTCTCGTGCTTTCCTTCTTACTGTCTGATCTGTGGTTTTTTTTCTTCATTCCTTTTTAAGTTGTATGTTCAACTGAATGTAGGTTCCACATCCTCCTCTTTACAATGGCTAAAATATGAAGTGTACAGTAGCTCAATTTAACTTCGAGAAATAAAGAAACTTACTGGAATTGCATCTCTGTGTACATTTTGTAATGTAAATGTGATTTTTCTTTCTGCCACTCCCTTTCATCTTGCTGCAGGTGTTAGCACATACAGAAAATAAGTGTAGAATAGTGTAGTGTAGAATTTCTGCTTATTATATTGCACAAGTGTAAATGGCGCAATACAGGGTGCACGGTAACGGAGATTCAAGATTTGTATCTCTCTTTATACAAGTAGCTACGCTTTCTTACATCTGGTCAGGAAAAAGCACCTTGTATTTCACATCCCTTATGCTAGAAAATCATGGAGTTATTTGTCCATTGTTTTCTAATATTGTGAAGTATGCATCCAACAGTTGGGTTTATAGCCCTCACAGAAAGCAGAAAGTTCCAATAGGTTATACCTGTGTTATGTCAGAGGAGATAAACTTTCTTGCATTTTCACATTGTGGTGGATTTTGTACTAACTAAAGCAAGTTATACATTTGCTGCAAATAAATATGCAAACCCTCTGCCATTTTCAGAAGCAAACTTGGTTCTAATGTTTACTAAGAAATGGTGTAGTGGATGAATAAAATGAAAATTTCAAAACTTTTTGTTAGTGTCTGGTATTACTAACATACAGAAAGAAAATTGTGAATTTTATTGCTAACACAGATTGGGATTAAAAACTGCATAAAGGATATAGCAGTGTATAATACATTTGCTGGTTTATGGAGCAACAGACCTCCAGAGATGGATGAAAATTCTAATATGTGCTAAGTGAGATTTTAGGTGTGGAAAAATAGAAACATGAGGTGAACTCTTTAAGCCTTTGGGCAAGGCCTCTCTGCATTGTCTCTTCTAACTGTGTTTACATTCGTTATCCTCAGGAACCTGTGGCCTGGATTCGTGTAAGGGGAAGCTGAGTAAACAAGATGGAATTGAAGGCTTTACCTCTTGGGTCCATGATGTACTTTCTTCTTTTCTAGGTAACTGCATAAGAAATAGTTCAATTTTAAGAATAGTTTCTCTGTTTTCTATTCCCAACATTGTAGTGGAAGAAAATATTTTTCTATATTGTAGCAAGGTTTATGCCGAATGACAGATTGACAGGTTAAACAGCAAGTCTTAAGAGGCATTCTTTCTATACAGTTACCTTAGATCTTCCTCCTAGGTGTGTAAAATAAAACTCTCAAATTTAAAAACTGTGGTTCTATATACCTTGTAACAGTACCACAGGAGTGGGTGTTAAAAAAAAGCCAGGGCAGTGTAGGAGAAGGTATAGATTCAATGAATTTTTTCCACAGACTCCTGGCTATTTTGACTGTCTCTTGGAAGAGGTCTTTAGAAATTCTCTGCCTCCAGAGATCTTGCTTTCATAGCAGCTATAACTCTTCCAAATTGGCTTATGGCAAAAAGTTAGTCTTAAAATCTTCTGTCCCATCTGCCAACTTCTCAGCGTTTTACAGGAAACTCTTCCCAAGAGTGTCGTTATATTCCCCCTAGTGTGCTGGTTGAAAGGGCTCTGGCTGTCGTTGGGACACTTGCCATCTGGAACGTGGAGAGAGTTACTGTCTCTAGTATGGTAGCTGCTGGGAACCTCAGTGGAAGATGTGGGCCCCTTTTGTGCTGGGTGATTCATTTTGAAAGGAAAAAAAAAAAGCCTAGTTATTGGTCCTTAGAGCATACAATTCACGTTAGAGAGAATAAAATGAAGATATTAAAGGTAAGGATGAGATAATAATAATAAAGCAGAACTAAGGAAAAGTTATGGTTTACCACAGAGTAAGCTGGAGTTAACAGTAGTGAAATGACCTGTGAGATTGACAGCTGAGGGAGGTTTCGTTGATCAAGAAATAATGGGGGAAAACCCCTCCGCATGAAATAGCTTTTGAATTAAGTGTGATTTTACTTGTTCAGATGGTAGTTTTATACTGTAAAAAAATCTGTTAGTTTCTGGTCAGCCCTGGAGGAATTGTAAAAGCAAAACTCCCTGTGATCTGCGATAGTGTTTTGTGGAGAGAACTCGATTCTATGCTTTCCATCTATTCTTTAGCACTGTCAACTGCTACACACTGCCTCATCCTCCTGTCAAGAGTAGCAAGTCCCTTTACTTACTGCCCATTTCTGTCCTGGGTTTGAGTCCGGCTGGCTGCCAAGGCTGCAAGAAAGGACTGAAGGAGAAAAGCTGCCGCTGCTGCTAGCAGCAGAGAGATCTGCAGGACGTCTTGTGGGGATGGCTACTTAAGCTACTGTCATTGTTCTGGGCAGAATTTTCAGATAGCTTCTTCTTCACCTGATTTCTGTGCTGTGTAAAAAAAGTAGGTAATTGTGTGATTCATCTCATTAAACTAGAAATTGAATTCCATCCTATATGTATGATGGTTAGGATTAATATTAATTCAGATACCATCCCTATCAGAATTTTTTTCAGAATATGTAGGAAATTGTTATTCTAGTATGCTTTTCCTAGACAACATTATATTTTCAGGTTTAGAATGATTGAGCAGATGAACAGAACACTGGGACTATAAGACAGTTTTCTCATTGTTACTGAACTTTTGTGTTGCCTGGATACTGGCTTCAGCTAAACACATTTGGTTTGGACTTATGATTTTTAAAGAGATTTAATCAGAAACAAAGATACTTGCGTAACATTCCTTAGCATTGCATCCAAAAATGGCCACAAACTTTAAACGATCAACTGGAAGCTGAATGTTTACAGCTTGTTAAAAATCATTCTGAGATTTTCACAGTAGAAAGAATTACCTTTTTGTTTAGGAATAAATATTTTGACAAAATGTCACAAACTTTGAAAATTGTTTCAGAGTGAGAAAGCTGATGTAACCAGTACCTGTGGTCCTCTGAAAAGATTTTACTTACCATTATTTTGTTTTGCATATAGAACCACAAGTAAGTTTTCTTCCAGCCATCTGGTGACCTCGTGAAGTATTTATACCATAAATTAGAAAATACAGCTGAGTTTGTGTTTCGATTGCATGACTGGATTGGGGCAAATCTTACCATGTATGCATGGTATCTCTGATACGTGGGCTTGTCAGGAGTCTGTTCACTGGTACAGCTATTCAGTGGGAAGGATTGTCATGTGATGATACCTTTTTCTTTCTGTAGTTGATGTTCTAGGCCTGATGGCAAACTAATGTAATTCGTTGTTGGTCAGAATTCTAAAGGATAAAAGTCCTTACAAAACCTGAGTAACCTCTTCATTTGCTTGTATGGATCTCCCCTCTTTCAGAGAAGAACAGAAAGAAAGAGAAATACTGCTGCTTTCAGTAGTATGGAGGAAATACATAACACAGCAGATAATGAATGTGTATCAGCAGCAGAAGCACAAATGTGTATTGTAATTGGTCCTGAGAGGGAAGCTGAAGCGGTCCTTATACTCTGGCAGTCAGATAGTATATTACTTGCCTGCATTCTACTTCACCCAGAGGACGGAAGTTTTCATCCAAACTCCTTCCACATCTTTTCCAAATCTGTGCAGCAAGATTGAATAAAATTGTTTTCCAAGAGGAGGACTTCATATGAGGATAAGTACAGGGTGGAAGGAAACAAAAGCTCCTTTGTATTTAAAATCATTTGGAAGGTATAGGTGAAAATAGGTACAGATTTAAAATCTGCAAAATGTCAAAATATCAGAATTTCTTAGATGATACTCTTGTTATGGGGGTGGGTTAAATTATTTATTTGCATAGTGATGTGAAAGTCAGTCTTACAGCTAGTCATTTACTTTTCTGTATCTCACCCATTGCATCGCATTATTTTTGAAGTGTGTTAGTCTAAAATTGCATACCACTTTAAAGTAAATAGCAGGAACATGAGCAGACTTCAAAAACTGGGAATGGAAGTCTAGAATTCATATTGATAATGTCTGTCATGTCTCCAAAATGAATTGAATAAAAATATATTTTTGCCCCCCACCTTGCTGACTGGTGGGATGATGATTTTAATTTTGTACGGTGTTGCAATTTTTCCATGCTGTATATGTCTGTGTAACAGATAACAGTCACACACTCACAGACTAGTTTGATCTGGAAAGGACCTTAAAGCTCATCAAGCTCCCACCCCCCTGCCATGGGCAGGGACACCTTCCACCAGACCAAGTTGCTCAAAGCCCCGTCCAACCTGGCCTTGACCACTGCCAGGGAGGGGGCATCCCCAGCTTCTCTGGGCAACCTGGGCCAGGGCCTCACCACCCTCATTGTAAAGAATTTCTTCCCTATATCTAGTTTAAATCTGCCCTCTTTCAGTTGAAATCTGCCCTCTTTCAGTTTAATTATCTTTTAGATGAGGCTTATAAGTAATTACTTTCTCCCTGGTATGTTCCCAAAGAAATTTAACTTCTTAGGCTCATCAGTAAGTTATGTCTGGGATGTGCAGTATTTTGAATTGGTGTTTATAACAAATAACAATTTATTGGAGAATACTATTAGGAAAAAAAAAATGGTTTCTTGATGTTTATTTAGTAATGGCAGGTGAATCATGAAGATGTGAGGGGCAAATGGAATGCCATACCAATTACTGAATAATTTTTACTGTGTCTTTGTACATGGAAAGTAAATCATGCCTTCTAATTTACTAATTCTCTTTATTTAGTGATTTGGATTATGTTGTGCAAAGTAGTGTTCTCGTGGAATACTTATTTCATAAGGAAAATGTAATTAATAAGGTGACACAGTGCATTTATATTGCTTTTGTAGACTTCAGTAATGGACATGAAGACTATACATCATCTCTTCTTAGGGGGCTTTGTGAAAAAGTTTTCCCTGTTGTAAGATTATGTTTCGAATAATATCAATAACATTCTGAAAGTTGCCCGCAAAATAGCGTTACAGACAATACACACAAAGTAATATAAGACTATCTTCAGATTGTTGAACGTGTCCAGGATGAGTAAACATACAATATATGCGTGTGCTCATGAAATAATGTAATCGGAGGTTTGAGTCAAGGTGACTGTGGACCAAGTAATGTTACTTCTTAATCACCTGGAAGAATTAATTCCACTGCTGTGAAGATATTAAGAAAGGCTATTCTATCATTTTCTTATGCCGTACAAGCAGACTTTTGCTTAAATTATATTTGCATTCTGATAAATAACTGATTTTTTTTGGATAAGTGTATATGAAATGAAGAGAATCAAGTGAATGTTACATTTTAATTGTGTTAATGAATAGAAATCTAATGCATTCTTTATTGAGAGATAAGGAAGTGTATTTTATGCGTCTAACTCTTCTTCCTCTGAGAACTGTTTCTTCATCATTCCTTTATTAAAGCTTCACTTGGCGTGTAAGTTCCAGTAGTGCTTTGATAAAACTCTGGTACAGAAATTGATATACATTATAAGAATTGCTCTGTTTTTCTGTGCGTTTGCAGGGGTTGAGGATGAAGAGATCATTATATTCATGTAAAGTTAAACCTGGAACTTGGAAAATAAATAGTTTAATGGTGGGTGTCTAAAAAGCAAGTAACTGGTCAGTGTGTTACACTGGTAGCATTAAAAGAAATGAGACAATGTGGGCACAGGTGAATTTCTCTCCTAAGTGCCCTACAAGAAAATGTAGCAAAAAAGTGAATAAAAAAGCATTGGCAGAGCTTTGATGAAAGCTTCAAAAACCAGATAGTCATAAGGAAAAATACTAGAGCACGGCAGGTAGGACCTTCATTTGGCTTTGGAAGCTTTGCTTTGCTGAATATTTGATGATACAGACTGCAGATCTCTGCAGTAGAAGTCTAGTCAAATCCCTGTTGGCAGTTAAGAGTTAGTTGTCCTTTCTGGGATTTGCAGTGATTGAATCTGCCTGACATCCCTGTCTGGTAGAGAGGAGAGAGGGCGAAGCAGAGACAGCGAACATAATGAACAATTAACTTAAACAGCACTGTTTAGACTCTGGGTGCTTTTAGAATGCTGATACTCCACCAGCAAAGTAACCCAAAACAAAGTTCTGCCAGTAAACCAAGAGATTTTAATCATCCTTCACTCAAGAAGAGTAGCACGGTATAGAACAATTTGACTCAAACTTTGCCTGCAATATAACTCCCTTTTAAACTACTCTTGGAACATAAGGGAGTAAGATCTAAAGTATAACATCATTACGTCTGTGCCCTTGCTGCTTGGAATAACTTGATGAGATAATGGATTTGATGGTGTTAGCCTCCTCACACCTCTTCTTACAAGAGATGTAGTTAACCTATGGATGCGATTTTTAACTACCACTGTTAAGACAAGCATGTATGGCCTAGATTTTAGGAACAGTAGAAAACACAGAACTTAAAGGCCACTTGAAAATCTTGAATGTTTTCATATTGCATAGAACAGCCAGCTGAGATAGGGGGGAAGAAGAATCCACAGTTCTGTTTACACACCAAGGATTTTGTACAGGGCTGATGGGTGCAGGTTTGGAAGAAGTGGAAAGGATGGAAAGATAGTCACCAAGAAAGCAGATGGGTGCTGGGGCAAGAAAGGGGATGAGAAATGGATTAGAGAGGAATAACAGAGTTGAGATAGGTGAGGGCAAAAGGAATGAAGGGAGAACTACTGCGTGAAAGGAGCAGGGAAGAGCTAACACAACTTTTGGAAAGAAAAGTAAATGAAGACGACATGTGGAAGACAAAAGATGTAAGCAGAGGAAGGAAAAATAAAAAGGAATGGAGAGGGAGGAACAAAAAGAATAAATATAAGGAGGAAGGTTGAATAAAGTCAATCTTGCCAAAACCAGCGCTATATTTATATATTTTTTTTTTTAATGTGTATAGAAGATACTGTTCTAGATGTGTGCTTTGTAGCTCCCATCTTGTCCATTGATCCGAGGAGAGGATGATAGGGCTGTCAATAGTGAATGCAAACTTGCTTACAAAAATGCAGAAATGTCACCCTAATGATAACAGAAAAAAAGTCAACATGTGCTCTTGATTTCTAGTGTGAAGATTTGAAGTGCTATAGCATATCTCTTGGTAAAATCAGCGTATTATTTTGATGACATTATGAACTGCATTTATAGTGGTCATAGCTAGTGTGAGATATTGCTGATAATCCTTCTTTGGTAGTTTTAGAATGTACACTGAATAGAAGTGCGTGAAGAGTCCACATGCATGCAGGATAATTGTATGCGGTAGAGATGTAAGATTTCTCTATTTTGAGAAATGCTTATAGAAACTGGGACATTCTGTAGCCAATCTTTACTTGAGAATAAGAGAGGCTGAATAAAATATAGATTTTAAATAAACTGTAATCCTTATGGAACTTTACAGGTTTACCTTTATGTTCGTCGGAATACAGCTATATACATGTTGTCATAATTCTCCAAAGTGTTTTATTTCAAGCTGCAAATAGTCTTTTAAAATATATTTGTGTGTAGACTTGTGCAAAGTATTAATGTCAGAGTTATTAGGCTAATAATAATGATTGGCATAAAAACCTGATTTAGTTTCCCTTTTCTGCTCTGTATGTTCCCACTCTCCTGGAAAAATTCATACTAAATAGATCCGCACTTTTGCCTGTCGATCTATCCAACAAAAAAGAAACCATTGGAAGGTTTCTTAATTCTTAATCAAGCATATGTATTTTGATCATCCAAGGTACTATGCCAAGAAGATACATTTGAACTTAAAAAAATGTTTGCTTTTTTATGTGTATGAATACCCTGAGTGTTAAACAGAAAGTTAAGCTTAAATGTGAAGACTTCCTTCATCCTTTACAAATGTGGCAGTGTGGGCTGAAAAAGAACTCAAAGGGTCATCTGATACAAATACCCTGAGCAAGAACAAGACCGTAGCAAACAGCTGTTACTTCTGGGCATGCTAGCACATATATAAAATATTGCAGATTGTGTATGTTTCCGAGACAAGGGAAATACCTGTGGTTTTATGTGGTAACAGATTCATCTCCTCTTTCTCTGCTGTTTTGAAAATTTAAGAAAACTAGGTGGCCTTCCATTGATATAACACAATTTAGGTGGTCTTTCAGATATAAAGGCTAGTTATGGGGTTTTTGTTTTGTCATTTAAAAAAAATGTTCTTGCAGTTGGTCAAATTGGAAGAAAAGTATGAAAAGGGTTATAGAACATAGCTAGTTCATTTATTTAAATATGTAGTCCCAGGACGTGAGCTTGATTTTTATATTAATTGATATGTTTCTATATAGTACACTGAGAACTATATCAAATGATTAATTGAAATAGTCACCAAATTAATGTGTAATTCTGATATATTAAAAAACAAATCAGTATTCACTTATTGTATAGGAGTATTTTTGGAATCCAGAGTTCTCTGGTCTGTTCACTATTGCTGTTTATGCACCGTAGAATTTAAAACTGTCAACCAAAACTTTCCAAAATGGGATAAGGAGATAAAATTCCTAGCTTCGTACTTAGGTGTCTGATTCTTCAGAAGAACTTGAGTAGGCCAGTGGTTCTCTGGTGGACCCACAGAAGCTATCGTGCTTTTTTTTTGTCATTCGAATGTGTATTTTTTTAAACTGATACTTTCTTTAGGAACCTTGGTTCTTGATTCAGAAAAACACTTAGAATCTTACTCAAGGCCCAGGAGGTTTCAGATACATGCTGGAAGCCAGGATGCGCTTCAGTACCTTCTTGAACTGAGGTATCAAGAAAGTAATGCTTTCCCCTTAAAAATCTGATTGGAATAGCAAAAGAACATCTTTGTGGAGACTGAAAGACAGCTCTATTCTGAGAGGAAGCTGCTTGCTGATTCGCAAAAGGCAAATGTTAATGGATTTACACCCTTAATGACTGATGTACAATAGGGATAAAAAATGAGAAATGCTGAAGTGATTCCAGTGTGATTATATCCAAATTATACTGCTCGTTTCTTTCAGAACAGAAAACAATGGCAGACTGGTGAGAGCTCTACTTCTTCGTAATACAATAAAGCTATTAACCAACTGGATCTGCAAACTTTTGTTCCTGCAGTTTGCATCTGGTCATATGGCATTATAGAGATAAAACAGTTAATTTCTATTAGCTCCTGAAGTCACATAAAAGCCTAGGAAACTACTGTGGGTGCAGTTATATTTTCAGTGATGCATGACTTCATCCAGCCTTAGGTCTAAAATAATAGCATAAAGTCACTAGCTGGCCATTATCTCCTTTCAGTAATATGCTGCTTTTTCAGATCCCATCATAAAATTATTTATGGATTATTTGCTGAGTTCATTCCCTTCTTTATATCAGGTTTCAATAAAGATAATAGCAGCTGGGGACAAGACAACACTAAATGTCTTCATGCAACACTGCTTTTGTGCAGTAAAATCATCTTATCACTTGTGGGAATGACACTGAGCAGGTTAAATTATGGGCAGGCAAGTTTGAAGCAGAATGCAGGGTTTTACGTGTGTAAGCTTAGTGGCGATTCAAATATTTAAGTCAGCCAGTGCTGTAGTCTGAGACTGGTGTTTTCTGATGAGTATTTGAAGATAGCTTTTGATAGAGGCAAAGACTGCATCTTCAGGTGTTTTCCTTTAAATATGGCTCTGACTGTATGCAGTGCTCTCCTGTGAGTCCCAGTGAAACCCAAATTCAGTACCTCGCTGCTGCCTTCCTGCTCTGGTTATCGTGAGCGTGGGGGGAAAGGAATGGAAATCTTCTGTCAGTCTTTACAGATTTGTGCTGCCCACTTCTGGTGTGTGTGTATCTTGTGCTGATGAGAGATTTAGGGAGCAGATGCAACGCCGTGCTTGTGGCACTGCTGTGGTGTAGCCACATGGGTCAGTAAAATGGCTGCGCATTGGATGAGACTGGCATGCAGCTGAGAGTGAGCTGGGTCAAAGCTGAGGAACTTGGAGAAGACATCAGCTGGCAGAGGGGATTGACCAAGATCTGTTAGGCATTGTATCAGGTGCCATGGCCAAGTACGGAGTGCCCTATGAACGTGGGTGTGTGGTGACTCCTGCCTGCTGCGGGATTGCAGCAGCAGCACCCACCACCGTTTCTTTTTGCCTGCCTGGCCTGTGTTACTGTGTATTGTCAGAGCTCCATCTTTGCAACAGGGTACAAGGTCTTGCAGTGCTTTTTTTTATGTGGTCTGCTTTTCCATCAGTTCGTTAGGTTTAATCTACAATGTAATTTCTCTTCTTCAAATAGACAGGATCTACAACCTCAAGAGTACTGATATATGGGAGCTGAAACAATGTGAATCACTCTGTTATCTAATATGAAGTAGCTATAGGCAAGAACAAATGCTGGTTTGTTTTGAGTCTCTTCAGTAGTTCGATGTTCAAGTTGTCATTAGTTTTTCTCCTAAGTATACACTGCATTGGATTTGTTCAGTTGTGCTCTCTAGCCTCTCACCAAGAGCTATATATAACCTAGCAATATATGCACTATATCCCACAACCGCATTGTCGCAAAGGAACAATTCGTGTGTGTTCATGACAGTCAGAATGTGTTGGATACTGCCTTTCATTAGGGGAAAAATTAAAGCATGCCAGTACTTTCCATCTAAAGAATGTGTTTATAAATAGAAAGTGGTTCCAGAGAATTTCCAGGCTCACAAAGAGCAGACATGCTACAGTTTATCTCCATTTCATGAAGGAACACTATCTGAGTGGCGAACTGAACTTTGGTCAAGATAGTAGGGTGTTAGGATTCAGGGTAACTAATGACAAGCCATGAGAAACTCCAAGAAAGGTCATGATTACTTTGTGTTAAGGATTCTCCCAGATGTGTTGGTGGGATTTGTTTTGTTTGTTTTTAAAGACAGTCACTGACATTACATTAAGTCCAAAGCAGTATTCAAGTATTCCTGAATTTACTCTAAGCCATAAAATACCTCTTAGTGATACAAGTGTTGTAAAATAGGAGAGGTTTGTTTTCCAGACCTGATTAGTAATTCAGACCTTGATTGTAGTTCTTTAATCTTTGTGTAAAAAAATTGGGAAGAGGGTGTGAGATTAAGAATAGTTCTTCCATTTTTACAGATCAATTTTAAACTTTTATGCAATATTTTGATTTCAAAATGCCTCTGATTTCTTCCATTTTTACAGATTATGGAGACTGAAAATGTTAGGTCCTCACAACAAATATACTGAGTCAGTACGTGTATTTAGTGTGTGATATGTCAGAATTTTATTACTTTAGTGATATAAAGGCAATGCATATTTTCTTTTGAATTGCATCCATTGCAAGCGTGATGATGGCAGGTTGATACACTGAAAGCTGTTTGGTGGTGGGAAGCACAAGATGGTAGAAAAGTGGAATAAAGTATCTGTCTTGGAAACCTATAGGTTAAATAGTTCAGATTCTTGTGCATTGTACTTCTGCTGACTTTTCCAGTTTGATGTAAGCATTTCTCTTCCAACAGTTTTCTCTGTCAGCAGCTAAGACCTCATGCATCTGGTAACAGGAGAACAGGTATTTATCATCAGGAGGTGACCTGGTCTGATGCACTGGGCTAGATTGTGAGGCTAGGACATACATGTTACATGCCTTGGCTTCTGTAAATGCAAGTTCCCTAGCAGGCAGCATACTGTTAGCTGCAGCGCAGCAGACATTCCACTGCTTTATAATCCTCTCGACTGATCTGTATTCCACTTAATTAGATAAATATAAATTGAACTTAATGGTAAGATTTGTCTGACATTTGTGTCAGCATGCTGCTGTGGCAGTGTCATGTTTTCTGGCCAGACGGGCAGTGGAAATGGAAAGTGGGACCCATGTGAAACCAGTGGAAGAAGAACTATGGCTTGTGGTGATAGAGAGGGAGCTATGTGGCCTTGGTGCAGCTCTGGGACATGCTCAGCTGTTGGGATGTTTTGTGAAGCGTTGTGTCACGAAGCTGCTCAGTCCTAGTAGGTATCTCAAAAGGGAGAAGCTGCTGTGACAGTAACCACACTCTCTCCTCCCTCTCTGGGTATATGGAAGCTTAAATAATTTCTTTTTTTTAACTGTTTCTGTGAATTCAGCAATTAGACCAGAGGTTTATTCTAAGGAATTTCTGTTCATATGGATTATTCTATTGTTATTCAAAGTTCCCTGCAGGTTTTTTTTTTCCGTCACTTTTGTGTAAGAACTGTATTGCATTAAAACCATGCTGGTGGAAGTGCACAATTGCATGTATTAATAATTTCATCTGTTAGCTAGGATGTATGTAGTCTTAATTAAGGCAATTTCATCTGCCAGAGGGCCTTGTCCTTCTTCATTATTCTTCGACAGATTGAATTTGCAGTCAGCTGACTACAATGAAAGACTTCTAAGGAAAATGAAAGTCCCACAGCAGAATCTTCTCTGTCCTGTTACTTAAATATGAAACTAGCTCTTTCTGCTCCCTCCATGTTGAACTTAAGATATATAGGCATGAAAGTTGTAACTTGAAAGCCTCACAAGCAACATATTGCTCAGACATTCAGTATACACTGGGTCTCTGAAGCCTAAGAACGTGCAGGAAGCAAAGTGTTGCTTTTGAAAATGGCAAAATCATCTATTGGAGTTAGGTATATGGTATTTCTGGAATGAGAAATGTTGACAGATATGTTTATAGGTAGTAGTCAAAGCATTTGTTCAGTTAAACAGTTTCATATTCTGCACAGTGTATAGTAGGTTCATATATATATGTGCCAAATAAATATGGCATATATTTACATATTTAATTTCTTGGGCGTAGTTGTTTTAAGTATCTTAACATGGTGGGGGAATCGTCTTGCGTCTCTCCTTTTCTCTGCTTGCTGTGGTTAAAACTTGCCTTCTGGCATGAGTTTTTCTTCTTGGTGCTATTGTACTGTGGGCACTGTTCTCTGGAGCAGGAGGAGCCACTCCATGACCTGAAGAGTCTAAACCTGAAAAGAGAATGAAGCTCGGAGCTTGATCAACATCGTGTGCACTGGACCAGTCTGATTCTTTTTCTTTCCAACCTAACTGTTTTTTCCATTTCAAGCAAAAAGACTGTTGACCTAGGAGATCGCATACCTTCCTTGTGCTCCTCTTTGAAATTGTCACATAGGACTAAGTTAATTGCCGTCTCTCCTTGCAGTTAGATTAGCAAGTACTGCCAGCATCTTCCATCTTTCTGTATTCCCACTGGGAGAGGCAAGGCTCCTGGAGACAGTAAGACAGGCCAGTTTGGGACTGTCTCCCTTAAGAGTACTCCAAGTCACTCTCTGTCGTCATCAGGGACCCCTGCTTCTCTTTTACTTGTAGTATTCAGGAGCTCCACTGAAATCAGAGAGTGATACCAATGCACAGATGAATGTATACCATACTCTTTGTGAAGTTATTAGCATGGAGGGCCTTTGTTTAGCTGTAGCCATGTTCTTGACACTGTAATATCAGTACAGCTAAAGGGAAAAGGCCATTTGCATCTTACTTTTTTTGTTTTTAAAGATTTTGTGTTAGTATATTCCAGTTTCTTGAAAGATATTAAGCAATGGCAAGCAAAACACATCAGGGAAGAGACGACTCTCTTGAAGTGATACATTGCAAGGTTGTTTAAAAATGCTTAACCTATAGTATGTGCTTCAGCTAACAAGTACAGGAAATTTAGATAAGTCTGACTTCTGCAGAGCCTGCCTCTCTAGGCTCAGTGGATTGTGCCGAAGATCATTAAAGAAGAGTCTCATTTTGTATTAAAATAATCTCTGTAAAATAATCCAGTCAGAATACATTATGTTTCTACTTTATTTGCTCTAAAGAATGAGCAACAGGGGATTTGGTATTCATGGCTTCCATAGCTTTGGAAAACTATATAACATGCTACATAACATACCTTTTGTAAATGTGTTAACAAAACTTCAACAGACAAATACTTGCACAGCATATAGGCTTACATTTGGCAAATTAGGATCTTGTGGTTTGTCACCGTTCATTAGAGGGATGTTCATGTTAGAAAATTATAAGAAGCTTAACCCTTGGTCATTGAGCACTTGACTTGCAAGGAGTTTTTTTTTCCCCTCAGACCAGAATGATGCAGCTATTTCCAAGATCTTCCTGAGAGTGATTTCTTACCCTAGATTATTGTTGGATTTGCTGTATTTTGCAGAAAGAAATTGCTTAACTTTACTGTGGGACATTAGGAGAAGTTTGGCTCAGTATAATGTCACATGGCACTTGCAAAAGTGTGTCAGGTAGAGCTGTAAAGCTGTCAGGTCATTTGAGGATTATGAAATTACTGCTGGAAGAAGAGAGTGCCTTGGATTAGTCCCTTTAAAATATAAAGGGAGAAGTGAGCATCCCCTTAGCCACATTTGCGTTCAGTAATAAAATGCAGCTTGAATTAAAGCCCCACAGCATACATACACACAACTACCGTGAATGCAACAGCAAACAGGTCACACATGTGACAGTGCTTATGCGGCTGCTTTCATCGTACATAGTGAGGTGTGTCCTAAATTCTTGAAGGAGGCATCAAAAACTTTGGAAGATGGGAAAGCAGCAGCCAATCGCTTGGTCTGATGTTCTCTTCCTTACTGAAAGCTTGTCCTCCTGCAGGGACTGCAGGATCTAGTTCAGGGTGTCCCTGGTCATTGCAGGGGGCTTGGACTAGATGACTAAATGTCCCTTCCAACCCAAACTACGCTGTGATTCTATGACTGTTGCCCCCAGCCCCACACACACTCCCCCCTGGAGGTGTGTGATAGTATAATGTGAAAATCTAGAGAATGGCATAACATAAGTCTACCCTTAGTAAAGCTTACAGTGTTTGAGAACTAAATGGTTACTTGCCTAGCATGAGATAACTTACTGAATATGCCAGGAAGATGACAAGACTGATAAAGATGCCTGTGACTATACAGTGGCCTTGGCTTAGTAGTTGCAATGCTAACAGAGTGGAGAACAACTCAATTCTGAGGATTTGCATGGGTGGAAGATCACTGGGTTACGTATGGAGGCATAACACAGTAAAATAGCATAATGGTGATACAAAGGAACTTATTTTGTTGAGGTCTGTGTTTTTGGTATTTCCTTAATTTGCAGTAAGTTTTTTTTGAAATCCAATTCCTTGTTGAGTCGCAAGTTTTATTGGTGGGGTGGGAGGGGGAGGAGAATTGTTCCCTTTGTTTCTAAAATACTTTTGTCTTTCCTGTCCTTTAAAATCGACAAAAAACAAAACACGATATGATGCAGATGAATTCACTTTAAAAAATCACTAGAAAATTTAGTGGTCAAGTCCATTTAGGATCAGAGCTGAGGAGCTTCTTTTTTATTGTATTTCTAGCTGACTCTCACTTCAGAATGGGAATGAAGGAGCTGGAAGAGCATATCATGGCAACGCAGACATTCAGACTTCATCCTGTGTCTTTTTGGTCCCTGAATTTTGAATGCCATTGGAATGCATGATATCATCAGTGGGTAGTAAAATAAAAGGGAAAAGAGTTAAAAATAAGATGGTAAACATCATTGGCGAGACAGAGAGAAGGAACAGGCTCAAGGCTGAGAAGAGTGGGAAAATGTCAAGGACACTGGAGAAAAGTGCTTTGGATGAGGTGCAGGTGAAAAAAGGAAGCAACAGGAAGGTAAAAAAAGTGAACAGAGGCTGGAAAAAAAAAATTGGAGGAAGCCATTCCAGGACAAGAATTGAGGAATGCTTTTGAGGATGACGCTTAGAGCATAGCAGAAAGAAGATAAGATGGAAGGACTTTCTCTCCTGTGAAGAAATGGATGAAAAGGATAAAGAAACTCCATCCTAAGATAGAGTGAATGGTGGTTCAGTGATTCCACAGCCAGTATTGTGTAGGAGCCGTGTGAATGGGAAAGTGACATCACTAAATTAGGGAGAAATCAACACTGCAAAAGCAAGAGGAGAACCTTACAAAGAAGGGAAGATGGGGAAGAGTGTCTGTTCACGGAAAAACCCCACCATAAATCCATTCTTTCATTTCTGTCCACACTGTAAGGACCCTGAGAGCACTTGCAAACATTACTTACTGTCCCAGCACAGCCCCTCCCCGGGCTCTTCCCCAGCCTGCCCAAGACCCAGGACCCCATGTCAGCTCCCGGGGCCAGCAGCCCCTGCCTCAACAACGCTGGGGGGGCTGGTCTCCAGCGCTCCATAGTCCTGCCGTGCCCAGCCATGGGCAGTGCTGAGCCAGGCTCACATCCCAGGCTGGCTTGGCCGTCCCCAGGGAGGTGCCCAATGCCTGGGGCTGGAATTGCTCCTGGCTGGGAGAGGGGGTGGGATGGACCCTGGCTGCCAGGCCCTGCCCCAGCAGCCCCCATAGGGCACTTCCACTGCTCCTGGTGCCTGGCACCAATGGAGCTGTGCCTTGACACGCACGTGGCTGGCCTTTGATTGCCTAATAATTGTTTCTCCTATTTTAAAATACTGGGAGGTCAGGCAATGCTGATGTCAGCATTTGTGAATTATTCGGAAAATGCTGACTGAGTTGCATGGAGCATGAAAGTTAGAGGAGCAAAGTTTGTAGAGTATTGGTACCGTGCTTCAAACTTCTTGGTAACTAAAGGTTCCAAATGTTTGGATGTACAGTAGCTTTCCTGGGTCTTACCTTGGCTCTCAGTGTTCGTAAGACTGTTCTTGTGGTCCCCAAAATACTGTATATCCTAAAGGAGAATAAAGTCTACTAAAGAGCTGAAGGTTTTTCTCCTGGAGGAAGGCTACTGGAAGCAGTGTTGCTTATACTTTTGCTGGTGAGTTGGAGTGAGAAAGTGGAAGGTTTGAGGATCGTGCTGAGTTTGTAGACTAGAAGTGTGAAATTTAAATGCACGACTGAAAGGAGCGGAAAATTGCATAAGAAATATGTTTTGGATGAATATGATGTTATCTAAAGCGGCTTAATATTCTTTTGTCAGATCGCAGGCTTTGAAAGAATGAGAGGAATGTTTGTCCTATTAGGTAAAAGCAGGTAGCCTAGTGAAGATGCTTGACTAAGGCACAGTAGAATAAAAAGAATGTAAAACCTGTTCATTTAATAGTAGTCCTCATGTGGCTATGTGCTCTTTGTTGCGTTACCTTCAGAAATATAAATCAAAACTTGAAGCTGTCTAGAGAACAGTAGAAATAATGAAAAGTAGGAATGGCAATACAACACTAACAAATATAGATTTTTATAGACTTGAAAGTGTCAAAATTCTAAAGATAACACTGAAAAGTGGTTGTTATCTTCAAGTTTGTATGATAATGTGAGGAAAGAAAGGAATGCTCTTGGAACTGAAGTGCACCAAAAAAGACAGTAATGCTTCAGTTTCATTAATACCAATATCAAGGAACTTGGTTTGAAATCACTCCACAGATCACACAAGGGAATTCTCAAGAGTGGGCTGTTCCCCAGGCTCCCATTTGCCTTACTGAGCATTTTAGTAGAGATAATGATGAAAACAATAATTAAAAAGTCATTTGTTCTGGAGGATTGAGTTGATCCCTTGCGGGGTCAGGAGGATTGTTTTTCCTCAATATGTAGTGTTGCACAATTGATTTAAGCCCATAGTTGTTATTACTTTTTGGTTAAATTTCATTCTAAAGCTGTTAATCGGTGTGGTTGCTCTAATGCAATAAATATTGACTTACATGATAGATGTTAGTTTTCATTTAATTGCTGTTTGTTTTCTTTTTTCCCTTTTTCCATTTGTTTGTTTTTTTTTTTTTCCCTCCAAATAGTTCATTTGTTTGAAACTTGTAGTCTTGAAGTTACTTCTTGCTAGCTGGTCTGGCAATTTCTTAACTGCACTTCCAGTAGTATTCAATTTATCAGCGTATTCAAGATAACTGCGATTATTTTCCTTTTGCTCCAGAGTGTAAATGGTGTTGCACAGTTGCAAGATTCATACTTGGAGAAAATAGAAGTACTTATCTGAAGTGGGGAACAATACTGTGCTGCATATACAGAGAAAATATATCTCTTTTTTTAGTAATGATAAAAATAAAAAGAATAAATCTTGTACTACATTCACACACTTGCACGTGCAGTGTAGATACAGAAGAATAATTTCGGATTGGGTGATTTTTTTTTTTCTTCCCCCAAAACCTGCACAAAGCATCTAAACTGCCTGTTTAGTGGGGCTCACTGTGAACCAAGAATGGGATGTAGCTATAAAGAAAGGAAATAAAATGCAGGATATGTCAGTCGAGGTGTTTCCAGTAGACATAAAATTATTAGGACCGTTGTATTAAGTCGCTGATGAGACTTCTGTAGTTTTGCCTGTAGTTCTTGCCCCTGTTGTTCAAGAAGTGTGAATTTAAACTGGTGCAAGTAAATATAAAGGCTGTGGGCTGATTATAGAAAGGAGAGACTGTTTGATGAGAGGTTTGGAGTAGCTTGGCTTGTTTAGCGTAGGACGATATAAACTTGTATTGTGGCCTTTGAAAATGTTGAAGGGGTAAACATCAGAGAAGGATAAGAATTAGTTTAAGCTTAATGACAATGTTGGCACTAAACCAAAAGGGTATAAACTGACCGTGAATAAGCTTACCCTGGAAATTAGAAGAGGGTTTCTAATTCTCAGAGGAGTGGGACTTCAAGCTGCTACTAGGTACAAAGATGAGGGACAAGACAACTATGGTATAAGTGGACCTTAGTAGGTTGGTGGATACTCTCAGGTGATGTCTGTGATGACAGAAGCAAGGATGGAAGCAAAGGCCCAGGAGCTTACCTGCAGGTTTGTTTTTGTTCCTGTGCATGTATCCAGATTATTATTATTTAAATGGAGAGAACCAGAAGGGTTATCTGGAGTGCTTGCTTATCATCCTGGAGACAGTTTTCATGTAAGATGCCTATTTGTTGTATATCTGTTTGAATCCATTGAGGAAATAATGAGTTTATTGTTCCTTTTCTTAAATGACTGCGATCAATATTTTTTCAGTTGCTGAGGTGTGCCTCCTTGGTGTGCCAACATTTAAAGTCAACTTCAGCTAGCTGAAATACTCAAGCTAGTGCAGGCTCTTTCAGACCTGTGAGTTGTGACTCTGCTCTGGCATTGCCACCAGCAGCGGTGACAGTAAAGAGATATGGGAAAACGCAAGAAACAGTAGCAGCCTAGGAGGAGAGGCAAGGATGCAGCACCAAGAAAGTGATGATAGGGAGGTGAGGAGCCATCCCTAGCTATTCTGGGAAAGGACAGGTGAGGTGGGCAGCATCAGCAGGCAAAGATGCAGCTGGATGTGGCCAGGAGGGACAACAGGGAAGGGCAAGGGTGGGAGGTGAGAACAAAGGGAAGATAAAAGCTGAGAACCCAGGGCTGGGGGGGCAGTCCTGTGAGAGGTATAAAGAAGTATACAGGAAGGGGAGAAAGTAGTAGCAGTGGGTCACATCTCAAAGAGCAATGGTAAGAAGCGTTTGCTTCCTACTGCACTTGAAGTTGACGCTATAGAGACAGGGATTTTGAGAGGATGATATTGCAGATAACAGAAGAGTTTGTTCTGTGCTGGTATGGGGATTTATTCTGTCTTTGCTGAAAAGGTGGGAAGTATGTGAGGATTTCTGACTTTCAAACTATCTTTCTGTAATGCTTTCTTCTCTAGATCATTTTTTCTGAACTTTTTCTTAATGGATTCTGCCTGATGCCTTGGTTGGGCTTCCTCATTTAGTAGGGAAATAGTTGACTTGCTTATCGTGCAAACCTCACAGTGAGAAACTCTTTGCTATAAGCTTTGAAGTGGAGGCAGGAAGTTCTCACTGTAATCTTATGTTCTTTAGGAAATCTCTATTTAATCTGTAACTTGTTCTTAAGTTGTATCTCTGTGCTACGGACACAGCGCTCAGGCACTCACAGTTGTGTGAGATGGCTGTGCTGTGGGCAGTAAAAACCTCACATGGCCATGGCCAGGCCCAAAATGACACAAGTTGCCTCTGGGCAGTCTGGGAAGCCCATCCCTGGCTGTCATGGGCTCCCAAACCTCTATAAAAACTACCAGATATGGTTGGCTCTAACAGCTGTAAGATATTGATTGCTTTCTACAAGTTGTTATATCAGGGGGAAAAAAAAAAACAAACAACAAAACAGACTGGCTGGTTTATCAAGTCCAAACGAAATCCACAGTTTTAAGTAGTATAGTCACATCTTTCCATTTTGCTGTTCTTGAATGCCTTCCCTGATTTGCCTTAGCATCTCTAGGAAAAAACAACTTTTGTGTAAGATAGTGACAGCCACTAAGCAAACAAGAACCATTTAAGCCTTTCCTTTTCTTTGGGCTCCCGAGTTGTGTTCTTCCCCTCTTACCACAACGTGGAGAGTTTGAGAAACCAAAATATAATGCAGAATTCATAGCAACGCTGTTTCTTATCAAGGAATAGTACCAGAAAACCAGCACATTGTCTCATGGCTCCTTATGGATGCTGTGTAGTCCTTGAATAAATCCCATAGATTGTAAGGATGTTTATGTACATGTATGTATGTATATGGAAAACTTCTGAAAGGGACCTGCTGGAAAAGAATGTTGGTTTTCAATCCACCCTTTACCTTTAGGTGTAAGATCCTGTGTGCCTTTAATAGAATTTGTTGAATTAATTTTTGGAGGTTCCTGTGTATTAATTGTTCTGTCTCTCACCTGTGAGTAATGATCTTCCTTTTAATAATGAAAAAATGACAGTAGCTGGCAAACCATTTGCTGTCTTCATGAAGGTACTATGCTAGTCTTTCAGGCACTGATATATAAATTAGGATGTATCCTGATAATTAATCATTGACAAAATGCCGGAAAGATTCAACTGCTTTTAAACGTGCAGAAGTGAAGAGGAAAGGAGAAAGAGAAACAGAGTGATAGTTTGTACAAACTTCTTTGGAATAGATGCGGTTAAATCAAGAGTAAATGTTGTGTTCTGTATTCTTGTACAGATCAGCTGAGTGATGTGACGCTTTGTCTGTGGACCTACACAGATTGCATTGTCAGCGTTATCTGTGTGAGCTTTTTATAAGGATGAGGTTATCTAAGGTTATTACCACATTTAAACAGATAAACTGTCAAGTTTGAAAATAGGAGTATTTTAAATTTTTTTTTAAAATTCTGTGACACCTTCAAATCACTTTGATAAACAACTGGTTACTTAAGCTTATGTAAGAATGTGAATGAATTATACAATATGATGATTTTCTAGCTTTACAATGCAGAGGTTATTACTCTTCCTACCAGAACTATTCCTTTGCCATATTGCTCTTCAGGAGTTACGTCAGAGTGAGTCTTTAGGACAGACTTCAGGAAAGAACAGAGCAATAACCGACTCTCAGTATGTTGGAAGCAATTGGTAGCTGAATGTAGCTCTTCTCAGCCTGTTAACAAGGATGACATTTAGTAGTCCTTAAAAGGTGATGGAATTTTGTTTGCTGCTGCCTTTGTGTGTGTAATGATTAGCTGTGGCTAGAGGTTTATCTAGCCGTATGAGTGCAATAATTGGCTGTATAAATATCTATTGAACAGTGTACAGTTATGTATTTGGCACTTAAGGGTTGTGATAGAGGAGAGTGGTGATAACCTAAGGAATCTCTGAAGGGGAGGTTTAGCATTACCCAAGTGCTGTTTAGGACTGACACTTCTCTGATGAAGGGTCATGTAAGATGCCTATCAAGAGTAGATGGAACTTGGGTTTTTAATGTTTCATTAAAAAATGACACTGCTGATAAGAGCTCAGAAAGTTTGCTCTGGGGCGTTATGTCTGTGTTGATTCAGGAGGAACAGTGCCATCTGCAGAATCCTTAATCTTGCCTGGTACAACAGCTTCATCATGCCAGCAGTGCTCAGACATTGGTGGACAGGCTTTACTCTCAGCTTGTGAGATCCCGATGGGCTCAGCCTTTTCTAATGAAATGGCCTAAAACCTGCTTCGGAGCAGACTGTTTTTCGTTGTACTAAGAAAACTTCATCTATAAGCTCCTTTCCCCAATATTGTCCAGAAAAACATTAAGATGCACAACCTTGTCTTCACGTTGCTTTTATAATCTTCTCTAGATTAACTGTAAGGGAGTGGAGGAAAAGAGAAATAAAAAGAATGTAGCATGGAGACGAGTATTAGGTCAAAACATGGTAGAGAGGATCAAAACAGCAGCGGCTGCAAAGCAAAAAAAGCATGCACTCCTGTCCAAACAACCATCAACCAACCAACCAAAAAAACCACACCGAAGAAAAAGGCAGAAGCCTTATTTTTTGTATTCCCCCTTCCCCCGCCCCGGCGACTGAACTCCGCTGCTCCACACTCTGTCTGCTGGCTGTGGCTCTCATCACTGTTGCTTAGGCGGGTAGGGAGAAGTTCCTTTTGCTTCCATGAATAATAGATATCGAAAGTCTCCTTTTGAAGATGCTTCATTTAACATTCTTTCCTCCATGTGGGACAATCATCTAAATGTGTGGGCAGGTTCTAACAAATTTCTGTAGGCTTGTATTTGATGTCTGAGCTTCCACTGACGAGCTGTTTCCAGAATGCAATTAAAAAAGTTAAGTGAAAGAATGAAATAGATGTTAAATCAAATAGAAGTAAACAACTTTGAACTAGTAAAGCAAAACAGAAAAACTGTTTTTTTCACTAGAAAAACAGGCAGAATCAAAACACGGTGAAGGAGAAGGGCCAGGGATGCCAGGAAACAAGACTATTTCTAACCACAGTGGCCAGTGACGTAAGACAAGATAGCTCTTCACCTAGCAGCAGGTCATGTTGGCAAGATGCAGAGGTCCTGTGCGTCTTGCCAATGCTCACATGATGCTCACAGGCAGACTGCAGACTGCCAGATAGCAACAACTATCAGTGGCAGATGCCTGGAACTTGGGGATTAGAGCACTATTTCTGTATTTGTATAAATGCTTCTCTTCCAGTATTTCTAAAGCACGTAAGAAAGGAAAAGTGTCTGAACAGTGTCTTTGCTTCACATCTCGGCAAGAGGGGCAGAGCCATGTAGGAACCGGGCTTTTCCTTCATGAGGAAAAGAGATATTGCTGAGATTTTGTACCTTTCATTGTGACTTGAAATCTGATTTCTACTTGGATTCAGATGTGTGGAGGACAGAATCCCAGCGAGTCTGCGCGCCTTGCTGTACAACCAGGCAGTTGGCAGAACAAGCCCACGTGTCACGATGCTTGATTGGTGGTCTGGCAAATCTGGCAGCCCAGCAGACAGAAGAAGGCAGAGAATGCCAGGAAGCAGGGAGGATGCCAGCCTGGCAGCTTAACCTGCGAATCGGAGAGCCGGGGGCTTGGAAACTCTGGAGTCTGTTGGGTCTGGTGGAGGAGTGAGGCAGTGCGGCTGCCTTGCTGCTGGGAACCAAGGCCCCTGGGTGTCTCCAGGCGGAGAGGAAGGGAAGTGTCTTCAGCTTTCCCAATGGAAATGGAGAGTTTTTCAAGTAAAACAAAAGTTTTCATGTGCTACGATGATGATGATTATTTATTATTATTTTAGGACCCTATTTTTCGCAAAACAAAAGTAAAATTTTTTAAAACTGAGGCACAGGAAGTTCTGTCTGAACATGAGGAAGAACTTCTTCACTCTGAGGGTGACGGAGCACTGGAACAAGCTGCCCAGTGAGGTTGTGGAGTCTCCTTCTCTGGAGATATTCAAAACCCGCCTGGACAAGGTCCTGTGCAGCCTGCTGTAGGTGACCCTGCTTCGGCAGGAGGGTTGGACTAGATGACCC
>Ga0065711_1032642_pt1 | contig 26977 bp, 16 predicted proteins | sample Hoacrofraction12_FD_59098 | JGI IMG/M metagenome (GOLD analysis project Ga0065711, IMG submission 59098) | Hoatzin crop microbial communities from Cojedes, Venezuela - Epithelial fraction 12 v2 (version 2) | ecosystem: Host-associated > Birds > Digestive system > Esophagus > Crop | place... | reverse complement strand
AAGGGAAGGGAAGGGAAGGGAAGGGAAGGGAAGGGAAGAAGGGCCAGAGAAATTGTAAATAAAAAATAAATTACACCTATCAATATAATCTCAGAAAGTATGTGGCATGTACGCAGTGTTTTTACACGATATATTACATTGACTAGAGCATATGCTTTGGAAAAAAAAGAAAAATATAAGAGTCTGAGATCAGAAAATGTAATTTTAGTTTTGTCTTACATTGAGGACTTGGCTAATTTTGTGGTTAGCTCATCACTGTAGCTGTGTGGAATGGAAGAGGAAAGGATTAACATTGTCCTCTGAGGAGGCTCTTTGATTATTTTTGCATAGAAAAGACGACTGCTTGTGCTACTCATTTTCCCAGAGTGTTAGCAAAAAATAGAAAACAGAAAATGGAAACAGTCACCTTCTATGTCTTTTTCTTACTCTTAGGAAACTGCAAAATTGTCATATAGTTGAACTTCAGAAACACCTGACCATGCCAGGGCCTGCAAACTGAAATACTTTACAACCGATTTCACCTTAATAATAAAATCCATTATTTAAATGTTCGGTGGACCTCCAAAGCAGTCCACCAAGTGTCTAAACCAAAATCTTGTTAATTGTAATGTGAAATCTTGTTAATTGTAATGTGAAAGGAAGTTTCTGATACTTGCGTAAGACTTAGTACAGGTGGTAACATTTAGTCATGCTAGATAATAACCTGTTCTACAAGTGACATTCAGCACTATGGTACCGAAAACCCTTACAAAATTTTATTTCATTAACAGAGACCAGTTTATCTGGCAGATCTGACAGGTGCTTATAGTAACTTTTAGCCAGTTATTAGTCCCTAAGCTGTGTAAAAGTAAACTTAATGACTTGCAAAAAAAGATAAGAAAAAAGCCAGAAGCAGTCCTATTTATTCGTTCCTTTCCAATAATTTAATTTGTTTCTGTCAGAGTCCGCTTTACTTTGTTCATCTTGCATTAAACTCTATTTATCTTGGTAGATAAATGAATGCTATAGTCCCCCATATTTAAATGTCAGAGGCAAGGTAGATTTTAAATCATTTCCTATACCAAAAAAGGTCACATGGATTTTGAAGTTTGACATAATTGAGACTGAACTATTGAATAAAACTTTTTTCCACACATGTATACTAATAGCTTCAAGCAACAGCGAACAATTGCCCTTACAGGTTTAGTGATTCTGTGATTGGCCTTGAGATAGAAGACTGACCGGAGGGGCTTGTGTTTAAGACACATTTTTCAGTGACAAGGATAGTTGATATGTTACCACCAGCTGTTTTCAGTATTTGTCTGAATTTCATAGAGATTCTCATCTGAAAAATGTTAGCTTTGTCATCTGTATTTTTAAGTTAACTTGCAGAAGATTGTTCAACAAAGCAGGTGTAAACAGTTTTGTTTCTCTCTAAAAGCAGTGCTAGGTCTGGTTACTAGCACTTCAGATGCTGTATATTAATGCCATCATTTACCTTAACAAAACAACTGCACCCTCCTGAAATAAAAAGACTTTCTAAACAAAGGTCACTTTTCTGTCTGTAAATATATTAAAATGCCCAAGAAAGATGCCAGACTCTGGTTCTGTGTTTGTACCGGCACCAGCAGAGACAGTGAACAGCCATGCAGCCTGCTCTCCCTTCCGCAGTCTGCGCTATACCCTGCAGGTACGAACGGACACGCTCACGAGCTACAGCAACTGCATTGTGAAGTGAGCTGTGCCCAAGAAGGCTGGTGAAAATGCCTGTAGAAGCAGGAGAAGGAGCCTATTGCAGAGGTGGAGGACTGACCAGGGACAGGCTTTTAGAAATCACCACTGCTTGCATTCTGCCTGCTTCCTTTCTGAAAACCCTCTGCAGTACCATGTGAGTTATGGCAGTGATGTGGGCATAATGTAGATATTATATTAGTTCCCTTTATTTAGAAAGCTGGAAACTATCTGACTCAAGACAGATGCCTTGACTGCTTGGACTGTAATAGATTCCGTGATCAGGCAGAAAGCTGCAAAGAAAATGAGATTCCATAACTCGCAGTGGTGCAAGGAGATGTCAGCTGCATAGAAGGGATGTGCACTGATAATGTTTCTACAGCACTGACTCTCACGCTTGATCAAACGCTGCTAATCTTTATGTACCTCTTTTCCTTGACTTCAATGAGCTTTGGATTGGGCCCTCTGAGAGCAGATATAAGCTAAAAATATTGCAGTGCCAAGACTATGTAAAGTCAGTAGAGAAATATGATCAAATTTATCATTATGATACTCAGCAGTTTGTAAACTCATTAACATTTGCAGAGAACATGCTGTTTTACCTGTGACCTATAAATTCTGGAAAGCTCAAGAGAATGTTGATGGCAAAGATATTTTGGGGGAAGTATGATGAAGCCAAGTGGCATGGTTTAATTGAAGTTGCTATTGTTATAAAAGCTTCATGGGATGCAAATGACAAGTCACTATGCATCTAAACAATTCAGAGATTGCACAGAGTGAGGTTAAGGTTTATGAAATTATATAGGAAAGTGGGAGTTGGTTAGGTTAGCAACACATTGCCCACAAATTAAAACACGTTTCATAGAGTAGGGACCTTTTATAGCAATCAGAGGGTGGATGATTCTAATGTCCCCCACTCCAACTATGCTAAAGGTTGTTTCAAACCTGCAAGTATTGAGGGCAAAATGTATAAATTCTGGTTAATCAGTAATACCAGCTGCACACAGGGATCACATGTAGGCACTACAAAGAATATTGGAGGACAGGAAAAAGATAGAAAAGACATGAAAACTTTTACAGACTAATAGAGATCTGTGACTCTAGCTGTGGCAGAAGGCATTGGAGAGTCAGCAGCTACTGTTGCGTGAGAAAGAACATAAATCGTGCTTGGAGTCTTTTTATATGAAAAGAGCCTTTCCATTAAGAAATTTTTTTAAAACTGTATGGTTTTGCCAATATGTCAAGGTTAAAAAAAAAAAAGTAAAGACTGCTGCTAGCTTTTGTTGAGTCATAAACCCATAGCACTGTAAATATAGTATTTAGAGCTCATTGTCATTAAGCACTGTCCATAACTAAAGGAAAAGCTGAAGAGAGTCTTGTATTTCCGTGATTTGCATCCTAAGTCTGTATTTTCTTCAGTCACAATGTACTTCACAGCAGCCTCAAAGCTATGCCAGCCATCTTTGTTCCTACCGAGTTCAAGCACTACCTGGGGTTGCTGTTACAAGGACAGCTTCAGTGACGCCCTGTTCTTCTTCCTTGTAAAAGGGCTGCAATCCCCGGTGCTTGCTGCAGTTCCTAAAAAGGCTGGTGCAGCTCTAGCTGTTTAAGGGAACTTCTTGCCAGCTGCACCAAGTTCCTCGCCCTTCTCACCCCAAACCACGCACCAGGGCAGGAATGAGCCTGACAATCTTTTCCATAGTTTGCATACGGTACATTACCAAAAAATGGTCCACATCCTGGCCAAGATCAAGCTAAAATGTCATGGATCAAAGTAAGATTGACGGTTTCCTGCCAATTATATCTAGAGCTCTGGGAGCTACATGTACCTGTGGTTTGCTGCAGAGGTTATGTCAACATGGTTTTTGATGCGCAGTATTTGTGCAGGCAAAATCAAAAAAAGAAGACCCCGAATTAGTGCCACCAATAATTGTGCCATACAAAATGACCACATGTTCACTGCTTGTTTGTGTTATGCTATGTACAGGTTACAATTTTTATAGAAGAACTACCAGTATTAAGGAATCATTTCAATATCTTTTAAAAAATGAATTACAGCTGTGTTCCATCCTTTACATCATTTATTACAAGTCTGTCATCTAGGAATCGGAATAACTACTGAAAACTCTAGGAAATTCTTTTACTCTCAAGAGCCAGAGTATTAATCTGCTTATATCAGGTTGGCAAATGCTGTTAGGAGAAGATCAAAGTTTAGGTGTATCAGAATAGATCTCGTAGAATAATTTGGCAAAAGGCACGTAAGTTGATCCGTCATGCAGAGGTATTCAGGAAATTAACTGATGTCCTGAATCTCACTGCCATATATGCGATAGGAATTTATTAGTGTGTGTATCTTGATCTATAGAATGGAAAATAAAATAGCTTTCAAGACGTAGACCTGTCTCTTTTAATTCAGCCTTTGGTTTCGCTGCTGAAACTTCCAAATGTGCAGCTGGGGGAGGGGAGAAACAGGAATTTCTGCTGTAGACATTTGTCCGGTAGAACTAGCTGGAACTGCCAGCTTATTACACATGGACCATTGAACGCCAAGCAAACATTACTCTCTCCCTCCTGCACGCTTACAGTGTCTGTGGGTTTCCTCATATAGTTAGTTATCCTGTTGGCTTAAGGGAAAAGCTCTAACTGCATTCACATGAAAGCAAAATCTTTGGTATATGCTGTTTCCATTAGCATTCTTCATCTTTTCCCTACTGTCATTAGGGTTTAACAGAACTCTCAGAATTATAAGCATATTTTACGCTTCTGGTTTGTATCAATATATGATACCAATGCAAGTAAAGAAAAAATTAAACATGCATTTATCATTTTAAAAAAATTGTCATTAAAATACAACCCTCAGTACAGAAAGATAGCAGCAGTTTGGCTTTACAGCCCACTGGCTGTTTATTGGAGCTGCTGCGTAAAATTACAGGACTTGTATCATACAGCAGGTGTCTGTATAGATCACAGATCTAATCAACTCATTTATTCCTTAAAAGCTATGAATCCCCACAGTCACGCAGCTCAGAGGTGGTCAGAGATGGTCGCTGGCCAATGTGAGCGTACTGCCGGTGGATCACAGTTTTGCCTGTTCGCTTTTCCCTTTTTTCCTCCTGCAGCGAGGGAACTTGGATACCGCTGACATTGCTTTAGCCCGACGCATGTTGTACCAACAGGGAGCGCGAAGGGAGAGGCACACCACCTTACCAGATAGCCCAGCTGCTCCACCAGCCTGTCACAGAATTAGTTCCCCCAAGTAACGATTCTACCTGAAATTCAGTCAATCAATAAAGCTAACACGCTTCTGTTTAACAGACCTTTATTTTTCTTCCATAAGACCAAAAGTGCTCATAAATTAAACATTTGCTAATCAACACCCTCACCTCTGTCTTTAGCGAGTCTGTCTGCTTAAGAGAACAGGTTACTGACACTATTAAGAAACTGGCAAACTCGTTTCTTTCCAGAATATTTAATGCTCAAAGGATTAGAAATCTAGTGACAGATAATTTAGACTGCAGACGTACAGACTGGCCACTGTTATACTCGCTGTGACTGTATTTAAACTGGGGATCCAGATGTGACAAGCTCCATATTCTATTTAATCACCATCCAGTCCCCTTGGGCTTTTTTTTTTTTCATGACAGTATGTTTTTGTCTATGTCCACTTCAACAGAAGGAGTTTTTTCATACACTCAGATTTTATATCTGATTGTTGAACCCCCAATGCTCACTAAGCTATTTCTTTAGTGAATTGCATAACAATTAATAAATCAGCCTGGATAGTCCTTTTACATTTTTTAATTTTTTAATACTCTTATTTGAAGCATTACAGATATTAGAAAACTTAGCGTTCTCCCATTCTCCCCCCAAAATGAGCTCCTTATTAGTACCATTTCTTCATTTTTTTGAAGTGTTTATTTTAATAATTGTGTTAACCTGGAGCTGCAGGGAAACTGGAAAGTGTTCTCTAGTCAGCAGCTATTATCCTGGCAGACTGCCAGGATGTTTGTGACCTCTAGAAACCCTTAAGGTTTTACTCAGCATTTCCTTACCCCCAATACTCTGTTGCTTCTGTTTTAAATTACATCTCAGTGTACCCAGGGTAGGTAATAATGCTAATGTGATACAACAGATTGCTACAAGCATCCTTGGATTATGAGATGGGAATATCTTGATTATGTAAACAATGATAGTGTTTACTGTATTATATTTCTGAAATTATTATAGTATTATGATGACACAAATTATACTGTCATGTCTCAAGCGTATTTATTTAAAACAGTGGATGGAATTCAAAGACTGTCAAAGACAATGAAAGACAATAGCTGACTTTCCCTGGTTGTTTTTTCAGGATAAGTATGCTACTGTAACTTTCACATTATTTTGCACTAATTCCTAAGATCCAAAGATACAAATTTCTTAACTTTTCTGTGCCTGTAGAGTTAATCATTACCATAAGTATAATGCATTGTAAATAATGGGTGAAAAGATCACACTGCCACTGCTAAACTATGTTTCTTTGCTTCAGAATATGCAATGAGTTAGTTCAGGGAATCTTGTAATAATGCTTATGGGTAACATCAGAAAATGTATCTCTCGGAAGGCACTTTTTGTTTATATATTCATATAAAGGTGTATTAATAACAAACGGGTTCTTCTCCCACTAATATTTAAAGGCAAGGCGATAGCAAAACGAGGATTGCTTACACAGCTGAAGAAAAAGTGCATTATGTTACTCTCCATTTACCCTTTCGATCCAATGTCAATGGTGCACTGAGAATACTGTGTGCTATACATGTGCCATAGCACATGCGGGGGGTATACATGTTAACGTATGTTGCTATGTATACTGTGGCAGCTTACACATGCTTTGTATGTAAGTGGCCTAAATTCAGAACTTTGATGAGGAGAGAAATGTCTTATTCCACCACAGAACATATATACAGTTGCAGTATCCTGAGATGATAAGAATGGTATGTATGTACACAATTATTTGTTTAAAAAACCTACATTTGTTATTCTAAGCCAAGTAACACAACTTAAAGCGTTTAAAAATCCGTAACACTTTTTCAGCTCTTGTTGGTATTGAAACTGAGGCAAATATAGACTGTCTTTTCCTGTATCGCGTTTATGGAACCCTAGGCTGCAATGACACTTCAACAGTGAGTTATTTTCTTCCATGCATTTATAAGTGTTTTCACTAATTTTTTTATTATGACCTTTAAACAAATACGGTTTTTTTCTATAAGTTACAGAGCATGACATAAGTCTACATATCAGTGATCATTTCCAGAAACCAATGCCAGGTATTAGCTATTTCATTTCATCTCTTCTGGCAGAATTTTTCTAGAATACTTGCCTTGTCACTAGCTGTGGCATATCTTCATTTCAACTGTCAGGCACAGAAAAACAGAATTACAAACATGAAGGCAAGAAAAGCTTTGATGGGTGAGAAAGAGATCAAGTGAGAGAGAGAGACTGAGCTGGAACAATGGTATCATCCACTAGATACTCCTCGGGGTGCGGAGAGTGAGACTTTGCCTGGCCTGCTTTTGAGTCACAGCTGGGTAAATCATTATGTCATTATTACTATTGTTGCAAAATGAGTTTGGTTTTCAGGCTCATTTTTGCTTACTCTTTTTCTGATATTATATATCTGTGGTTTAAAAAGAAAAATATAATATGGTTATCATCCAAACATCTACCAAACACATTAAGTTGATACAGTGCCAAATGGTCAGTCCAGGTAAATTTACCCATGGGGGGTAAGGACTGTTCTGCAGACACAGCTCTCTGTTCTGGAAGCTCAGTGAGCTATGTAGGCAGCTCCAGGTGTCACACACTACTAAGTTCTGAAATTCTGAATCCTTTCCGAAAAAAGAACCGCTGGAGCATTTTAAATCGAACCCACTCTCTCTGTGTGCTTTCTGACATCTTCCTTGTTAAGTGAGACTCTTCATTGTCATCTTCCTTTGACAGCTTCTCTCATCCCATACGTTCAATACATCCGCTCTGAGCAAGGTACCTTTTCATCTGGTATTTCTTTATGTTAAGGCTATGCTGATCCTTATTCGTGAATTGGATCTGCCAGGCTTGCTGATGTTGTATACTGTAGTTTGCCAAATCTAGTTTGCTCCGACTGATAGTGATAGCAGTGGATACAACTTCAGACAGCTGTGGCAGCAGCAATCTATACTATCCAGTTGTAGATATCTAACCATAAATATGATAATATTGTATTGCTGGACCACAGCCAGCTCTGCACCAGCTTCTGCAATGCCTTTCTACAGTATGAAGCACAAAGATAATCCGATGCTTAGAGGCACCCAGCTTGCGTGCAGTCAGACTGGAAAAAAGCTCAGGTTTGCTTTATATGGACATAGGTCCAGCTGTAAGGCCTCACCATTTTTTACATGGAGGGGGTGTCAGGTACTGTTTCAATGCAAGAGGAACTGTGTACCTGTTTTGGTCCTGTGTACAACGTAAAAAAGCACTCCAAGTCTTAATCAGAGGAAAGCTGGTGAGAATGAGAGTTAGGAGCTGTCACTGCTGTCAAATCCACAAAACAGAGCAAGCAGTCTGCATACCACTTGCGACTATCTCACATAGGTCAAATCTAGTGAAATCCATAGCTGCAAGTTTCTATGAGGATATTTCAAAAGGATTCTTCAGATTAGAGTATTGATCATGACATATTGACTACCAGGATTCAGTCATGCCTGTGACGTTGGACTATGACACGCATATGTTCTAGTTTTCATTTACTGGGATGATAATGAAGATAAAATTATTCCTCTTCTGTTAATTCCTTCAAAACTGACAAAACTTGTCAGTAACTACATGAGAAGACTCATCTTACAGTTACTAGCTTGTGCTCACCAACTTCCAGAGTGCACTGATCTCAAACTCTATACGTAGGTATCTGGGGAAAGTAAATCCCCTTCTATATACATTAGATTTCACACAAGGAAATACACTCTTAGGACTTCTCCCTTTGTAATCTGCTAGTTAGCCTCAGATTGTTTAACACCAGTGACTTTCCATCCATGAAGCTGTGCAACATCTTCCTTCCCAAGAATGTTGCAAGCCATAAAGGAGGATTAATACTGCTTTTGAACCGCATTAACTGTTGTGTGAATTTTCCACTTGGAAGATTCTAGCATACACTTAATATCATGTAAAGTAGAAACAAGAATAATTATCAATTAATAAATCATCTGCCAAGTTTTGAGCTTGTATCTTCCTCTATGATCTGATCTTCTGAGATATCCTGACTCCCTTCAGGCTTTCCTATACAATTGATTTAGACACTACAAATCAGGCATCATCCTGATAGATAACTTTGATCCACAGGGAAAGGGATGTGCCATAGATTATTCTGTCCTTCTTTTCTTGTTTTCCTGGCATTCCCAACCTTTGATGACTAGATCTCCCTACTTGATGATTACAGACTCTCAGAGCAGCATCTCAATACTTATGGATCCAAATTTTGTGCTAACAATGCCCTGTAGCATTTTACTGCGCTCAGTAAATAACTCTAGATTTATTGTTCTTGAAAGAGAACAAGGTTAATGTAATTTTTTTTTGTCTAGCTATCTGTTACTCCCTCTAGTAACATTTAACCCATTTGCCCCTTCTGGTGTTATTGAGATGTCAAGGATGAGATGTTTCTACAGCTGTTAGCAAAACAAATGGCTGAATGGAGACAAGAGGCTGAAATACAAACTCGATAGCTGTTTGCTTGGTCTGTTCTGTTTGCTGATCAGTCAGCATGTGTATACCAGAATGGATAACTCTGAAAAAGCCAGAGAATATTATTATTTGTCCAGACAAAATCAGGAGATGCAAGAGGAACCTGAGGTATTGCATTCAGGTTACTGAGATGCAGAGAGGTTGGGGTGGAGAGGCATAATCCTTCCTCTTCCTGATTCACAGACACGAGAAGTGGCAAAGAGGAAAGGGGAACACTAGTGTTATTCCAGCAGACAATTTCAGCAGGGTAAAGCACTAAGTTACAGAGACCAGATTTTCATGGACTTGTCTTCCTTTCTAGAAATGTCTAGGTGATTTTGATGCTTACAAAATCTGAAAATCTTTTCCTATGCATAAAGCAGACAGGCGATTCACACCTTCCAGCATAACTCTAGCCCTGTGTCTCTGGTTCCAGAGACATCTTCATCTATGTCAGTGTATTTGTAGAAATGGTAGAAATGGTGTCGCCTAGGAAATAAAGTGTACCTTGCAAATAAATATTTCAAACAAGATCTTCAAAAGTAAATGTTAATGGCTCTAAAATGCTAGATTATGACAATGCAAGATCATCATATTATACAGTGTGTCATTTGTATGCACTTGAAAAGAATCCTGCAGCACTGTGTTTTTTTCTTGATTATAATTTGCTTACTCTGGGAGGAAATAAGCCTAATCTATTTGCATATAGTTATTTAAAGGCAAACTAACGCAGTGAGAACAAACCTAAGAAAAGTAAAAAACAGATCTGTGTTTGAGATGCTTAGTTTATTGTGGACACTTCCAGCTAAACAAATTGCTAACTTCAGTAGTGTCCAAATTTTGTCATGCACGCTCTCTTTTGTGTATGCTCACATGTGTATATCAAGAACTATTTATCAAACATGCATTTCCTTTAATTAGTAAGGAGTAGATGGTAAAAGACAATTGAATTATTTTGCATTAGGTTACAAATTCATTACAGATTCAGAAGTGTAGTTACAGCCGTAAGCTCGGGTGCAAAGATATGTTTCTTAAATGTATGAGTTAAAACAAAAAATGTTACTGAAGGGTTCTTAAAAGCTATTTAAATGTGGTAACTAAAAATTTAAGATTAAATTTATTAGTATACCTAAGAAAACATTAAAATCCACATTGTAATCATCTGGGAATGATTATCAATGTAGTTTTGTATCATGATTCCAGAGATTTTTTCAACTATTTTTTCTACAATGAGTATCAACAACAAAGCTATTTCACAAATATTAAACACACTCCGTTCCCTTCTTGACTTTATCTTATGATAATAAAACTGGAGTCAGAGCTGATGTGTACATTTCAAGGAAAGTTATGATATAAAGCAGAGAATATAGAACAAAGGTACTGGAAATCATTTATGATTGAAACTGCAGATTGAAATTTGCGAAAATATCTCTCACTGAATAGCACATCACAGTTGCCTCGTAATACTGGGGTGTGTATTCATAAGCTTTTTAATGTATGCAGCCAACCTCTTTTACTTTATTTTGTAACCACTGTACTGATTCTGCTTGGCAAAGTTGTTATGCCTGATTAAAAAATGAAGAGGGAAGTAATTTTACAGAATGTTAAATTTCTGATAAGAGCATTTTAACATTTAAAATATAGTATCAAAGTTTCAGACAGCCAGAGTGATAAAAAATGTATACGTTTAGCTGTGGATACATCACTAACAATAGTTGGTGCTTGCACCTGAATGCACGGACAGAAATTAATGTATTAATGTATTAATGAATTTATGTTTTCATCATTTTTGTTACAAATCTATAGGCTTTGAGACAAAATATGAGGATGGGAATTAATGGATTTAGAGAGACGACTAAGCTGCAGGTCAATAGTTAAAACATTCCGTTTTGGCATGGAAAAGGCAAGTGTAGTTTGTCTGTGTGATGGTGTTGGCAAACCAACAGCGAAAGCAAAAGCTACTTTTTGTTTGCCTTTCAATGAGGTGACTCATGCCATATTAAAAAAGAACAAACATATCTCAATCTCTGTCGTCTTCATTTTAAGGAGCTAAAATCTGGCAGAATACAATCATAAAAAGCATGTGTTGTTAGGCTTGGGTTTTTTTCAAAACACGATTCCCATTAGTTTGGCAGTTTCCTATATCAGTTTTTGACATCAAGAATCCCAGTGACGTGAAAGATTGCAACAGGCATGAAGCATTGATGATTGATCTTGCTGACAGCTGTGGTTAATAGTGGGAATATTTTGCACTGGAAGTTCTTCAACACTGAGAATATTGTTATTCAGTGTGCGTGTCCAAAGAAAAAATACAATTTTAGATACTAAATTGATACATAATGGGAATAGCACCTCATTAATAAAATTTGATAAGTGAAACTTTGATTGCAAAGTGCCAGAACAGTAGCGGATGCTTATTCTTCTAATCGTTGCTTTTGTTTTCAGGTCAGTATTTGGTGACAGGACATATCAATATCCAATAACAAACGCCTGTGGAATTAAACCCTCATTAAATAGTTATGCTGGTAGTATGGAAGTGGAATCACAAGGGAAACACGTAACTGTTTTCCAAAGCCAAACCACATTTAGATGAACTTTTCACCTTGTAGATGGTAAATACGTCCCGGTACTACTGGGCAACATTTCAATGTACTTTAATCTTCACTCCAATGACAGCAAAATGAGTCTCATCCTTTAGACATGCTTTTCAAGTCTGCTGTTGTGCGACTCAAAGCTGCCTATACAATAGTCTGTTACAGCAATGCTGTCTTCTGTTATGACAATTTTTGTTTTATTAAATAATCATTCAGTCTTTTAAACTACATTATAAAGTGTAAAAATATATTCTAAACAATTTTTATTACCATAATGTTAATTATTGCCGCCAAAGGATAATGTCAGTGATTAACTGTATTTCTCCCAAATACATTTTACATTGATGAATACTTTTATTAAGATATGTCAAATTTATCTGAATTAAAAGCTGACTAGAAGTAAATGATAGGATGCAAGGCAGTAATCTAATCTAATTGTTCTTATTGTACAATAAATGAAGAAAGATAGAGCGAAAACTTCATTGTTCAGCCCTAATGGAAATGGTTATACAGAGCAGAGCTTATGAAGACCTACCCAGCATGGTTCAAAACGTATCCCACTGACTAAAATTGCAGGTAGGATGCATAACATTCTCAGAGTTTCCAGTAAAATCATATCTAAAAAGAAGTATTTTGGAATAAAGAAGAGACCCACTGAACATACGCAATGCCGTTAAGTTCACAGTTGTATTTGATTATAGACCCAGGATGCAATCCCTCAGTCCTTGTTCATGCAAAATTTTGTGCTTACTATTTGCTTTAAATATTAATTGATTAAATGTACAACAGTCAGTGACAAATGAGGGATTTCATTTCTTTTACTTTTTGTCTTTCCTAAACAAACTTAGAAGCTGTCATTCTCAGGTTGTAATTAACTTCCTTGAAAATACTTATTGGTGTTTCAAGAAGTTTCATAGCATCTGCTCATAAAACAGCATAATGCATCTGAATTAAAATCTGAATGTAAATTAGAAACATTTCTTACATTAATGATTGTGAGGCTAAACACACATTCAGAACTGATTAAACATTACTGTCTTACAGTGATCGACTGAGTTGCAAGAGAAATGCATCTTCAGACTCTAAGTTGATATGGTAAATTTTGTTTCCAGCATGGAAGCTTTGGAGCTCTGGAATGCATTGCTATAGCTGTAGTTATATTAACAAAAATTCTATCACCAATTTGCTAATGCTTTGAAGTTCTACTGGTAACATAATTTCAGTTGCAGTCAGTATCTAGAAATTAATTTAAGTGGTTTTAAAAGTGGTCTCAACATACCTGTGACAAAGCAGCTTGCAGATTTTAACCTCAAACAGAAATTATATTTTAAAAATACAGTATTTCTTTTGACATGGCTGGTGATGGTAGTATAATCTTGGATGATTAGTTTTGTAAAGTGTGTAATTTAAATGTGGAATTTGTCTTCATTGTATATTACAATCAAAATGTAATAAGTAGCCCTTTCCCAGGGTTAACTTGGGTCTACTAGCTTTTAGCTCAGGAATTTAATCTAAATTATCATATTTTTTGGAATAGTGTTAAGGTGCTTTGTGGATAGATCATAGAAACGCCAGTAAAATGAGTTTTTGCATACTGGCAGTGAAGGCGAAGGACTGAAATGGAGACAGATTCCCAATATTTAGTGACTACAGTCCCTTCCCTCCTTCATAGCACTGTATTTTCTTGCCAGCTAAGTACATCCTCCAGTTAAGCTAGCCATTTTATTCTCCCTCATTTTTCACTGTCTCGGAGTACTCCATCAGCAGTACTTCTCCACTTCTCCTTCTGTCACTGTGCTAACACTATCTCTTTCTTGGCTGAAAACTTATTAGTGTTGTCCATGTTCTCACTCACAAAGCATGGCTGCAGCCCTGTGTACACAGCTCAGCCTGTCTGACTGTACTTTGTCCTTCTAAGCGAGCAGGTGAACAACCTGGAGCTCAGAAGAACACAGTCCAATTCCTCTGGGCTAGACCCATGCGTATAGCCAGGCCTAAATAAAACATTTTACTGTAATCAAGCAACCTAGATACCAGTGAGGCAAAACATACAGTTATTCGCTCCGTCAAGGTTTTTAGCAGAGTTTCAATGCCCCTATCACCAGAAGCATATTGTTACAGTAAGACCCGCACATTCTCAATGACGGCTTCTTCAGTATTATGCAATTCATTGGCCAACAGTTACTGTATAAGTAAATTAGTGATGATGTTTTATATACTTCAAGAGCTTTGCATTTCAAAGAATAGTACTTATCTTCACTGAAGTTTCTTAATGGGCCTGTATGCGTATTTCCAATGAGGAACACTAGGAATTATGCTTAGGCAATGCGATACAATGAATCATGTGATATAAACATATTTATGTATGTTAAACATAAAAGTAATTAGTTTGCCAAAGACCACTGTATTCAACAACAAAAAGCATACTGACTAGGGATGAAAGAGACCACAAAAATGTCTTGCAAATTCTAACTGTACTTCCACAGTGTCAAACTAGTGACAGTTTCTCTCACCAGAAAACAGAGGCTGAGCTTCTCTTTATGGAAATGGGGGAAAGCCCAGGAACACGCAATACAAAACGCTTATTCTAATATGGGTGAACTTCAGAAAATACCCTCCCACTTAAGCAATTACTGTCTCAACACAGCAACAAAGAAATAACAAAAGTTAACTTATCATAAGGCATCAGTTACAGCAATGTCTTGGCTTTGTTTTCAGCATTAGCATTTGTAGTCGGTAGGTAACCAGGACAACTGACAATCAAATGCAGCAGCAAACACATTATTCCTTTGCATATATTTAATAAAAGCAAAAATAATTTTAATCACATGTGCTGCAAACCCTTGGCCAGTATTAAAGTTGGCCATTTGATACAGGGCAACACTTCCTTCTTTGAGTGGTGTGTTTACAATTCACTTCTTTTTTTATTAATGTTAAAATCAAAATGAAGACATAATCCATACATGTCAAACTAACTAAAAGCTAGCATTTTTCATCTTAAAACTTCATAAGCTAGAACTGGCTTCCCTTTAAAGTCATCTTTATCTTTGGAGTCTGCATAAATGCTTTAAATATACTAGTGCAAGGCTAGTTATTACTGAGGAGACAGTAACGGAGCTTTTACTGATCATTAGGAAAAGCGACTGTGGATAGCACTAACTTAAGTGTTTGTTTCACTCTGCTGTCATAGATTATGAACTAGAAATAACGGCAGTAATCACGTTTCAGAAATGAGGATGGAGCTACAAAGCCTCCTAACTCCCACTGCACCAGCATTATGATCACAACAAGTAAATTGCTTACTTCTAACACAATAAGCAGAAAGGAAAAAAAAAAAAGAAAAAAGAAAATTTGAATGCTACTGTTTTATTCTTAAGATTCATGAAAGTCAGAGATGAACAAAACAACTGAAATTCAGGAGGAAGGTTTGCTTTTGGTTTTATGTTTTTAGTATAACTTTGAAATGTCCTCTTTTTTTTCATTTTATTTTATTTAACATTCCATGTTAGAAAACTCACATGCTATCATTTAGTAGATGTCTTCTGCTTACTTACAAAGCACTACTACATTCTAATGTGTATGAATGAAGGGAAATAACAGAAAAGCAATCCTAAGTAAAGCACAGTACCAGAAGAAAACTATGACAACTGACAAACTCTAAGAACAAAATAGCTATTATTAAGAAGTACCTAGGTTGCCTGGATTCACATGGGCAAAGGAAAAAAACCTGTGTTTTTCCAGAACCTACAATATGGCTGTTCTTTTCTGATACTCAGAAAAGAAGGGACAAGAAACTGCGTAAACTGCAAGATGCTGAAAAGAGATCTCTCCCTTTGGCCTTCCATTGGACTGCTTGCTACCTTTGGCAAATAGCTGTGCTAGCTGCAGGCAGCTTAGAAAATCTTTGTCCTCTGGTAAAAAACAGTCCGGAAACAAAAACACACTCATTTTCAGTGTCAGAGATCATGAGAATTTTGACAGAGCTTCCCTTTGGCTTCCCTTTGTAAAACACTTTCAGAATGGATTGGTAGCATCAGCAAAATGTTTTAAGAGGGCAGAAAGAGCAAATGAACATTCAAACTAGAAGATTTTTAACAATGTTTGGCCTTCAATAGTTTGTCTTCAGTATTCTGAAAGACACAATATGGAAGGGGTACATAATGCCTAAGAAATTCCTCCTGCCCTCTTCATATCTATGGACCAATGTGAAAAGTACATCAGTCTCAAAATTTTAAGTCTCATTTTGAGATGGCAAGTAGATAGAAAGTGGTGACTTAGAAGATAAAACTTAAAAAAATACATATCAAAGTGTCTGATGCTATAATTTTTTACCATTTCATTTTCTCTGTATAAGTAAAGATCTGGAATAGGATTTCTACGAAAGCTGTAATTCACTCTGGTTTATTTGCTTGCAAAAATACCCAAAAAAGCCTGTCACTTTTCCAGCACTAGTAGTAGGTAATGCAGCACTGCCAAAGTTTCTGCAATATCCACTCTTGTAGTGTTTCAGAACTCCACTACAAAATTTCAAATTGCTAAGATACTGGACTTAAAAAATTTGTCGTAATAATTTTTCTTTATAAAGATTTTTTCTGCACCATAAATGCACCTGCTTTCTACAGACCTTAATCATTTGTGACGTTCTGGCTAATTCTAGCAGGTCATTCAGTCTTGTTTTAGATGTGTTTATGAGGTAATACAATGGCAACAAATACAGAATAATGATCTACTTGCGATGAAGTAAGTGTATGTAATACCGGTTATAGAATGCCTTGAGTAATTTCACCACTTGAAGGTCTGCATTGAACAATCTAAAATGATTGACTTAATCCATAAAGTTGATTAAAGACTGAAACAGTTACCATCGTAGCTGCTTGCTTCTGAGGCTTCCATCTGTAGCAGGAACGCCTGAGCTGCATGTGAAGCAGTCTTGGGACTGTCCCTACTCATTACCCAATGGATTAAGATAGCTCTAAAGTCACGGTAGTGCTACTCTGTTGTAAATTGCAGTGGGGCAAGAGCTGTTTCACAAATACTTATCCCATCGGTGCCAGAGGGCCAAATTCTGAGACAGAGGTGGTACAGATGTCTGGGGTCATCATAAGCCAAGATCCTCAGGTACTATGAAATGTATCCTTTTTTTCATCCTTGATGCAGTAACTATGTGGCTCTGAGTTGCATTGACATGCAAGAGTTTATAGAAGCAAGGCTTAAATCTGAATTCAAATCCAAGCAGCAATGAGTTTAAAAGACCTGCTGTGTTATGTTGTATATTGTAGTATACCAAAAGTTTTAAGAAAAATATCTAAGTGTGATCATTACAAAAAATATAGATACAATCAATGCAGTAAAAGTCTCTTTACGTTCTGGCTCCTTCATTAACTGGGATTCTCAATAAACATTTCACATATGAGAGAAAATAAGGATTGTACCCTAATTTCATTACCATTTGACATCTTCTGAAAACATTGTCACAGGAAGGATCAGAGATCAGCAAAGAGCTAATATGCAAAGAGAAACACAGTCCGTATTCCCACCCTCCTTTACACCGTCAGAAGCCCACCACCTGAGCTCCAGGGGGCTAGAGCCCTCTTGATAGCGACAGAAGCATACGTTCCCCCCCAGAAGTGGTGTGGTTTTACACAGTTAGGGATGTACTGCTGCAGTATGTACGTACTTCCCCCTCTGCAGTGTAGAACTGCACAGGCCCAGGTGGAAGCACTTTGCTGGAGAGCAGCGCAGATGGATTAGGTGTCACGCTTCACTATATGTGGTATCCTTATTAGAGGTCACAGCTTTAATTCTATTCTATTACTCTGTAATCGTGCGCATAAAAAATCGCAGTCAGCCTCTACCACAAAACAACCATCAGGAGTGGGTGCAGCATATGAATCTGCTCTTTCTCCCATTGTTTTAAACCCTTCCCCCAAAGAAAGCAGGAAAATCTCACAGTAACTGCATGGTGCAGTCCAAATAAAACTCATTCGTTGTCCAATTATAAGCACATTTTCTGCTTTCTGTAGTTACAGAAAGATAAGGAAAAGACTAGTGCATATATTTTAAATGTTTCAAAATCCAAATACCAGTGCAGTAAATTTTCAGTAAAATGCACATCTACATTGATCTAAAGAATAAAGCCATCCACTGCCTAACAATCTAAACCTTCCTGAATGATACACTTTTCTAAATATATTTAATTTGTAAATGTATTATCTATAATTTGTATGCATGTATGCTTATTTAAGATATAGATGAATATAAAATACATGAATATATATGGAAATTAAAACGACAGTGGAACTGTTCATCACAAAAGTAAAATATGTCTGAGCATGAGAAAGATCTGTACTATGCTCTAATACAAGACCAAGAAATAACTTGCCTAGGACTTCAGACACACTTGAAAGGTCACTATATCTCCTCTGAAGCTTCAAAGTGCACTTTTTTCTTGCCTTCAATAACATAAACACATAATAGCAGATACAGAATAAAAACATTATGTAAAACTTAAAATCATAATCTTCCTCTCACCTTTCCCTTAGAGAGGAAAAAAAAAAAAAAGAGGAAGGGAAAACCACATGCAACTTGATGCTCTCCAGGAAAGTACGTAACTATTTTACTAGTGGAGGTGATACAACAGCTTAATGTGACCACTTTCTTATTGGATGTTACCACCCTATGAAACACCATGCTAAATCTTGCTGTAAGCTTAACTGTTTGTATTTCGGTATAACAAAACACAGAATAAAGCACAGCTTGACAAGCCAAGCAAAAATGCCAGATAGAAGGAGACAAAGATACAAAACCAGCATTAGTCAACAAAGACAACTAATTAAAAATAAATATAATGACTAATTTTTCTATTCAAAATGGCTTTCTCTTTGTGTTGCACTATTTGCACCAGGAAATCCTAAATAGTTCTAATTCTGAAATAAAGAATACTTCTAACTTGCAAGAACCCATGTACTGTCGATCCTCATTTGACATCCAGCAATATTTGTTTCATAATGCTCATTTTAGTGCCAGCATTCCAGATATTGATAAAGTTATAGTGCAACTTACGTAAATTATTTGGAGGAGGTCTCGTCTCCATGTTTTCATAATGCTGCACGTGTACTACAATGTTTAGATCTCTTTCCATATGATCTGTTGTACAAGGACCTTGAGGACGCATAACATCAGCAAGAGCCCTGAAAACCAAACAAAATCAAAATTAACCTGTTACAAAATCTGCACGGCATTACCAATATATTCCAAGGGGTTTTTTTTGGTTTGAGATGCTGTCCATCATAATGTCTGCTGGAGAAACCAGCTCCATTCACAGCAAAATCAGGGAATCGGATTCATTGTGAGACTTCACACCTAAGGCTCTTTTTAGGTTGCTTAGACAGTGTGCCAGCAGTAATATACTCAAAAACACATTAAGTTCTTTAGCCGTCTTGGCTTTGTAGGAACGTAATAGCACCTGAGCACCTAACCCCTGTCCTTAGCTTTTGCAGACTAGTTATCTTCACATCTAGATCACCACCAGGGCCTGTCAAAGTAAACTCTCACACATGCACTTACACAGAGCACCACACAACGCAGTGGTCTTGGCCATTTTCATTCAAAAATGACACCAAAGTTGAAAGGTCACCTGATTTTCATTTAGAAATCCAGCATGCATGGCACTCTTCATGATCAGGGATTTAAGCTTTTCCCATCCAGAAGGAGAGATCAAAAATGTCTTTTCTAACTTCTGTGAGTGTCCTAGTCATTAAGATGGAGCAAAGCCTGCACAGGAAGACTCCTTGCTGCTTTGAAGCCAGTTCAGAAACAGGATGAAAGCTTCACGCTAGCAAAGAGGGAGCAAGCAAAAGGATTCCTAAAAGTTAGGCCAGGCCCAGCCTGGTGCTGGTTGTGGACTTTCTCTGCAGAGCTGCAGGCAGCAACTATACGTGAAAGAGAAACAGATTTCTCTCACTCTGGTGTGTCTTCTAAGGACTAGTTTCACTGCCGAGTGCCCTGCTGAGTGTAAGTCCATTCTCCAGCATGCAGATAAGCACACACACCTGTATCAGCCCTGTGGATTCAGAGTTAGCGACCAAATTTTAAGCTCTGAAACTCTCAGCATGGCAACATCTAACTGTGTCTGTGATTCTGGGCTACAGAGTTTTACCACTGACTTCTGCAGGAGCGGGATTAGCCCTTCGGTATATGCCATATAGCTGCCTGCTGAACTTCTGTGCCACACAAAGTAATTGGCCTGCCTGCAGAAGCTGTTGCCTTAGGCAAAGGAAAGCTATCGTATGCGTTACCGGTGTCTTCGGGGTTCAATGCATGGGTTTTCTGTCCAGCTCAATGCATCACTGACCATTATTTGCCGCCTTCTTGTTTTACTAGTTTTAATTTTTAGACCCCTTGAGCTATTATTTGTTAAGGGTTGATGCGTTTTCTGGGCGCTGTACCCAGTTTAGTTTAATTTTTAGTTTAATTTTCTGCAAAATTATATACAGTGTCCCAGATACTGCATCAAGAAAGACTAGTTTATAAACTAATAAATACATAAAAATAAGTGCAGTCACTAGTGAAAGCCATGGCACGTGCCATCTACTTCCTCCACTGTACTTCTGTGACATGATGGTTTCCTGATCAAGAAGCACTGTACTTTCAAGTAATAAAAAGGGGCTTCATTTAAGTCACCGATAGCAAGGAATCCTGCGCTGGATCTTGCTTTCAGATTGCAGGAACATTGCTTTGGTACACAGCTGAACGACACTGATGTTTCATTGTGTTTATGGCTAGCATTATGTTATTAAAATATTAGTTCCAGTTGTGATCAACATGTTACAGAATACTCTGTTGATACTGTAAAAGGTCAGAAGACAGTAACCAAATGATTAATGGTATCAGCGCAAAGCTCCCGTTTGAAGCAATGCTTATACAGCACAAATAGCAGAGCTGGCCTACAGAGCAGAAAAATAAAAATTCAGTAGAAGAGATCTCACAAAGGTATGTAGAAAATGATGCAAAAGGAAAGCATTATATTGCAAAACACAGTCTAAAATAAGTGGGGACGAAAACCATTAATATCTAGTCAATTTACGCAAATACGTCTCTATACAAAGGAAATTATTGACATCAATATTAATTCTAACTCCAGAGGCAGCTGGACACATTTCTGGGAAGGGAAGAAATGCAAATAAAATTTCCTAACTTCAATGTGGGAGTTAAAACTGTAAGATCTCGTAATACGCGGATTAGTATTTCCCAACTTTGCGAGAGCAGGTTTTCAGAAATGCTTTCCTTATTGCCCTTAATCTGACGGTAAATATTGTTCACTGTAGACTTTAAATAACACCCTGTATGATAGCAGATTAACTAGTGCCTGTCTGTGAAAATGCCAACTAATTTTTCTACCATTTTAGGGTGGCTTTTTTCAAAGGGGTTTTAAGGAATCAGCTGTCCGACTCCCACTATACTAAGACAAAATGAACTACTCACCATCAAGTTCTATTTTTAGCAACACAGCACCTATGTTTATACTGTGTTAGCAAAAGTTGTACAATCTTCCAGGGCAGAACAGCTCATATAATAACCAGCTTGTCCTTACCTTCCACTGATGACAGGGAGAGTTAAAAATGTGTAGCAGCTTGTATCGCTGAGGTACAAAGGAAATGCTGCACCTGTGTTTTGTTCTTTTAGGGATTTGCCCATACAATGAAATACAATGAAATAGATAAAGGGAGGTTTGTGCCCCAGTATGTGACAAAATCCTCGAACAGATGTTTGCTTTGAAAAATTCCACATAGGCCAACAGACCGTTACAATACCTTCATGCACTTTTCTCGCCTGAATATCGTCATACAGCTTTTGTTCATTATCCGAAAAAACTGTTAAAGTGGATCCCACTGAAAAATTACATATGCAGAGGGTCTTTTTCTACAGCTTTGCTATACTGAATGATTTTTTTAAGGAAATGCAAAGTACAAGATAACCTTCTAACCAGGCAGCGATACCATTGGGTCCTGTGTATTGATATTGATCACAGTATTACAAAAGTGGAGAAATGTTACCCATACAGGAGTCCATGGCCCAGAACGACCCGAGTATCACAAAACTTCAGCATTTCTCTTGCCATAAGATTTTTACCTTTAGATACGTAATGTTATTTTTGGGTGTTATAAAGCATGTGGAGCCAGGTATTTCCCTTATGGGTACAGGCTTGAAGAAGCTGAAACATAGATTATTTCACAACAGGTCACTTGCCTTATTTTGCTTCTAAAAGTGGGTCAAAACCCATAAGGGAAATAATTTCACACATAGGATTCAGGATTTTGGCAAGTCAGACTATTTTTGGCCCCGAGTACATGCCTTTTAACTGATCAACAAAAGATTTAACTCGTGAGCTCAGCACATTGTGAAGGAAGAAAGCAGAGTTCAGGCGGCTGACAGTATTTGGAAGGCTGCTAACATACCGTCAGAAGCACTGCTTCAAAAAACCAGGAGCTATAGCCTACGAGCATGATTGTAAATATTATCCTTTCAGTTCTCGGTTTGTTTGCACTTCCTCCACAAGGATTAGGGGAGGAGACAAAGGTGTGGTTTTATTTACAGACAAATCTCCTCCATGACACAGAAGTAAAGCTTTTCCCTTTCCCACTCATTTTCGAGAGAGAATTCCCCACTCCAACGGATGGAGCCTGGAAGTCCCGTTGATGTAGTCTCAAGCAGCAAGAACACGCTGCCCTCACGTGCCTAACGAAGCTTTCAGCTCTGCTTCGGGAGGCAGATCAGTTCCGCTTCCCTCTGGGCACAAGACTGCCACATCCATTCCCCGTGCCCTGTGTGATAACATACACCATTTTATCCCCTTACTCTCTTAGAAAGCAGGAGGGTGAATGAAGGGTTACTCTGTTTGGATTCTCCTATTGCTGCTTAGCTCCTGGACACTGCAGCTGAAGAGAATATTTACCTCCTTTTAACGTCAAATACAAAAATGAGAACAATATGAACAAAACATTATCACATGATGTCCAAAGCAAAATATGCCATGTAGAGTTAATACTGTACTCCCCTCTCCATTTTCATCTTCCAGATTTACAGTTCCATGCCAACAGTAAGGGTGTTTCACTGAAAAGCACTGATCTAACAAGAAAGAAAATGTCAACAGTGCCACACTTGGCTTTTTTTTTCTCAGAACCAAAGGAAGTCACAAGCTCTCTAAAAAAGGACAAATTTTGACTCTGTTTTTGTAAAAGGTCTTGTCCAATAGAGACTTTTTTTCCTATGGATTGTTTTCACTAAACAAAGACATTTCCCTGATGCTTTTTTACTGTCAAATATTTCAGGAAAATTCAGTGAAAACAATGGAGTGTTCTTGGTTTGTTCTGGTATAGCAGTAAACAAAACGTAATGAAAGGTGAGCGTATAGAAACTACGTTTACCAAGCCTGTGAAGCTTCCTTTATTAACATGGTACCACTCTTCACACACCAGTGTCTTACTTCAACAGCAGATCCACTGACTGCAAGATGAAATAATGCGAGGAATTAGTAAGTGTGGCACAGTTTTGCTTCCTATTTATAAAGCAACATTCCTATTCCTATGTGTCAGGTCTCTGTTCATATTTTTAAGTATTTTTAGTAAATCAAAAATGGAAATATATAATTTACACCAGTTGTATTCTATTCACTTTTTAAAAAAAACAGCCCTCATAAAAAAAAAGATCAGTTTACATTACGCATTGTCTTTTTTGATAAGCAGTACCATCCCTTCCATAGGTGAATTTGTTCACAGGAATAAAGAGGATTCAAGTGTTCATGTAGCCATCAGCTAGGGAATGGAAAGGAGACAATCTTGGCTAAGGAAATACATGACAAATCAGCCTCCGTGTGTTTCTTGCTGCCAGCCAAAATGGAGTAACACTTAGTACTTCTGGTTTGGCCTACCTAACTCTCTCAATGCATTACACTTTTGCTTATTAATAAGGTTCGGTACAGAAAAAAAAAACATAAGAAGTGTTCTTTTCGGGGGTTTTTTGCTGATGTTGTAGCAATGAGTATTATAAAAGGCAGCGAACGTGAATACAGGCTACATAGTATTTTAATTGTTGGTACTATTAACTGTTTAAACAGATAAATTCTTTATTTCTTAAGCGTTGCAGCCTTTTTTTCAGAACATTAGTAGTGTAAAATGAGTTAGGGTGGAGTATTTTAGTTAAACACCCATTCCAGGACAAAGGTTACTTCAATTCTTCATTCAATGAGCAGAGTTTTTGATTGCTGAAGGCATTTACAAATCTAATTCCTTTTCAAAATAATGGTAACCCACCCCACAGCTGTAAGAGGAGTGTGAGAACTTTATATAAAAAAAAATGCCGTAGTGCTGCTTTTTCAGAACATGACTAGCTATTATATGTACTGAGTGGGTGACTGTTTTTCCATGTGATCATGACTTTCCAAGTTTCTATATAATCCTGACTTGAACATTTTCAAGGCAAGAAAAATACGCGGTAGCAGACACTGTTAAGCAATCAGGGCAACAGACGACCTTTTCTAAGAACCACTTCACAAACCTAATCTTTATACATGACTGAAAGATTTCAGAATGATTTTCCAACCCTCTGTAATTCTATTTCCATAAACTAAGACAGAATATCCTTTCAGAATACTTCACACGTGTACTTCAGGTAGCAGGTATTTCTACTAGCAGAAACAGGACCTATTTAAGCCATATATAACCAGGGACGGCTACAACTTCACTCTGTCCTGGTTTTTCTAACTGCTGCGAGCCCTGCCCTTTCACATGCATGAAGACTCCACAGAAGGAGGCTGAAGCAAAGGAGAGCTTTTTACAAACAAGCTCTGTAGTTTAAGATTTAAAAAAAAAGAAATTGGGACCCATGTACTCTTTTTCTCAACTTAGTAGTTGAGAATATTCAAAATGTCTAAAGGATTATTATAGCTCACCCAACAAAAAGCATCTTTGCAGAACTATCACTGACACACAGCGTTGACTAAAATTTCTGCAATGTGCTTTGTTCCTCGGTAGTAAAAGCATATCCATGTCAGCCAGTTTATAAATAGCAAATAATTGCTATTGAACTGGTGATGCATTTGTAGGAGTATTTTTGTGGCTTTCTCTGTTGATATCAGGACCAGCAGTTAATCAAAAAGTCACAGAGAAACTTCAGTAAAAAAATAAGGCTCCAGGTGTCGAGTCGATCTCTTCGACTGTCTTTCAAAGGGATTACTCTTCAGCTAAGCTTTAAAGATTGTGAACTACACCATTACCAGTCAGGGCAAGAGGAAGCTTTCTGCCACACCGCACGTCCAGCAGCAGGCATCCTCTTCATTGCATTTCATCACTAAAGTTGCCCAATGTGCTGGAATCTGTTTGGACTCTTTAACGGAGCTGCTTGCCTTTTCCCCCATGTGCTTTACTTTCACGTGCCTGGGATTAGCATAAAGAATCAGACAGAATGCAAACTTGACAAATGTGCTGTGCCGTGATTTTGAACTGCTGTGACAATCTGGGTTCGGGATGTGCTGCCCAAGCCACCGGGCTCTGTCCCGAGCTGCCCACCTGCCTGCCCACGGCTCGGCAGTGCTGCCTGGAGCGGGCGGTACGCAGCACGCCTGCCTCGAGGTGGGGGAGGCTCTCTGCACTGTGGACACAGAGCATGACACACACGGACGGGGACCAGACAAGACTTTCATGCACCCTTTTTTACCTCTCAACAGTAACTGAAAAAACGTTAAGAAATTCTACGATAGCTTTCTATTTTTGCGTCTCCCTCTTCCCTTCCACCCCGGCTCATTTTTACAGCTTAGAAATTTCACATATAGCTCACACACTTGCAAGGGCTGGGGGAGTAGGGACGGTCCTGCCAAAATGATTTTGCAGCTGGAGAGGGAGGGCGAGATGACATTTGTTTACATCCTTCTGCTGAGAAGTAAAAGCATCTTCCAAGCTTTGGAGCAGTTGGAAGAGGGAGCCGATCAGGCTTTCTACAATTCAGTGTTGCTGGTTTCACGATTTTGGGTTTGTTTTCCTACTCATGGGCAAGCGTATCTGGGAACACTTGCTGGATCTTGCCGGGGAGAGGGTCAGACACTGCAGATAAAAACGGGCTACGGGCTGTGCGGGCTCTGCAGCTATCGCTAGCCTTCCTCCGCACGCCCGTCCTTCGGCAGCCCGGGCCGGGGCCGCCACGGGAGCCCCGCTCCCCGAAGCCGGTGTCCCCCGGGCGCCCGGCAGAAGGCGCGGGCCCCCCTCGCCTCTCCGGGAGCAGCCGGGGGGGGCGGGAGGGCACCCTGCGACGGGCGCCCGGCCTTACCTGGACATGTGCTCCCGCTGGGGTCTGTGCGCCTTCTCCAGCCCGAGCTTGGTGAAGATCCCCACCAGCACCATGACCGCCACGACCCCGCAGATGATGTAGACGATGAGGTTGGTTTTGTCCCTGGTGGGGTCGTGCAGAGGGTCGTCGATGCGCGAGGGGGGCTTCCCCGTGTTCATCCACAGCGGCGTCTCGTAGTTGGTGCAGGTGCTTTGGTCCAGCCGCGTCTTCTTGAACTTGCAGCAGAACCTGAAGCCACAAGTGCCGCAGCAGAAGATGAACTCCCCCGAGCTGCAGTTGAAGGGGGGGTCCCACTGCCCCATCACGTCGAAGTAGCCCCTGCAGAAGTCCGGGACGGGGGGCTGCTCCGAGGGGTCCGGCTGCTCCCCGAGGCCGGACCGGTTTGCTCCCGAGAGCACCACGAAGCTCCCCAGCGGCTGGCCAGCCCTCTCCTGCGCCCGGCACGCCAGCGCCAGCAGCTCCGCCGCCAGGCAGCCGACAAGCAGCCGCACCAAGCCTTCCATCCCGCCGCGCAGCCCGGGCTCCGCGCCGCCGCCGCCGTTCCAGCTGCCGGGTGCCGCGCTGCGCCAGGGGCTGAGCATAAAGCGGCGCCGTCAGGGGCC
>Ga0065711_1008550_pt1 | contig 26978 bp, 16 predicted proteins | sample Hoacrofraction12_FD_59098 | JGI IMG/M metagenome (GOLD analysis project Ga0065711, IMG submission 59098) | Hoatzin crop microbial communities from Cojedes, Venezuela - Epithelial fraction 12 v2 (version 2) | ecosystem: Host-associated > Birds > Digestive system > Esophagus > Crop | place... | reverse complement strand
TATCTTTTGGTAATTTGTCTTATCATCTTCTGTTATGATGATACTTTCAGTATACTTCCTGATTATTTTAGAGTAACAACAAACAAAAAATGTAATAAGAAATGTTATATTATTTTTCCAGGCCATATTTGCTTATGTCACCTAAGTTATAAGCCCTATTTTTATTGTATTTTCACTTGTTAAAGTGCAGCAAAGAAAGAATTAGCTGCTTCTTAAACTATTAAATAGCATATCCTGCACTTATATGAATTTGTAGCTCAACTAAATACTGTCTGCCTGATAACACAATCTTCTCAAAGTCAGTCTCTTTGGCATGATTTTAGTTGGATTTTTTTATAAATTTAGCATGAGATGTTTGAAGTGAGATATTTGGTATGTTGACTTACAATCAGAAGTCATTTAGACCTGTTCTAGTGGGAAGGGCTCCCAGTTGGGAACCTGTTGGAAACCTGAGGACTCTTGATTTGGGAACTTATAAGATGTACTTCTGTATAACAGCTTTTCATTAAGACAGAGAGTATTTTTGAGCCAGAAGGAAAATGTACCATGTGTGATGCAGCTTCAAGGATTCCTTAAGTTAATCACACTTCTTTGAAAGTTATATTCTATTTCAACTTTACAGAATATGAATTTGCATCCTCTATTTTATTTTATTGTAATCCTTTGTATTCTGGTTTGCATCCTCTGTAGCCTATTTCTTGGTCTACAGCTATACCCACAACTGTGGACGTTCATGGGAAGTTGCTTTTAGAAATCCACTATTTCTTTCTCACTCAGAAACAGCATAACCCACTCCAATTGCCTGAGGCCTTTTCCTAATAAACACTAGAGATTATTTTTGTCTAGGATGTTGTAATTCTGTATTTCCTACACTGTAAAAATACCTGGATTTTTTTCATTTTGAAGTTTTTTGGTGAGAATATGTTCCTGGAGAGTTGTTGTACCTGAGTTTAGAATATGCTAAGATATGTATGTACTCCCTATTCCACATAGTCTACAGCATGCAGTTTGAAATACAAATGAATGTGTCAACAGTTTTCTTTGTAGATATGTAACACAGTCAATGGGTCTACAAGCATTCATTGGATATTAATTGCCAATATGCTGTGAAAAATTCTGAGGCCTAGACGAGATTATGAATTTTTAATCACTGTAAACAAAAGCCTGGTTATTTTTCAGTAGATGAGCTTGAATACCGAAATTATGTTGGCAGAAGAGAGCAAGAACGTATTTTCTGTATGAAGAGACAAGTTGTCATTGCTGTGGCCAGGGCTGAACTCACACCTGGAAACAATCAAAGATGTTGCTAGAAAGAGAAGAATCCTAGAGGTGAGTTTATGAAACTTCAAGCACTTTGTATGATGTTAGTAACAGTTATTAGCTATTACAGCAGTTGTCAAAAGATCTAGTTATTCTGAAGTATATTGCAGGGTCCTTGATAACATGATAGGGAAGGGAATGAAAATAAAATATTTTAACAAATCCAGCATTAACTCATCAACAAGATGCATATCGGCTCCTGCACCTGTGTATCTGTTAGAGGCAATCTTTCTAGAAGGGCGTATATGAGGGGAAAAAGGAAAATAACAGCAAGTTGGTTTATGGCAGTATAGAGTTGACTCCACTGTAATTCAAATGCATTCATGATCTTTCACATAATCTAAGTTGAATGAATGTATAAATCGTTGTAATTATTATTGATATAGTATAACAACTGAAAGTACTATTTGTGGGAAATCATATGCACACTTCAATTAAGCTATAATATAAATGCAATTTAAAATGTAACTGCAGATTAAGCATAACACTCAAGCTTGACTTCATGCAGAGAAACCCTCTTATGGGGTCCTAACTATTACCAATATCATTATCATTTTCAACAGACAAAAATGTCAGCACTGTAAGCTAGTCAGAATTGCAACAGAAAATCAGCGAATCCCTTTTCTCTGGGACTAACGCAGTTAGTATCCTTGGAGGCAGAGTTGCTGACAGGACATGAGCTGGCTGGCAGTGCTGCCTAAACACTAACAGGGCAACTACAGGTACCTAGGCCTCCACCTTGTATGATCGTTTGTTCCTGCATTCACATCTTCTCATGCTTACAAGAAAAGAAACGTATTTATATATTTACAAAACACTGACAAGAATCTGTTTTGATGATGCGAATGCTATGGTAAATGGTGGATGCCTGAAGGGTAGGGGGTTGCTGGAGAGGGTAGGAACTGATGGAGAAGCAGAAGCGGGAGGGCTGTATGAAGCCACACAAGGGATGTGGGGTAGAGGGAGGCAAGCGGTTAGCCAGGACGCAGCCGGAGAGGATTCAAGGAAGGACCTGAGACAACATGGCAGCCACGGAGCTGTGCCACCATAACACACGCCTGCAACCAGCTTGCATGAGAACATAAGATGGAGAAAACCCTAGAGAAATAGGAGTATTATTAGCAGATATGGGGGTTTATTTTAACAGTCTTTACTTCTAATCTACATCTTTGTGTCACCATGCGTTCTTGCGCTGGTTGGCAGGTAGGTTAGCAAGACCTGGCTGCTGGAATTACAGCTCTCACAAAGTGAGTGTGATAATGAGGGTGAGCAGGCACAGGTTTCTCCCTCAGAGCCCTTTCCAGTTCTCCTCCCCTCCACGACAGGCCTGATGTATGTCTCTGTGTAGTCTAAATCATCTTGTTCCATGTCTAGAATAAACCGCATGATTGGTTGGTGCAGTGCGGCATAAATTGCAGTTTATGCATAAATTGTGATGGATCTAATTAATCACAGCCTAAGTTTATTTCGACATCACTTGTAAAGCACCTAGTTTCTATTTAGTTTTCGCACCTAATCGGGACATCTGTATCATACATCTTTGATTTAGCCTGGTTTGTGGATAGGCAGGACGTGTTATGAGCTTGCTTTTTCTCGCTGAAGCTCAGAGGAGAGGCCTCCATAGCCACCAGCAACGAGGAGGTGTCTCTGGGAGGCACTGGTGTTCTTCCAGGCGCTGCCTCCAGGCCCCCATGCTGGCCGTGGCCCTGTGGAGTGGGACATGTCCACCTCCGGCGCCGGAGGCCGAGAGCCACGGGGGAATTCCTGCTCCTCAGGTTGGGGCTGAGTCCACAGCCTGGCACGCTGACAAACAGTTGAATCAGGGACATGTTCCTTGGGGGCTGGAGGGAGGGAGGAGAGGAATGCCGCAGTTTGGCGGGACCGGGGCCGCAGGAGGTCCCTCGGGGCCGCTCCTGCTGTCCATTGTTTGGGTCACGGTGCCTGCGCCAAACCGCTCCATCGGCTGCATGCTGCGAGCCCTCTTCAGCTAATTTATTCGTCGTGGTTCTCCCTTCACCCACATCCTCCCACCTCACCAGCAAAAATCAGATTCTGTTTTTACATAGTTTGAGTAAAAGACGTTTTGGGGACTCTTACAGCTAGGCACAAAAAGCTGGGAAAGTTTGGGCCTGCTTGCCTTTCACAGCAGGTAGGGGGACCACTGGCAAGTGTCCTGCTCAGCCTCTTTCTTCACTCCCTTTCTTTATTGTCAGTAACTTAAAGTTTTTGAAGTAGTAACACGGTTTGCTGTGGCCACTGATACTGAATCCCTCTTTTCCTTTTTTCAGACAGCTTCCTCATTGCTGCTAAGAACTGTCCCAGCTGTTGCACTGCCAGGCCTGACCCTGAATCATCAGCATGATGCACTAATCCCTTCTCCCTGTCTGAAAGGATCTTATTCCCTTACTGCTTTAGAAAACTAAGACCACAACAGAACAAAACACAAAAAAAATCCTCCCTGGAGCCTTAGTCATCAGGCAACAAGCAGGAGTTACCGTGGATTTTATTTCCATGGTATAGATAATATTGCCTCTTGATCTGTGTAAATGGCTGCTGTCACCTATAGTACTTTACTGTTTATCTCCAAAGAATGTTAAGTCTCACTCTAAAGTGAGACTTCTTTGAGCCAGGAAAAATAAACTAAGTGCTCCCCGTGACAGGGTGGGAAAGTCTGACTGCTCCTCATCTTCTTCACTATTAGGTTTGCAGACTTTCCAGTGTCTTCATCTGTGAGGCAATTTTGTTTCCTAGTAAATCTCTTCTCCCAGAATCATTCCCTCGAACTGACTCTATATATTTAATCCCTCCTTGATCCTTGGCAGAAACTCCTGTCTCTCTTCCTTGGGGATCTCCAGTTTCTCTTGCTGTGTTTTCAGTCTTCGTTTTTGCAAGTTACTTGGATGCTGAGGAAACAGGTGATAGAGAAAAATAGAAATTTCTTCTGGGAACCTAATTCACATTCTCAACAGGGAGAAAAACATATTTCAATGATATTAGGGAAAACAATGTTTGTATTTTCCTGTGTGCTGAAAACATTGTGTAGTGTACTTTCCTAAAGTAAGTGGAAAATTAATATTTAATGTGTACTACACTTAGTGTTACAATACTGTTAAATATTAATAAAACTTACGAATCTTTTCCCTTGACCATTTACCATGAAACCTGACTGACTGTAGCTTCTTTGGTTTATTAATTCATATGCCTAAGTTGAGTGCAACAATGCTGTGTTCAGAGATTTCTTTCAGTAACAACTTTGACTTCAATCATACTATGAAGGGTATCTGTGATGATTTTATTTGCCTCCCATTAGGTTCTTCCAACTCTGCACTGCAGTTTCTTTAAACTCTGGGGAGCCCACAAGTCTGCTGGGGACAAGATGTTGTGGGAATTTGCCAGTTCACCTCTGGTTAATAATTTTACGTTTCAGAGATCGTTGTGCTTGGTACACATGTATAAGAATCAGTTTATTTTCTCTGTACTGGACTTAGTTATAATGAGAAAGATACTGAAACATCACCCAGTGAGGACCCCTCTTGGCTCTTTCAGCATCTCCGCTAGAGCATGCAGCTTACTGGCCTTTCCAGCCCACTTCAGGGCTTGCCATGCCTTGAAGAACTATTCCTGTTGAGGTCTTTAGTTGATGGCTTCCAGAGGCATCTCTAGTCAACAAAGAAGTTCTTCATTTTTTGCTTTCGTCTTGTTCTGTGTGATTTGGCCCTAAGATATCACTGGGATATCATTCTCTTTGACTTTTTTCTGTCACTAACTCACCTATGTTTCTGTTATATAACTTGATAATATAGAGCATTCTAGAGCTAAGATAGAAGCACTTTCACCTTCTTTGTAGCTGCCCTACAAATGACTGAAAAAGTATTCTGACAATTAATAATTTACCTGATTTAGAACACTGAACTTGTCGGAGATTTGCACAGAGGTCGTGTGTAGCTCAATCAGCAACTGATTCAAAGATGCACTTGCTAAATGTGGATTTACCCTTTTTCTGTAATACAGACATGTTAAAAATTTGGGAAGTGGTTTCAAGGACTATGTCACAAACGCATTATTATTGCCTGACGATGCTACATAATTATTTTTTTGTGGCTAAAGCTTACTTTTGCCACTTAAGATTTCCTTGACCATTGTTTTGAGTTTGCTTCAGACATCTTTAGAGAACTTGGGTAACTCTGCACAGGTTTAACAATATAATACACTGTGTACATGTATATAGTTTGTATGCATAAGAAATCATGTGAATAGAGGGTGCCATCAACCTTTTACTTACAGCTAGGTCCACAGTTAATTACAAATTGAGGAAGGCCTGAAATCCTATCATTACAAAAATGTAGGAACTGTACTGAGTGCAAAACTGTTCTCTCTAGTGATGAAACTTAGAAGTACTGTACTAATTAGCCATGAAAAGGCTAAGAGGGGAGCTAATTGCTATCTTCAGCTACCTAATAGGTAGTTATGGAGAAAATTAAGTCAGACTCTTCTCAGGGTTGTACAGGGAAAGGATGAAACAGGATTCCAAAATGAAAATTTTGACAAGATACCAGGAATATTTTTTACCATGGGTATCACAAGTTAAGCACCAGAGGAGGTTGCCAAGAGGGGTTGTAGAATCTCCTCTCTTGGAAGTATTCAAAACTCAATTGGGCACAGCCCTGAGTTACTTGATCTAACTCTGAAGGGGGACCTGCTTTGAACAGTGTCAGACTAGGTGGCCTCCCCTGCAACCTGTATTATTCTGTAATTCTGTGTTTGCTTCACAAAGAATGTCATAAGTATATTTAAATTAGAATAGAGATATAGCTCAGTGGATTTTCTAAGAAAATCGCTGAAAGTCTGTAAATTATCAGTTAAGCCAAAAATTTATTCTTGGAAACTATTATTTATTTAAATTGATTATTCGGTTTTACACAACATGTGGGGTTTGTTCCTCAGCTCTCCCTTAGGACTACTTTGCCAATCCTACTTTGTATTCGACCTTATTTCAGTGAGATACTGTGCTAGCTGGGTATTTTCTCATCTTAAATGTTCCAGATTGTAATCTCCTGTAATTATTAGAGCTGCTTCTCAATGATACATAGAAATAACAATACTCTCTGTACCTAGTAATACCATTAAGATTGAGCCTTGACACATTTAGATCCGTGTTATCTAATGGTACATAGGGCAGAAGGCTCTTTTGTTTTGTTGCACAGTAATTGTGCTCTAAGCTCTGCATAGCTGTTTGTCTCAATCTGTGGGCCTTGCACAGGCTTCTCAAAATAGTTTCCACTGCACAGAAGTAAAACAGATTTGACCTGGATTAACTGGAGCATAGACTCCTAATGAGCCAGATGGATGAACATTCCTGTTATGCAGAAATGATAGTTACAGTGTTTGCCACAAAAATGTCAGCAGTTGCCTTGGTTTTCTGCTCACTAAAATAATTTTAATCTTGCTCTAGAGTGGTTGAGTAATGACTGCTGTGAGGCATTTCCATTGTAAAAATGTTATCGTACATCATTACGAGTTTCCCAGGGAGGGTCCGAAGTTGGAATTGTGAATGAGGTTCACCCCTGTGACGCTGGCTGGGGACAGTGTCTGCCATCTAGCCCTGAGCTGGCTAAAGCATCCAAAGAACATGGTCGTAACACTTCGGTTTAAGCAGGTCATCTCCAGAAATGCTGATTTAATGATATTTACATTTGGGAGGGAGTGGGCAGGACAGAGTCTTGTACCATGTCTTTCTGATGTCATTGGAACAGAGCCTGCCTCATATCCACCTTTAAACTTTTGGTTACTTTTCTCTTAAATTTTTTTCCTGCGCTAGATGTTGGCTTCACCAAAGCTGATGGCGATCACACCTCTAATTCAAATCCATTGATCAAAGCTTTGGCTGGTTTGCCCATGAGCAGCAGAAGGGTGGAGCTGTTCTGAAAAAGCATGTAGGTGCACGTGTCAGGAGGTTTTTATTTCATTCACATCCCTTGTGCAGCAGTCAGGGAAAGGTCAGAGAAACTGCTCTTGGGTACGCGTCAGGTAATAATTTGTAGTATGCAGCATTGAATATCCCACCAGTCCAGTGTCCAAGTGCAGAAAAACTTTATTTGTGGATGTGTCTGTTCTCCAGGCTCCTCTGTTCAGGCAAAAGGGCAGTCCAGCAGTCCCTGCCTGGCCAGCACAGTGAAACAGTATCCCGATGCTGTGCCTTAGACAAAATGGCGACGTGTTGTGTGCAGCTTAAATAGATGGCATTTCCAGTGCAGCTCCTTTATCGCCGCGCCGCCTGCCATCTCATTCAACTTCAGAGATCCCATGGACTGACGGTGCTTTCACAAAACACGTAAGGGATGGATGGGACAGCTACCACGTACTCGTCAGCTGCCCTAACCCAACTCTGCTGCATGCTTGCACTTGTGCCAGCTTCTGCCTTGCAAGAGGAACAGGGGGAGCACTTATGAAATAGGCTAGCATTCATTTTGAATAGGTACAGACAGATACAAAAGCAAGAAAATACGCTTGAAAGGCTGTGTGTTTTCGGGGGGAGGAATGTATGCAAAAGGGATTGGGTTCTCCTGCTTAAATACTAAAAGAGAACAAGCCCTATCTCTGTTATCCAACATAGAAATTCCTGTAAATTCACTGGCAAAATGTGAACGATACATAAAGACCATGTAACTTAATAGCTGATCTTCCAAATTCTGTTCTGACCTTTCGGCTATAAAAGGCAATTCCTTAGAGTTTCCAAAGGTACAGTTCATTGCTCTTTGGTTTAGTGTTACCGAGCAAGTATAGTAAGTAATAGACCTTATTACAGTTACTTTTTTCTCTTCGCAAAACCATTATACACCTCTTTGACCTTTACAATAAAAAGTGCAAATAAGGTTCAGCAAATGTTTCCTGCATTACTTTCTGTTATTCAGAATTACAAATAAGTGAGTCTTAATCCACATGGATCCACAAAGCCGGGTTTGTTCCTCTTTACTTTACTCTTGTTTTGATAGTTTTTCTCAGCTCCCCTTCATCCAGCATCCTCCTTTGTTCTTACTCCTTTTCTAAGTTTCTTCTCTACTCGTGGCCAAACAGACCAGAAGATTATTTTCTGTACACAGTGGGATTACTTGACAAAACCAGCCTGTAAATCACAAGAAGTCAAATTTACCAGGTAAAATTGATAAGATATTTTCAGTTTCCAACTGCTCTAGGCAACCTGTTATTATTTCCTTCCACTTACAAATTTAAAACCTGAAGGGTTTTTTGTTTAGTCTTTTTTACCTGTTTGAGCCTGTTTGTTTAAAAAGGAACTTACTACTATGCAGCACTTGTATATGAAAATCAAAGCATTACCAAACTAACGATGGAAGCAGGAAGAGTCATAGAATTTTTTCGTTGTTAGGAGAATGAAACAATTTACCCGTCAGCGGTGTGACCTTAGTGAATGCATCGTTTAGCTGTGTTTCTTTGTTTAGCTTTGAAAAAAACATAAATCTGTTTCCAAGATCATCAAATACCATATCCTGAAACCACAGGAACAGCCAAAAACAAATGCTGTGTATTACTATACTCTCACACACAGGTTTTGTTTCTGCTTGTGGGTGAATTTACCTGTGAGGATATGAGGATATACAGGTGGGTTTTAAAGGTGGAAGCCCAGTATCCGTTGCTGCCAGGTTATCTATTATTTTTGCAGCTTGATTTTTCCTGAAGGCAAGCAGAGAGTGAACTTTTTAAGAAAGTGAGACAACACATGAAGCCAGCACTTCATGGGGTTTATTTTATTATTTTGTTCAACTCAGTTCTTGAATATTTTGGACAAGCACAGTCAGAACTGCAGTCACACCAGTGGTAGTTTGTCACTTAACTCTTGCTCTGACACAAAGTTTTTTTGTACTCTGTAAAATGTCCTCTGCTGATGTACATGTATATAATTCATCGGACTTTAATTGAGGATCTGGCCCAGGCTTTGATCTCTTTTTAGAACTTGTCCAGCTTTTCCCTTTATGGCCAACAATGTAGTACCAGATTTCTGCTAGCTGAATACATGCACTATATATATAAAAAGTAACTAATGACCTTTAAATAGTTACCAGTGGGCAATTTTTAACTCATTATAATAGTTTGAAACTATCTGGAGGCCCTGTCCTCGCTGCAGTATGCAGCACAGTAACATTCCAGAGCCCACAAGGACATTTACTATGAATTGCGACAGTGTTTTACGCGGTGGCAGCTTTCAAGCCTTTCACGTAGTAGCTGAGTCCTACTATGAGCAACTCTACAGCACGGCAAAAGCAAGGAGCCCTGCCAAAGCGCTGGGGTGGGCAATCTACCAGCAAACAGATGTCAGCCAACGGCCCCCTCCAAAAAAAAAAAAGCGGGCTCTCTGGAATCTACAACGTTCCCATTATTGGCTGGTGAAATACATTGCAAATGACAATAACTGCCTTAAATTTCAACACGCATGCCGTATACATCTAAACACAAAATAAAGGTTGCAGACTAACATTTGGAAGAATAGGGGAAAAGGCCTATTTCCTGACATAATAGTGTTGAAACCAGCATTGTGCAGAATGGAACTTCATGCTGGGAAATCATTTTTTCTACAGATACAAAGCTGTTAAACCATCATTGGGACTGACGGGCTTCTTAAGTGGGAGTCTGAAAAAACAGGATAGAAATCGAGTGTGGCGGTATATAGGCTCCATGCGTACAAATTTTGCTGAGCCCATGCAATGTCAGAATGGTGAATATGTTGTTTCTTCCCAGTTTTAATTATATTTTTATTTTTTGCACATGTTGCTTGTATTAAGTGTAAATGGAGCCATCTTGGCATAAAAAATCTTGAATAAAGAATGAAGGAAGAAATAGCAACTTCCTTCAATATGTCCAATAATTGACCTAAAGTTTGCATGAGGATAAATATGTTCTATGAATTGCTTGAATTTATTGAGGAAAAATATCGAGTAGGCCTTAAATCTGGAGTTTGATATACAAAAAACGACTTCTATTTTATTCTTTGTTAGTCTGCTTTTAACAAGATTGACCAAAGAGCAGAGGGGTTTATTTTGTAAAAGGGATTAATTTCTTTTCTTTTTTTTCATTATGGATTCAATGCTCAATCTGGATTTCAGATACTCTCTAGCTCTCAGAAGCAGTTGGCTTTGACCAGCATGTTGCAGGATGATAGACAAGTGACCATTAATATATGAATAACAGCTGAAATTGTGATGGAAGTCAATAGATAATACATCGGCTTTTCTAACAGGGATAAATGTTAAAGTTTTTAGGATTAATATTTGTGGCTGAAGAAAAGTTCTGGATACTTAGGAGCCTGCGTGACTCTACCTGGATTGATCAGTGAGCCAACCTTTTCAATGGGAGTTTTTTCAGCTGCCAGGGCTAAATCACTCCTGATTCGTTATGCCTAATACTTCTTTTTGGCTGATTTTGTTACTTCAGGGATGTTTTTGACAGGAAGTGTGATGGTCAGTAAAAGTGAGGGAACTGAGAAGATTTCAGTTTGTCGCTTTAGACTCAGGGCCAGACCCTCGGTGATCGCTGATGACCGTGAAATCTCCTTTCACTTGATAGGGGTAATCTTTGCCCGGGAGAGGGTGCTGCCTCTGTGACAAAGTGCCATCATTTACCACCTCCTTGTGTACTTTGCACCGCTGTGGTGACTGTATTTTATGTTGGTATTTGTGCTTGTTTGTAGAAAACATGTTGTGAAATGACTGCAAACTATAGCAGGACTTTTAAAAATAATTGCTAAATCAGAAAGTGTTTTCCTGTGTTTTTTCCTGTCTGTTGACTGTGCAGTATGCAGGTGAGGCCAGTCTTACTACTGCTTAGAGCACATGCATTGCTCTTCTTCACAAGCACAGTGAAACCTTCATGAGCTTCTGTGCTAGGGATGGTTCACGTCACTTTTCTGACCCCGATAGAGACAGATCAACAGTGGCCTCATAGCTGAAACTGTAGGTGTAACAGGACTGTGGGCAGGAGAGTATCCTGCTCACAGACATCAGCTGAACAAATGCACGAGCATTTGAGGGTTAGTTTGAGCTTGAACATATGGTTAAAGTAGTACTTCTGCAGAAACGCCCAAGTTTTAGTTAGAGCTGATGGCCAAGCCTGGTGAATTGTACCAAACTGTTACTGCTGTTTTATGATGTGTAAAAATAGATACAAAGATCAGAAATAATTTCCTAGTCCCCCGTGACTGACGTGAGAGTCTGATTCCCTGTAGGCGAAAGATTAGTGCACTGACAGAGTCATTTAGGTTCAAATAATCACGGCATTCCATGTGGCCCCTTTGTGTTGCTTTCCTATTAGAGTCACTTCTTCCTTAAAAGCTTTCTGTGCAACATTTGAAGAGAACAAAGTCAAGTAATTCTTCTATATCCCTTTCTTGTCAAAAAGGGTGTGTGCAGAAGTGACCTTTTAACAGTGCAGCACTGAAGAACTGTATTATGTGTGAACTTATTTTCTGTTGTTGATAAAGCAGCCCCGTCCTGGAGGAGACAAAATAAAGCAGATTGCTATGAAGAGCAGTGCAGCACAGAATGAAGTTCTACCAAAATAATGTTTTGATATACATGTGATTTATTTTCTTTAGTACTAAGAGTAGGCTGTTCCTTTTCAGACAAATAGTTAATAGGCATGTTACCATGAGCTTGTGCATTTGACCTGCGTGAGGGTTTATTAAGAGAGTAGAGAATGTCAGGTTTGTGGAAAGATTTGTAGTGTATGTTTTGATGAAAACTATGGAAAACTGGTATCAGGAAAATCTTGGCTGTTTGCATTTAGGTCAGGGGAGTTCTTGCATATTTTACATGAGAATATGCGTGTCAGGTCCGAAGCCTGCCTGGCCCCACATCCTGGCTCTGATACTGGCTGATCATGGAGGTATGGAGGAACAGTGGATCAAGTTGAACTCACAGGGATATCTCTGAAGTTTACCAAGTCTCCAGATATTTAAGGAATCCCTCCTTTGGGGTTTTGTTGGTATGTTTTTCTTGGAATAAACCTGCAAACCTCAATGAACCCTCTTGTCAAATTGCTTACAGTAGAGCTCAAGCTGTAAATACAATAATGTTTTGGTATTATCTCCTACATCTGGTTTAATATTTGCAAAAGTGATGAAAAATCTAAAAGACAATGTAATAACTGTATCGTATAAAATTGGCTTGAGCAATGACATTGCAACAGTGGCAAAATGATACTAAAACCTAATAGTTTGGTCTGTATTAGTATAACTTAAACTTTCATTTTTAGAATTAAGACCAATATCTCAATGATTAGGTATTTTTATATAAAGAATCTTTATTTTTCACAAAGCAGCATTTAGTTTGTTAGTAATACTGTCACTTAAGTTTCGACTTTTATGCATTAGCAGAACTATTTTCAGTAATGTATAAAAAATAAACCATGTTATTTCTTTTGAAAATGTATTATGAACCCAGTGTTTGAACTTGAGCAAGTAAATATTTTTTAAAAAATCAGACTGATCAATGTGACACTGGAAATCTGAAATACGCCCAAAGACAACAGCAGGTCGTAGTAAATTCTTGATCTGCCGTGTTCTCATCTCTCACAAAATGAACTGCGACCAAATTGAATGTTTCTATTCAGCATTGCTGTATAGCTTGAAAACTGGCTGAGGGATGAAAAAAAGCCTAATGAAAAATCAGCTTTATAACATTTTTTTAAGGAGAATTATTGTTGCTTTCTGTGCCAGAATCAGTAATGATTTACTCCACAGTAAATTTTTTATTTTTCTTTATTTTTTCTGGATTGTTTTCTATTTGAAAATAGAATCATAGATAAGAAACTTAAATTAACCTGTAATCTTGAATTAAAGCAATAATTGACAGCAAACTAGACTTAGGATCTCTGCACCTTTCAGGATAACAGTAGCTGAATTTCCTTTAAATTAGGTCTGTTGTGAAGGATTTCTGTTGACACTGGTCTGAGGCTTGCTGGTGTCTGGCATATACCTAATAGACGATTTTTCTCTATCCAAGAAATAACCTGCACTAGGGATAAAATTTTCAGTAAATAGAGCCCAAGGATGCACAGCATAATGTTTTCCTGGTGTGGTTTCTGTGCTTCTGTTCTTCGCAGCTGCCTTGTGCAGGTTCCAGTGGAAGATTCAGGTATGGGCTTTCAGATGTGAGCAAAAATAGAAGCACCACTAGCTAGAACCAAAAAGAAACATTGAAAATTATGGATGGAAAACAACAACAATGAGCTTTAATTTGGCAAGTACAAAGATGATGCATTTCAGGATGAGAAGGCTGGCTGTTCCAAGCCTTACAGGTTCTCAGTTTATGGAGAAAATCCATCACAACTGATAGATTATCAAACATCTAAACAACAAAAGTACATACAAACAGAATAACTGAATAAAAAAAGCCATAAGGGTTTTTTTCTTCAAAAGTTAACATATAGTAAAATTTCACTGCAGATGCGTGTGAGGTTTGGTTTATGAATAAACACTTAAATGTGATTGTAAAAATAATGGCATCATTTTTTGACTGTGAATTTTCTCATTTTGGTGGGAAAGTATATTCAGTATGACTTGAAGTCTGAAATGTAGAATAACATACAGTGGAACACAGAGGGTAAAAATCATCTTTATATGGCTATGAGTCCATTTTCTCAGAAGATATTACAAATTTTAAAGTTTAAGATAACATAACTGATGTTACCTCATCTCAGGTAGACCACATGAAATTTGATTAAGTGCAATTAAGAGTAATGAAAGTTATTAGAAGGTTAATTTCTAGCAAGCAACTAAGATTTTTTTCTCTGCGATTAAACTGGCAATATATTTATGTGGGAAGGGATACTGAGAGGACGTGAGAATAAGAATGTGCAGTTTGAATGTCAAGCTAGAAAAGTGGAAGGATGGGGTATGCTAATGCTGATGTCATTTAGTTGTATAAAAATCCTTAAAAGATTGATACTTCCTGGGTGTTCAATTTCTTGAGACTTTAATTTAAACTCAGGGGGAAAAAAAAGCAATGTACAATAGGAAACAATTGTCTTCTGTCAGGAAGACAAGTGGATGAGCAAATAGGTCTTTTCCATCTGTATGGTCTGTCATTCATTTCTGCGTGTTGCTGATAAGGAGAGCTTGGCCAAATGGTGTTGCCAGTTTCACGAGTGTAAATCCATGACTTGAGGGTAAATGAGAACAGAACCTGGCTGCGCTCCCCGCCTCTTTCTCTCTCCCTCACGCTCAGCTTCTCTGACTTGTTTTTATGTATTTATTTTTACCTTTTTTCTTTCTCATCATTCCCTTTGCCTTATTTCACTTTGATTTGCAAGATAACATATAGATCTCTACCTCGTTGCTGGCCTCTGTGTTACACAGATCTATTGCCATTTTGCTTTACTGTCCGCTGAATTCTGGAAGTTAAACAAATACACAGGAAAGGCAGAATAGTATCTTAATCTGTCAAAATCCTCTCTCCTGTCATCTTTTGTGACTGTCTCTGTGTACATATACCTTCATTGTTCATAGTAATTTTTGACAGTTTTTCCTGATTGACAGTAATAGCAAGGACAATGTGCCAGGACTTTATCATGATAGTCAGTGGAAATCTGTCATGCTGTCTTTGTAGCTTTGACCTGTGGCAAGTGAGAGGGACCAAGAAATAAAGATTGATTTCCTTCCCTAAGCATCTTACGTTTATTGTTTTATTCACCATTCTTTTTACTTATTTTTTTCATAACATTCCTCAGTTGCTCTTTTCAGTTTTTCCCATCTTTTCGTAAACTACTTGTTCGTCCTTGTTTTCCTCTGTGTACACTGCTCTTGGAAAATTTTCCTGCTCTTATTGATCTCATTTACACTTTCTTTTTTCATTCTTGGATTTCGTTAGACTATGATTTTCTCTGCCTCCATAGCCACATCAGAGAAAGGTGTTTTGAAAGGTGACATACTGTCCCTTCATGACCCGTGTAGGAAAGCAGTGAAAATTTCTGTTTTCTCCTTCTTTCTTCTATTTCTGCAAGACTGTTTCTAAATCATCTCAAACAGTCACGTAGGCTTACTGCGGGGAGCAGGACGTGGGCAGGTGCTGCTGCCCAAGAACCTGATGGATAACTGGGGATCCCAGGTCAGTTCCCAGACCAGCCAAGTGCCAAAGGAAAGCCGGTACCTCTGCCCTTGGTGGAGTCAAGATCTCAACTCCAGTGCTCTTTGAAGCAAGTGAACAAATGTTTCGGTATAACTTGGGAACTTCATTTAAAACTTTGACTATTCTTCTAGCTTTTTGTAAATAGGGTAAGGAATAAAATTAAGACCTTCAATGCAAGTGTCTTGCACACTAATGAGATCTGCAAGGTGACAAGAGATAGCACAATAGTTCCTCAGTTCTTCTGTAAAATGCCCAAAGGTTCTACCCGAGCAATAAATTTAATTTATCTGCTAAATCAAAGTCTTTTCAAAAATTAAATGCAGAGGACATTCTTAGTAGCTCTTTTTATTATCACAGAGATACTTTTATAGTGCTCTGTGAATTTTTTTTTTCTTGAGTGTCACTGAAACTTCATTTGATTCAAACCAGATTTGGTAAAAATTAATTCATTTTCAGGCTGACATACTGTACATTGCAATTTAGCCTAAATATATTTCAAGGTAGATATTTTTTATTGGTACAGATAGATTGATTTCACCTAATTTTGGCTATCTAAAAATTAATCATCTGCATTTCCACTGTAGTCAGAGGAAAAATGATGGCAGGTCTGAAGGGTGATCCTTATCACCTGTATCTTAAATGCCAAGGGAGAGATAAATCCTTCTCTAAAGGCAGCTGTCCTTCTTAACTAGATACAGAGGGGGCTTAGGCAACTATTTCAACCTACAGTCATAATTTTGAGCTGGCTAATTTACCCCTATATTCTCGTGTTTGACATATTCTCTAAGGTGTGAAGAAAAAGGCAAGGTCTGTGATAGACAGGGGAGCAGTGGAAAGACTCACCCAAAGGGTTAAAGTTGTATCAAAGCCCCAGACCAGACTCAGTAACTTCATGCATGCTGACATTTCCTGGCTGTCAGGCCATTCCTGTTGCACCATTTTAAGCAATTACTAAAACCAATATGCTTCTAGATGGTGCAAATCACAGGTGACTGATTTTTCCCTTTTCCAAAACTTTTTCCACCCTTTTATCTTGGTGGCTTCCATAATGTGTGTGGGGAAAAAATCTTTTTATTTTTAATGCAGAGAGTGTATTTTTTCATGAGGCAGTCAGTCTGCATTACACATAATTGTCCAATTACTGTGTCAACACACAAAGTAAAAACATGACCCATTTTGATGTTTCCTATTGGTATTATACACATTTATTACAAGTGTAAAAAGAAAATATAATTATTTTGAATAACACTGGATTTTAGAGAATTTTTTTTGTATTTATAAATGAGACGAAACTCTAGAAGCAGCACCCAAGATCTGTCATTTTATGTGACAATTCAGGTCCAGTTGTTTTTTGTTTTTCTATGGACCCAAAAATGTAAGTTCAAGTTTTGCTCATGGAAAAGACATATCTGGCCAACTGCAGTGACATGTATCTTGTTTGGAGATTGGGCAGATTTATCCCTCCCTGGTATATTTGTTGGTTTCAGACAATTTCATTGCATAACACAGTTTTGGTTGGACCATGCATTGGATAAGAGTTGGTGCTCAGTCTAGGGTGTGAAAAAAATATGAATAAAATTTTTAAAAATCCTCAGGACTTTGTTATCAGGAGTGGTCAATATGGATTCACGAAGGGGGCGTTGTACTTGACCAATCTGACAGCCTTCTATGGTGGCACAACCAGCTGGGTGAGTGAGGGGAGAGCAGTGGAAGATGTCTACCTTGACTCCAGAAAGGCTTTTGACACTGTCTCCCATAAGATCCTCACAGGGAAGCTCAAGAAGTGCGGGCTAGAGGAGTCGTCAGCGAGGTGGATTGAGAACTGGCTGAATGGCAGAGCTCAGAGGGTTGTCATCAGAGGCACTGAGTCTAGTGGGAGGCCTGTAACTAGTGGTGTCCCTCAGGGTTAGTACTGGGCCCAGTCTTTAACTTATTGATCAGTGACTTGGATGAAGAGTTAGAGTGTACCCTCAGCAAGTTTGCTGGTGACACCAAACTGAGAGGAGGTGGCGGACACACTGGAGGGCTGAGCTGCCATTCAGCGAGACCTGGACAGGCTGGAAAGCTGGGCACAGAGGAACCTAGTGAAGTCCAACAAGGGCACATGCAGGGTCCTNCACCTGGGAAGGAACAACCCCATGCACCACTACAGGCTTGGGGTGGACCTGCTGGAGAGCAGCTCTGCGGAGAGGGACCTGGGAACTGTGGGGGACAACAAGTTAACCATGAGCCAGCAGTGTGCCCTGGTTGCCAAGAAGGCTAGTGGCATCCTGGGGTACATTAAGAGGAGTGTGGCCAGCAGGTCGAGGGAGGTTCTTCTCCCCCTCTACTCATCCCTAGTGAGGTCCTATCTGGAGTGCTGCGTCCAGTTCTGGGCTCCCCAGTTCAAGAAAGACGAGGAGCTACTAGAGAGAGTCCAGTGGAGGGCTACGAGGATGATGAGGGGACTGGAGCATCTCTTCTACGAGGAAAGGCTGAGGGAGCTGGGCTTGTTCAGCCTAAAGAAGAGAAGGCTGAGAGGGGACCTTATAAATTCCTATAAATATGTGAAGGGTGGGTGTCAGGAGGACAGGGCCAAGCTCTTTTCAGTAGTGCCCAGCAACAGGACAAGGGGCAGTGGGCACAAACTGAAGCACAGGAAGTTCCGTCTGAACATGAGGAAGAACTTCTTCCCCCTGAGGGTGACGGAGCACTGGAACAGGCTGCCCAGGGAGGTTGTTCATTCTCCTTCTCTGGAGATATTCAAGACCCGCCTGGACAAGGTCCTGTGCAGCCTACTGTAGGTGATCCTGCTTTGGCAGGGGGATTGGACTAGCTGACCCACAGAGGTCCCTTCCAACCCCTACCATTCTGTGATTCTGTAATATTAGAGGAAAGAGAAGTTTTCAACTTTTTTTTTTTCTTCCTTTAAGTGCTGTTCATAAATTTTCTTCTTTGAAGATGAAATTATGCCTTTTGCTGTTCTCTTCTGTAGGGCCTGAGGAACTGGTGACATTTTTTGCATATGGCAAGAGAGACAAAGAAGTGTGCTAACTATATTTACTCAACATAAACTTTTTATTAAAAAAAACTTCATGATGTAAAATGCTTTAGAAATCTGTAAGAAATACATACGATGGTACCCACTGTATCCGGGCTACAATTAGACACAAGTGAAAAATTTTAATTTGCTTTCACTCTGTGAACTCTGAAAGCCAGAGAGAAAAACAAGGTTTGTCCTTGGAGTCCTGCAGGGTCGACTCTGGCATCTGAGAGCACAAACAGCTTCCATGACTCAGTTTCCTCCTTCTTGTGTCAGTGTACGTAGCAGCATTCAGATCATGTTCTCCAGGAACATCACCAGTACTCTACGGGTTTCTGAAGAGATCATCCCATAAATGCACTTTATGCCATTATGGTGAGTAGACCATAAAGAGCAGGTTTCGCCCTGAATGTAGTCATGCAGCACCATGCAGTGCTTTCCATCTTCTTTCCCAAGCCTCTTATGAGCTTTACCTCCACCTAGCACAGTAACTGCAACAGGTCACCTGAGTTAAACATTGGCTTGGACACTTTCTGAAAGAGGTTGTTATCTCTATCCTTGGTTTTATGTCTTACATTGTTATGAACATCATTGATGCTAGGCGGCTGTAGTACTCAGGTAGCCACCCCTAGTAGGAGTGCATGCATTTCGGAGGTATTTTTCTTACATTAAACATGACACATAGAATCACAGAATCATAGAACGCTTTGGGTTTGGAAGGGACCTTTAGAGGTCATCTAGCCCAACTCCCCTGCAGTGAGCAGGGACATATTCAACTAGGCCAGGTTGCTCAGAGCCCCGTCGATTATGCCTAGCACTGTATGTACCCATTGTGCTTCTCTACAAACCTGTTATTTTTCTTGAATTGACATTTATACATAGTAAGAATCTCCATTTCCCAGTAAACAAGTTCATGTAACAAGATCTCTGTTTTTTACTGGCNTTAACCAGGAAACATTCTGACAGCAACAGCAAAGAGAAAACCAGTGGAATGTGGACGGAGCCAGAGCTTTCCTTGCCCTCGTAGGTGACATGCTGAAGTCAGGCTTCTTACAAATTGGCATAGCAGTGTAGGGGACTCATGCAGCCTCTGTGTCTGTCTGCTGTCATCAGCCTGGTATTTTTTATAAGGACTGAATTTTGCCTAGGCAAGATGTTGTCTTCCTTTCAGATGATGCTGGGGAATATTTAGTTATTACGTTTTCATGCAGTTAAGTTCGCAGCTGTCTTTCTGAATCTGACTCAGGTTGCACGTGGAGAGTATTTCCTGGACCAGAGAAAGGATGGGAGCACTGAAACTGTAAAATACCAACACATAACTAGCAAAAAAAGACCCCCTTGAAGTGAGTGACAAATTTCAGGAAGTTAGCAGCAAGGTAGTCACTAAGTTAAATGGGGCCAAATTTCTGTTAATTTTTAAGTAAAATAAATCAACCAAACAAGAAACCCTCCTGCCCCATTGCTGTGTAAGTTCTGTTCTCCGAATCATGGTAAATGCTATTAAAAGACTCCAAGTTAAGTCCTTACAATTTTTGCCTTCCTTCTACACTGCCCTTTTAGCCCACAGCACTTGCTATTTGGAAAACATCAGCCTCCAGAAAATAGAACACAAAATATACCAACCTGGGACCGATGTTTTTTTCAAAATGTCACACATCAAAATTTGGTTTGTTCTGAAGCCAAGTGAAGTGTATGTGAAGTTGTAGCCACTAAAGAAAATATAAGTTCAAATTCCTTATTTTATTAATCCAATAGCAGCACAAAATTGTAATGATGTTAGCAAAGTGAATCATGTATTTGCCTGTCTCCAAATAGGAAAAGAGAGGAAATACATGTACCAGAAAAATCTCTTTTTCCTTTAAAAATGGCTTCCTAAAGTGAGTTTTACTTATAGTCAGTTCAGTGATTTTAATTTCACTTTTCACATCAACAAAAAGTGCGCAGGACTAATGAAAGAACTTTATTAATAAAGTGTTTTAGAATTATGAAGTAAATAATTTAAATATGATTTTAAAATAAAGCCAGATCTGTCTATGACTTGTAAATGTGGTGCTAAACTCATGCTTTACTGAGATGTTGGGAAGCTAGACAATGTGAATTGTATAGATTTTAGCAATTAAAAGAGTATAGTTATGTCAGTTGATAATAAATTCTAGGGTAAATATTTCTTTTAAGTAGTGATACTATTATGGTATTGCATCTCTTTTTAGATTATTTTGACTTTTAATATGCAGTTTAGGTAGCAGGAGGTCATAAGAAGGACAAAGAAACCTTTAAGCATTGTGTTGATCTGAGCTAGCATTGCCTCCTGCTCCCTGCAGTAATAATGGCAAACAGATATTCTTTTTATTCTAAACAAAGCAAATCATGCCAGTTAATAAATTTTTCATGCACAGACAGCTGGGTCAAATGGGAACTCCCTCTTGAGAGAGAATTAGAGGAGTAGAATTTAACTTTCATAGAGTGTATCTTTATAAAAAGAAAAGTGGAAGGAAAAACAGTCCCTTTTTGTCAGGACTATTTGGGTGATGATTGGGTAGGATTTTTCTTTTTGATTTTACAGTTTTATATCATTATTTAATCTGTGATAATTATTGTGTAAATGTTACTTTCTATACACAAGTCCTGAAACCAGAATACAAATTTAAATAAATGGGAAGTGATTTTTTTGTAGCGATCTCTTCTGGTGACAGCTTTTATAACGGTCACTGAGCCTGTATCTGACAACTATGCTGTATGTGAGCAACAGACTAAAAAGCCTAATGGAAGTTAATCTCAGGCTAAGCCTTGTTGTTGCTCATGGTATGAGATTCTTGAATATGAAACCCTGTGGATGAAGATGTCTGTGCAGGACTCAGCGTGCCATCGCGTGTGGTGTTGGTTACGATTTTGTATGCAGGTGCTGTGGTCGATGAGGCTGATGAACAATAAATGCCTATGCAAGTATTCAGGGAAGCGCAGAATTTCTAGGCAATTTGCACTCTCATGTGCTCTGTTCGGAAACTCGGCTCTCAAATTACAGCTAATGAGCAACAATGGGTGCATTTGTGGGTATGAATAAAGGGATCAGAGAGGAATTTACATCATCTGGCTTCAGAGATGATTTGAATGCCTAGACTGGGATACTGGGCTCCCTATGCAGTTAATGGAGGGGAAGACTTTCCATCCCGAGCCTGGGTCTATGAGACAAAACAGGTTTGCAAGATGGCGCAATGCGGTAGGCTGTGGCCTTCTGGCTCCCTGGCCGTGCAGACAGGGGATCCGCTGCCTTGTGTGCACAGTGGTCCCCGCAAGGCCAGGCATCCTGGGCTTCTTCCTCCTGGAAAGATGGATGCGTTGGCACAAGGAGGTGATGCACTCTTGGATCTTACTCTCAGATAGAGTTGAGATCTGCTCGGGATGCTGAAAGGTCCTCCAGGCTTGGGAAATATTTCTTAGTCCCCATAGTTGAGATACAGTTTGAATTATTCCCTTTATACCCTACTTCATGTGAAGATGTCTGGACAACATGAATATTCTCAGGAAAGTCATATGTGGCAATCATAAACTAAAATAAAAATATCTCATAGTACAGCATGTTGTTATATGAGACTTCATCAAGATGATTTGGGAAAATTAACTGTTCCAAGCAGACTGTATGACAAAGGCCTGATATCATGCAGATTGGCAAGAAGACAGGTACTTTCTATCTGTTCATGTCAGTAGGGTTGGGCGTCTAGGAGGCTGTGTCTAGAGATATTTAAAAACTACTGTAAGTGCAATTGCATGATTTATCATTATTTAGTTACGAACACCAGTTGCAGTATGATTTCATTATCCAGCAAATTGTCCCGCAAACAAATTCTCCCTCTCTTCTCAGGTAGAAGCTTTTGTAAAATCATGGGAAAAATGTAAGGTGAGGAATTACTTGTAGAAAAGTTGTGGTTGTCAGGAAGTGAATACTGCCTTCAATTATCATTTATTTCCATTATATTTCGGAGAGGTTTTATTGTTCAGTTTTCTGTTATGTTTTTAATCACTGGAAAGACTGTTTTCAAATACTAGAAACGTGGACTTATGGGATGATTTAGGTTCGAAGAAGTCTCTTGAGGTCATCTGTCTAAAACCTGTGCCCAGGATGGTTGCTGAGATGGGGCTCCAGGGCCTTGCCCATTCAACGTCTGTGTGTCTTTGGGGATGGAGATCCTACAGCCTCTCTGGGCAGCCTTTTCCGGTGTTTGACTACCATCATGGTGAAAACGTTTTTTTCTTTTAAGTATCTAACTCGAATCCCTGTGTTCCAGCTTGTCCCCACTCACTCTCAGTTGAAGATTTTTTTGAAAGGTCCTTAGAAAATTATTACTCCTCTTCTTTCCCCTTTCTCCTCCTTCCTTCAGCCAAGTAAAACCTGTTGATCTGAGCTATATATGGTAATTTTCAAACAGAACAGTTGCTGCGATTGAAGGGGAAGGGGTCAGCCAGGAAAATTAAATTTCTAATGTGGAAACATGCATTTTCAGCAACAGATCTTGTAACAGACTTCAGGCCCACAGTCTTCATGCTATCATCTTTCAAGAAAATTTGTAACTTAAATATCGAATGATTACTTTATTTTAAATCACAGACACAGAAGATTAACTTCCACGACCCAATGGCAATGTGTCTGTAGACTTATGGAGGAGCTAAGGCGATGTGAGCCTGGTTACCCGTTCGCAATTTGCCATTCCTTAGGGAAAGGTCCTGAGAGGGACAGACCCCAGCTGACCCATGGCTGGAGCTGGCTGAAGCGAGAAGCAGCGCCAGTCCCCCAGATGAGGCCATATTACCCACGCTGGTGGGGCAACCATAGTGCAAAATGGAAATGTGGTTTTGGCATATGCTGAAGTGCCTGTACCATCCTCTAGTTGATGTGGCTAACAGCAGGAATTAAGATGTGTCAGCACATGCTAGCAGCCCGAGTGCAGGCTCTCTGGGCACATGGCAGATACAAAAAAATATTGTGGTTTTAATTGTGTTGTGCTTCTCTACGTTGTCTTGGTGCAGAGACGCTGTTCATTTCTTCTGAGCTCTGAAGAAGGAAGGAAACCAACAGAGGAGCAAAAAAGGAAACAGGACTTTGATTGCTACACAGTGCTGTCTGATTAGACTTTCTTGGTAAAAGGATGATGAAAATAGCTGGGTTTTAATGTATCTGAGCATTCATTACCAATTATAAAAATGACTTTAGTTGTAAATCTGAAAATACTGCATTGGTTTTAGAGGGGGTTTTATAAATATCTGTTCTTTCAAGATTAAATTGGTAAGAAAATGTTGAAAGGTCAGTTGACTCAATGTTGTTAGTTGTGTATTATAAGTAATAGATTGAATAAAGTAATTTAATAGTCACAAAGGTTGTTTTTTACTTTAGTTTGTAGTATCTGTCGTATATTAGCTATGGGTGTGTGTGTGTGTATCTGTAGTAAATCTAATCACATTGTCCATATAAACTTATGTTGAGTGAACAATGTACTTGAATTACCACTATTTTCATGCCCTTTCTTATACGCCTCTTTACAAAAGAGTTGGTGTCACCTTTTAGAGCAGGGCACCAATAAGCAGAGTGGCCAATGCGCTCTGTTGACCCCCATACTCCCACCAGAGGAAGGGAAAAAGGAGGAAAAGGGAAGAGAGACTTACAGATTGAATATAAAAACAGCTTTACTAACAACACTAATAATGCTAATAATGTTAATGATAAGAGAAATAAAGCAAAATATTCAAAACCGACACTGAGTTTCCTGGAGTTGGGTGCCGGGGCGCCAGCAGCTGCTGGGCAGCACCGGCAAGTCCCGGGCTGGACTCCCCAGTAGATGGGAACTGGACTCAGGAATGCACAGATCGGGATCTGGATCAGAATCGTAGGCAGGACAAGGAGCAGGGTCCTCTTCAGAAGCCAACCATGGGCGAAGAGAGCGAGACCCTCGTGATCCCCCAGCTTTAAACTGAGCGTGACGTGCGTGACATGGAATACCTCGCTGGTCAGTATCGGGTCACCTGTCCTGTCCACCCCTCCCTGCAAGTGCGACGCTTTGCGACTCCTCACTTGCGGGACCTAAGAGGTCTATCGGTGACCTTGGCTGCTACAGTAATAATTATAAGCAGCGGCCTTCTCCTGTACTCCATTCCTGCCGTTAGCTCAGTGTATTAGGTGTTGTCAGCTCTGGAGTGGACAGTGTGTGTAAAATACGCAGACAGCTTCAGAAAAATGCAGTTACTTAGAAGAACTTAGCTGTAAGGAAGATTCACTAAAAAAGAATTGGTTCTGTTTTAACCAAAACCAGGATGGCTGGATTGCCATATTGTGGGTCTTCAAATTGCCAGAGGCATCAAGTTTTGAGGGGAATCTATAGCGTGTTCGTTTATTTCGACTGCTTAGCTATAAAATATCTCCTGTGTGGAACAGTTTTAGACAAGAAACAAGTATGTGCATGTACCAAAAAAAAAAAAAAGGCCCAAAAATCCCTCTTGGCGATTCATAGTAATAATTGCACATTCTCTCCTATCTCCAGACCTAATTTGCAGACAGAATCTGCTGAACTGGTGGTTTTGTTCATTTTAAGGATTTGACATACGTTGTACTTAGCTGGAATGTTTCCAAGTGTAAAAATGTCTCCAAGGAGATCAAAACAAGTCCTGTTACCTGTGAAGCTTGGCTTTTATACCGGGTTGCCCGTTCAGGAGATGACAAAGCCTGGAGGTGTTTTAGAGAGGTGAGTAGGAGGGGATCATTCAGGGTGAACCGAACACCCTGACAGACACCGAACGCTGGGTAGGTTCACTGTTTTAGTATTTACTGAGAAAAGAACAAACTTGCGCTTGCCTGAGGTTGATAGTCATCTTCTGTAGAAAGGTTTAGGTGAGTTCTAAATCTGTAAATGGTAAATAGTAACTATAATAATAGTTTGACCCACCTGTCTGACTGTTCGCTCTGGACTGAAAAGGCAAGGTACAACCTGCAAGGCACATAGTAAAGGTCACCTATTTTGAGCTTTACATCCACCTGCCAGTTGTGTCACCCTGGTACATAGTTTTGCATGTTAGTATTTCTCATTAAAAGAGATTTGAAAATTTTTGTAAGCTTCAATTGCATGATTTTACAACAGGAAAACAAATTTATACTTAAATCCTCAGTGTGACCGACAATAATCAAGCACTGTAACAGAGAGAGTTATTTTCCTGATAAGAGTTAGTACTGCACTTGTGAGAAATATGTCACTCAAAGCACCTATCAGGGGAGGGATAGGGGGAGTAAAGGTAGGGAGATACTGGAAAATGAAGCAACAGGAGTGGTTCTTTTCTGAGAAAAGGAAGGTTAGGTTGTTTTTTATTTCTAACCAGGCAATCACCTTAACGTCAGTTCTGATATATGCTAAAGCCAGGGAGCATTTATTTCCCGTGAATGTTAAAGCTATTTTAATAGCCAGTCTCCTTCTCTGGGCTGTTTGATGTTAAAACAGGTACACATCCTCTGGAAGTCAGTTCGCAGTGCGCCTTGGTGGGATGGAGATGAGCATGTGCGTCTCTCCAGCAGACGTACAGTGTGCTCGTGTCACTGCACTTGGCAGGAGCACACCTGGATGCCTTGTTGTTCTCCGATCATCTGTCTCATGTGTGCTTCAGAAGCCATGAATTATTCACCTCCTCTTAGAATATTCTTCTGGATTTCCTCTGCGAGGCCCTCAATATTGTTGCTTTTAAAGTTTGAAATGTAATTTTAGGGATTTTATCATGTCACTTCTACAGATATTTTCCTGTGGTGCGGCTTAACCTTTTACAGGCGTGAACTGTTTTTCTTGTTTTCCCAGGAGCCTCTTCTTGCTTACCATCATTTCCATTGAATTTAGTTGAAGGATCTTGATTGATAACAGTGGGATCATTTGGAATGTAGTCTACCTAAAAACACCTGCTTATCATTTGTGTAACATCTGTGCTGTATGAGTGTAATGGGCTTTTATGATGATTAAGAATTTTTACTCTTTATTTGTGCTTTGCCGTTTCTCCACTACTCTTATAAATGCCCCAGTAAGTCCATTTTTAGTTTTCCTGTGTGATAAGATCTCTGTATCATTAAGTCTCTTTGAAGGATAGCCCTTAATCCTCATGCCCAAAAAACTTTTTAGTCCAAATTTTTTAGTCCAAATCTATATGTATTAATGCAACTCAGGAGTAAGTACAATTCAGCTGGCCTACTCTCCGGCAACTGAACTCGGTCTCAAATCCCCTGCTGCATGCTTCACATGACACTAAGCTGTCCTTTTAATCCCTGTTGTAACGAATCCCACACATACAGACTGAATTGCATTATATTGTAAAATTTGTCTAAAATATTCCAGCAGAACAGTCCTCCACTGGAAAAGGTTGGCATTCTTGAGGCACGAAAGTTTCATGGGTTCTTTGTAGTCTTTCATGAGGGACTTGCTTGGACTTTCTGTCCATCCAAACAATGCAAAAAGGCTGAATTTCATCTGACCACACAAACTTGG
>Ga0065711_1032641_pt1 | contig 26979 bp, 11 predicted proteins | sample Hoacrofraction12_FD_59098 | JGI IMG/M metagenome (GOLD analysis project Ga0065711, IMG submission 59098) | Hoatzin crop microbial communities from Cojedes, Venezuela - Epithelial fraction 12 v2 (version 2) | ecosystem: Host-associated > Birds > Digestive system > Esophagus > Crop | place... | reverse complement strand
TTTTTTTTTTTTTTTTTTTTTTTTTTTTTTTTGCACTAGACATATTATACTTACTCCACAGAGTACCTGAAATTTATCTTCCTGACGAGTCTTTATTTCTTGTAACAACTTCTAGTTGTATTCATTAAGATGTAGACTTGCATCTTGTTGAAATCTATAGGGATGGGACAAAATCCACAGATTGGGATATAAGTTAGGAAAAATGAAATGAAGTATTCCAACTAGTTGGAAGATCAAACTACCTTTTGCCATCTTTAGCCAAAAGTACAGCTAATCGTTACAATCCTTCTTAAAATTTATGTCCCTATTGATTTTTGACTTACTCCACAACCCAAAGCATTAAGAATTTAACAGAGACATCAATATACTTACTTACAAAATATTTAAACAGGCAGAGCATATCTGTTGTATAACATTGTATTTTGAAAGAGATTAGCAGAATGGTTTACATTTTCCAAGCAGTAGAGAGCAAACTAATGTTGAAGGGTTAAGTACAGTAATTCTGTATGTGAACCCCTAGGACAGCGGACCAGATACTTAATAAATCTTAGTTCTCCCTGTTTGTTGAAGCAAAAGCCTCCTGAGTATAGTGCATGTATTAAGGTTACTATTCCAGTTACCATAGCAATGTCCGTGAAAGAGGGAGACCTTTTCTCAGTAATAAATTTTTTCTCAGTAATAAATTTTTGACTAAGAAAGCAGTCCTTAATATGAACAAGTATAAACTGGATATGCTACATCACTACTGTTAGGATGCTACTCTCTAGGACAGGTATTTTTACAACGTGAGCAAACCTGAGGAGTTGATTGAGTTTTGGAATGATAACAGCCGGTGGGTGCTATACAACAGATTTGTGAATTCCCTCCAGAACGCCACACTTTTTTCTGTTAGAAGTAAAGAATTCAGAGTTGTATGTGTTTATGCATCAGTAGGTTTCTCTACATGTGAGGTGTATCCTTTTCATCCTGTGCCTCCTTGTTCCGTTTTCCACACTTACCATCACTGCTTCTGAGCAGAGGGTACCTGTTGCCCAGCTGAAGCTGTGGTCCTTTCCCCATGGGTTTGGTTTGTAGTGACCTGTGAACTTTAACTTTGGAAGCTGCTGTTTATGTGGGGTATATATTTGTGGTCCTTAGAGGCTCATTTAAGTCGTCTCTAATTTGCTCATCAGCAATTCGATTCTCTTCAAAGGAGCGCTGCTCAGGACGGGGGGGGGGTTATACCTTCAGTCGTAGCTGCATGCAGCAGCGCTGTTGCTTGATTCTGCCTTTTCCCATTTGCCTAAAACAAATCCTTTTAATTTTCTTCAATTTTTATACTTACTTGTGTATATAGACAGTTCTGTAACAAGTGCTCAGTTGTGTTTTGTGGCAGATTAGAAAGCTGTATAGTGTTTAAAGTAGTTATCTTCAAAAAACAAAATTCTACATTTCTAATCGTAATGCTTTCTTGTCTGGTTGTTGTTTTTTCTTGAATTAAGAGGCAGTAAAAACAGTACTTTGTATACCAGTCTGTATTGCTCAAATGCTTATGTAATGGATCAATAAAAATAGCATTTTTTAAAACATGTATGTATATCAGTGGACATATATATGTTTATTACATCTTTAGTCCTTTTTTTCTTTGCTGTCTGTAGCTTATTCCATTGTGTATTCTCTGATTTTTCTTCTCCTCTTGAAATGGCAGGTGTCAGACACACTGACTCATATTTGCCTTTCGTTCATCCATTTCCCTAGTGTATTTTGCTTTCTGTGCCATGTGTTCTTTTTCTTCAATGTATGAACTAATCCTCTACCTCTGGCACTGCAAGGCAGTTCAGACGCACAGAAATGGGTAGCAGGCCAAGGTTATTCTTCATATGAAAACGTGTTTGGTACTTGAACAATTTTGCTTGTTACCTCATTCAGTGGGATGCAAAAGGACTTTTTGTTTTAGTGTGTTTAGGAAAGTGGATCTATCCATCTATCTATATATTTAGGGCATATATTTAGGATTCTTTCAAGGGTCTTTTTAGTGCATTAGTTCTGTGAAATTCTCCTAGGAAGTGTTTGTGTTGAGCAGAGGGGATGACACAAGCGTTGCATGGTTTTGATCCAAACTGCATCCTGTTGCAGTTTGGACCTGTTTCTTTTAGCTACATTAGGATTACAGGGGAAAGGCATTGGAGAGAGAAATCTACAGAGTGGAAGCATAAAACTAGTAACAGAACAAAAAAATAATGAGAAAAAATGAAAACAACAGGATAAAGAGAAAGGAGAAGCAGTAAGAGGAGAGAGAAACAAAGGGACAGTCCAATGGAGAGCACAAAGGCCTGTGTTAGTGCTTCAGCAGTGCCACGCGATGTGTGTGTTTCCCATTAAGGACTTCTCTTTATTCTGTAACACCAGGCACCTTCTGGGAGAACATGTGTAGATGGGGAGAATTTCCACTTATTCATAGTGTTTCTGATCTTTGAGAGACAAGAGCTGGCCCTAGTGATGAGCAGGAGATGTGAGGCTGGTGCTAAAGGTGCTCATGTGATGCGTTGCTCACGTTGCCTGCAACAGGACCGAAGGCATCCAGGAGTTGTGCTGATCTGGGGATGTGTGAAGTGCAGTGAGAACAGAAGTGCTATAGACTTTTAAAATGATTACGTTTTTGACAGTCTGATTTAATTACATTTTTAATTTACTGTTGCAGAAATCAAATGTGGCCTCTGTACTGTCTGTACGAGACTGTAGAGTTGAGATGAACTAGAGGCAGCTGATACTTGCTTGTTTATCCAATCTGACAAAGTTTCTAGGCAATTTGTGTGAGATATTTGCCAACTAGTAATCATCATAGTAACCGCGTATCATGTTGCCAAATCCATAAACATAGATTGATTTTGATCCATTAATAAGCCTATACAAACGTATAGCTTTTCTAGTGAAGTAATTAAATTCCGGGCACTTTGTTAAAATAAAATTACCAGAACACAGGAATGGGAGAAATAATCAGGTTTTTGACAGAGTTTAGATATTGGCCTCCTGTGCTGAGAGCGATTCAACTTGAACCTAGTTTTTGATGTTTTGCACAATATTTGTCTCCTCAGGGAATAAGCACATATTTAGTTTTGTGAGAGTTTTTTATCCGTAGTTGAGAACTTGATGAATGAAGACCATCTCATTTGAACACATGCTTCAAAGGGAAATATAGAGTGTGCTTTCTGTACTTGCAACCTACTTCAGGTATATGGCTGCCAAAATTTCTTCTGCATGTGGAATATTGATTTTTAAGTTCAGCTAAAGCTACTTGGAAGCCAAAAGTTTACTGCAGATCTGTGAATTGCAATTTGAAAATAAAAATTGAAAGTACTTGAAACTTTAAAAGTGACCATGAAAATACAGGAGTTTAGAGTCCTCATTGTAAGTAATAGCAAAATAAACACCAAGCAGGTAAGTTTAATCTGTTTTGTTGCAGGACAGGCACTACATGAGAATTAGCTGTAATAGCTTAAAAGTAATAGTTATTGACAGAGACCATCATCTCTGGGATAAGAAGGCAGCTTGTCCTCTTCTTCTTCCACCTGGAGTTGCATCCTAAGTTCTGTCTGACAAAATAGGTCTGTTAATTCTGTAATGAGGATTCAGTTATTTATTTATTTGTTACTGGGGTCTTGACTGAGACAGCTCATCTGCAAAGGTCACTAACAGCTGCTGGATGATGACAACTTTTCAGGTATTGGTGGCATGAGTTAGACTCAGAGTGACAGTTATGGTTGGCTGATGATATTTTTGTCAGAAAACTTTTCTGTCATTTTTTTTTTTCTTTTTTAATCTTCACTTGCAAGTTTGGTAGAAGAGTGTTTCTGTAAAAGCTTTGTGAAAAAGATGTCCATAGTTGACTTTAGCTTTCTTACATTTTCAATAATGTGATTTTTTTATATGTTGAAATCTTCTCTTTAGTATAATCATTTGATTTTGACATTTCTCTGTTACTTTAATGTATTTTATATTACTGGTGCAAACTATTAATGTAAAAATGCTGTATTTTGGTATTATAATAGTGAACATTTCAACATTTAAAACCAAGTATTTCAATATATTCTCTGTGAAATTGTGAAGAATCTTCTTAAACAGTATAAGATTTTCAGTTTATTCTGATTTGAAATAAAAATGCTTGCACTCTCCAATATTTTCTTTTCTGGTCATCTCTATGAGCAATTTAGAGAAGGAGGCTCTAAGCCATATTATCAATTACAGCTCCAAACCACATTATAAATTACCCAAACTATGATGTCATGTTCTATTCATAGAAATCAATTGCAGAGTTAATATTATAGCCTGCAGCATTTCCATTGATTTCTGGTGGGTTCCAGATGGATTCCAGATGTATAGAGCTGTGGCAATTGTCGATGCTGCTTCTTTGCTTTCTGGGTTACTGCACATGTAATGAAATTTAAGTTATGAATTTTTATCTTTTTTTTCTGTTTTCATACCCAGAATTGTACCTTGTCATCCTAGAGGCAAGGACTCACTGTTCTAGCAAGTTAGGCCTTTCTGTTTTTAGCGATTTACAATGATCATATAAAGAGTTACATAAATGTTCCTCTCTATTTTAATACTCTGTGCTCTTTTCTTGAGCTCCTATTGTGGTAAATTGTTAGTTGAAAACAATTTGGCCTCAAAACTCTGTTTCTGAAGACCTTGATTAGCCCATGTGTGTTACTGTAATGGAAACAGTAACAATAGTTCTACTGTATAATTCCAGTAGGAGTTATAAAGTTAAATTATATTTTTTACTACTTAGCCAATGTCAGAGGGCAAAGAGTATTGAAAAAGAGCTGGAAGTGAAGATGCATAACTTTTTTTACTTCAGGTACTGTCACTCCCCCTCCCTCCCGTTTGGTGTATACTATGTGGAAGTAGAAGCAGACAATACGTCTTTCAGGACTAAATGCTTTCTGTCTCATTACCACCTTCAGAGTGATCTATTACTAATTTTAATCAAACATTTTTTTATTGTAGGATTTGTCTATCCTGAGTACTACAACACACAGCCATTGATTGCCTCATCACTAAGTTAAAATAGACTCTGATTTAACAGTATCTTTTATTCTGTTCCTTGTTAGAAAATGAACAAGTCTGTCTAATAAATTGCATTCATTTGTGTGACTGCTTGGTGTTTTTTTTTGATTAGGTGAGGCTAAACTTTGAGGAAATAAAATTACATTTGAAATTCAGTGTGTTTTTATCTGAGATAAGACTTTCCAGAGATGAGAGCAAGAAAACAGTATTACGAATAGCCTGACTTCTGGCTGGTTTGTGGGAGTTTCTGAACACCATGTAGTGGAAGACAGTCCCTTTGTTGAAAATAATGAAATTTTCTAATTCCCAACACTGGTAATGTGTTGGATGAAAGTTATTTTATTTCTTAGTAAGGGTGTTTATGGACATTAACTTAGTATCCATCTTAGTCTCTGTTTCTTGTTTTTGTTTCGCTCTGAGGCTTTCTATGTTTGCTAAACTTCTCGAACAATTTTGTTCAATAACGTGAACTGGGTACATGGATATATCCATAGATGCTCAGTGAATACCTGTCCTTTTAGTACCTAGTACTGAACTCCAGTACATTATCATAGTGAAATATATTTTTAAATTATTTCAGAGATTCAAAAAAAGGATATTTCAGTTTAAATGAAGCCAGAATATATGGATAATAATTTTGAATTAGAATTTCAAAAAGGCTTGGGAGTTTTTGGTATTTCTAGTAAATGTAATGCCTCTGCTGAATACAGTTTATAGTGTTTTATTTGTGGGATAGAAAAAAGAAATATTTGCCTTATAACATAAAATTTGATATTTCGGAAGTGCTGAGCATCTACAACTTGCTGTGATGCTCTTTATATACACTAATTTAAACATAAGACTTTGCAAAATAACATTTTTCTTTCTTAAGTGTGAAAGAATTTAGGGAGTTGCCTAACTGTGTGTTAGTCGATGTTTAGACAGTTGTGAAGAGCTCAGTGCTCGGGAAAAGCATTTGGTCTTCTAGCAAATCAGGAACCTGATGCGGAGGAACTGTTAACAGCTACTGGCTTTGACAGTGCTACCGAGTGTACAGTGCTGAGCATGGGGAAACTCAGGTTTGATGTGCAGGCAAAGATTTGTTTGTTGCATGGCTTTTCAGGAAGGGTTTTTGTTACTTTTGTTGTGTTTCTTTTTTAAACAGTGTTGAAGCTTGTGCCGGAGTCAGAACTGGGCTCTAATCTTTTTGGGGGCTGTTAGTCTTAATGAACAAATAGCGTGAGAAAAGAGATAGACATCTATGAGACTTCTTTAAGTACCTTCCTTGAGAGTTGATCACGGCCTTCCTCTTCCCCCCTCCTCAAGAAGGGATAAAACTTACTGGTTGGTTAGAGTATTTACTGAATAAATGAAAACAATAAATGTGAACTCGTTTTTTATTTTAGAAATGCCATCAGTGTGGCATCCTTGGCCATTAGCAAAACATTGCTGAGGAGGTTTCCCACGGAGAATCAACAAATTCAGCTGTCACATTCTCTCAGCATCTGCAGTGAGACCTCTGGTTAAGAAGGGATATTTTTAGGCTGGAGGCTGTACCTGGTGCTTGAGGATATAAAAAGGGAAGGGGAGGAGGTCCTGATACCATCTGTATTTCGGTCCAGAGGAGGGCCATAAAAAAGATCAGAGCGCTGGAACACTCCTCCTATGAGGAAAAGCTGAGAGATTTGGAGTTGTTCAGCCTGGAGAAGAGAAGACTCCGGGGACCCCTTAGAGCAGCCTTCCAGTACCTGAAGTACCTACGAGAAAAATGGAGAGGGACTTTTCACAAGGGCATGTGGCGATATGACAAGGGGGAGAACTGAAAGAGGGTAGGTTTAGATTAGATACAAGAAAGAAATTCTTTACTATGAGGGTGGTGAGGCTCTGGCACAGGTAGACCAGAGAAGTTGCGGATGTCCCCTCCCTGGAAGTGTTCAAGGCTGGGTTGCACGGGGCTTTGAGCAACCTGGTCTGGTGGAAGGTGTCCCTGCCTATGGCAGGGGGTTCGGAACTAGATGATCTATAAGGTCTCTTCCAGCCCAAAACATTCTATGAGTCTATGATTCTGTCTTAATAAAGACATGAGTAACTGCGTGTTCATAGAATCATAGAGTGGCTTGGGTTGGAAGGGACCTTTAGAGGTTATCTAACCCAACCCCTCAGCAGAGGGAAGGGACATATTCAACTCGATCAGGTTGCTCAGAGCCTCGTCCAACCTGACCTTGAATGTTTCCAGGGATGGGACATTTACAACCTCTCTGGGCAACCTGTGCCAGTGCCTCACCAGCCTCACTGTAAAAAATTTCTTGCTTACATCCAGTCTAAATCTACCCACTTTCAGTTTAAAACCGTTACCCCTTGTTATATTGCTACTTGGCCCTACTAAAAAGTCTGTTACCAACTTGGTAATCTAGATATACTGAACCGGTTTGCTGGTGGACAAAATCATAAGAGTTCCTTGGGAGAGTGTTAAATAAAGGACCATAGACAGGAATCACCTGATTACATCTTTACCAGGACAGCAGGGAGAAGTCCTTTCAATAATGTGATTTTTTTAAAGCATTTTATAATGACAACATTTAATTATAAGGGTAATTATTTCATTTTGCGATGTATTGTTTTAACATAATAGCAAACTGATTTCCTGCATTCAGTCCTTCCAGTGAAGGAAAAATGTTTTCTAAGTGCATAATTTGAATTTAAATTAATGCAAACCTTTGTACTCAGCTTACATAGCATGCGAGTGATAACTTAAGAAAAATACAGCTTTGTGACACACTGATTACTTTTGTAAAGATAGAAGTATATTCCCCCTTTGATGAGTGTGTCTGACTTCCATTAGTGCTAATGGGAGTTATGCGTTTACACTTTGAAGAGTCTACACCCCAATTAATTATAACACTTTAAGGAAAATGTGAGATGTTATTGAAGGTAGAGATTCTTTGGTGTTCAAAATGTTTTTTGCTGAATTCCTATCCTGTTCCCTCTCCTTGTGTGAATGATTTGTCATTGAGTGACATATTGTCGTGCAATCTTGTAAATACTTGTATCGTGTTTAGTTGAAATTACATTGTGACATATCGATAGTTAAAGTCATCTCCCATCTAGTTCTTAGATATCTAGCCTACCTCCTGTCGGTCTCTTTTTTTCCGTTTACCTTTAGCTGACAGCTGAATAACTGTTCTATTAAGTTATCAATTCCAAGGTTAACCTCAGATCAAGTTTTATCTGACTGAAGTTGAGATAGACGAGTGAGCTGTGTTCCTTGTGCCTTTCCTTAATTTTTCTGTTGTGAGCAGAAACCAATGAGTGTTCGAAAACAGATAAATGGTCCCTGGATCCTGTGCTTCAAATCTGATTGCAAACAGGAAACAGCACTCGAGAAAAGGCTGAATGGCTTTGAGAAAAATAAGGATGAGTTGTTGCTAGTAGTCACTCATATTGAAGGTGATGCAGATGCAATAGGTTCATTTGGAAACCAAAAAGCAGTTAAGCAATTCACTCTTTAAACACATAGGTAAATGTAGAAGATCAGCACAAAGTGAAAGAAGATGAAGCAGTTTTACCAAAGAGACCTAATTATTTATTTTTTCCTAAAAGTAGCTTATTCATATTAGTGTCTGTCAGTTCTCCCTGATGTATGACACTTAGAGCTGCCCAGGCATCTGACAAATCCTCTGTAAGATGGACATCTCCTTGTGAACCACAGAGGTTATTTGGGGGTGGAGGAAGAAAAATTGCTCTCAAACTCCGATTCATGGATCTCAGACTTAAGTAAGATTGAGAAGGATGTAATGATACTTTAGGTATTTATTTGTGTTCACCCACAATGTAAAATTTGTGGTTTAACTTTGCCACAAGCTGGAGTTGGGTCCTCAGACCTGGGACTGTGTTGGTGGCAAACGCATCACCTAGAGTATCTGCCCGAAGGGGGAGCAGGCTTATGGCCAAGCAGAAGGTTGAGTCCAGAATATAGAAATACACAGAGGATGTACAAAGAGATGCAGACAGGAAAGTAGACTTTCTGCTAGGGTAAGTGAAAGAGAGAAAAGACTTTGCTGGATAAGCCATAGCAACTTCAAATCAAACCACAGCAAATTCACAACTGTAAAATGTGCAGCACAGTGGAAGGGCAAAAAGAAAAAAACCACACATATTACTCCTCGGCTGTTCATTTGGTGGAGAATACCCGTTACCATTTACCTTCTGGTTGTCATAGTTTTCTGGATGTAGCTTCCATTGAGCAGAACAGAATTTATGGATTCAGACTACCGAGAAGTTGTCAGAGTTCAGCTTAGTTGACAGCTAGAAGAGAAGGCAGCCCAGTAATGTGAAAGGAGCAGAAGGAAAGGCTATTACGCACTCCAGAAGCCTCCGATAGCAGCCTTAGTGAAACAGGGCACAGCTAAGGTTAGATGGGACAGATACTTCATGGTTTTCTGAAGTGAAGTATGTGGAGCAAGAAAGTTGCCAGTTGCAAAGGAGAGAGTTGACTCAGTGTGTAGTTTTCTACCTGCTCTTCAGAACCTTTTTGAATATGGCAGCTACAGGCAGGCGAATGAGAAGTCACCAAAGACAGGCTTGGGAATGAGGATTATGAAACTGCCAGACTGCAAAGTCAGTTTTTGCTGCAAGGGCAAAATCCTCAGTGTGTTGAAATGCGATTGCAAGGAGCCAGCGGAGTTATCTGCCTGACTGACCAAACTTCTGGCCAAAACAGTTCGCTGGACTGAGGTTTTGCTTCATTATGTTCTGTGCCTACAGCCACAATATTTTGTGTGTCCTACTGTGACTGTTACTTATTCTTACCTATATTTAATACTAATTTCTTCCATAATACCAGACTTTTCTAAAGAGAGTTTAAGCTGAAAATATGATGCTTCATTACTAAATTAATTCCACTTGTTTATTTTAACATTAAATGAGGACTACGTTTTAGTGTTAAGCATGGAGTCTTTTCCTGACATACTGAATTCCATTTATGGATACTGTTTCTTTATGTCTCTAGTTTATTATTACCCAGCATATGTATTTTCTGCATTTAGGTGTCTTTTATATTTGTGTATTGAATTTCATGAGAGAAATGTTTTCTCTTACTGGCTGAAGTCAGGCTATTTCTTGGCTACAGAGCTGGTGATGAAAATCCTGACATCCTTCACCACAGCAGCATGAATGTGCTGATATGATAGTTTAGTTTGAAAACATGTTATTGTGATAATAGCAAAAGAGCAAGTCTCTATGGGGACTTAGATTTCCTTCCGTAACGCAAACAATAGACACTCTCAAAATGTAAGTTGTGTTATTTCATCTAATATAATGGGCAATTAATCAAGACACAGTGAGAAAACTGTGCTGATAACGGTAAAAGCTGGCACGTATCTTTCTAATTTGTATTGCAACAAATTGAGAGATGTAATCGCAACAGAGGAGGATGTTTAAATAAAATTAGAGCTGTGATGTGAAAAGACAAAGAGAAGAAACTGAGAGTTAAGGATGACATTTTGTCTTATTTTAAAGCATCTGTGAAATGGAAAAAGACCATCTCAGTGGCATAAGTTCTGCTGAAACAGATGAGCTGTCAGCCCTAACTACAAATTTCTGGCTTGGTATTTGGTTATGATATATCAATTGCACTAACAGGATGTAGTTTGGTCTGTGATTTTCTTGCTTTTATTGTGCTTCAGCACAACTGGAGAATGGATTAAAATGCTTTTATTTAAAATGGGAACAAGCTGGCAAAGCTTATTTTCTAACCTGCATTGAGACTGATTTATTAATATACATATAATGTATGAATTACTGTCATATATACCTGTCTTTACATACAGATACTATGTTTGATAAAGCTTAAACCATTTTTCATTTTTGTATCAGAAACCAAGATTGCTACTTATGGTTATGTAACATAAACAGATACCACTTTTTTTTCTTCTGCAGGGCTGACTTTCATATCTGAGTTTGGAGATAAGCCCGAATTTTTTCCTGTGCATGTAAACTAAAACTTTCTCTTAAATGAAGAATGGAGCATGACATAAATCTCTGTTGGGTTCTTCACTGAATGCCGTATGTTGCTATAGTCCCTAGTCTTTAAAGAGTGTTTGGGTGTTACAATGTGTATTTTCATTAAAAAAAATTCTTCGGTGAAGCAAAGTTTGTCAGTTAGTAAGTCATTACATAGTAGTGGGCTGCAATACCTCCCTTTGCATCAGTGCAAAAAGAGCTGATTCCTTTGAGCAGCAGCTGTTATTTCTGGAACCATGGAAATAATGACCTCAATGAAGATATGCATCATGTAGATAGAGCATTTTCCTCCATAGATACTCAGGTGCTTTATCAATGAGAAGCACAATCACTAGTCTGATGTGAGGAAATTAAGGCATAGCACTGCAGAAATGAAAACGGTAGTTGAAGAGAAGAAAATTATAAACTCTTCATTTTCAGGGTTGAGATGGCAAGAGATGATTGATTTAGGCTGTATCTGTGTTAGTGAGTAGTGTGGGCCTGTAGGAGAGGTGTTTCAAAGTAAATCAACCAGTGCTGAGACCAGCTTCCACCCTGTATGCTAGCAGGGATGTTTGGTTTCAGACTGGCTGCAGTCTGGTCCCATAGATGGAAGGATAACTGCTGCTGAAATGCACCAAGTGCCATCCTGGAGAAGTTTAGTTTCACTGTGCAGGGCTCCAGTTTGTGTGCTCCAAGAGAGCTCTGTGATGTGAAACAAAGCGTGGTTAAAGGGAGAGAAGTCAGGTGAGGAGAAAAGCATCTGCCAGAAATGGTTTAGATTTAGCTTGTTGTAAGCAGGGCAGGGGAAGTTGCAGGAGGAGGAGATCAGAGAAAGAAGGAATTTGAGGGAGGGGAATAAATGCTTTTGTGGAGTCTTTTCCGGTCTGTCTTCTCTGATTTTTTTTAAGTTCAGAGGCTTTTCCTAGCATCACAGGGGAAGGGAGTGTTCCTGAGAAGTGAACTCTGCTTTCTTCCCTCCCTTTCCTGTGTTTTCATTTTTGCAGGACGTTCCTCCCCATCGGGAATATTGATTAGCCTATGAGATCCGTCATGAACCTTGTTATGGTGATTTATCTCTATATCTCTTAGGTATTACGGTAATGACTACCTTGCAATACCAAACCCTGAGAGAAACACGTGCAAGTGTTGGAAAAACTTTTCCACAAAACAATATAATGACTTTACCCAAAGCTCTTGGGTAGCAATTAAGGGTAAAGTTTAATTTAAAAAAAAATCTGCTGATGCAATTTACATAATACGTATATTAAATCCTAAAGGATATGCCTACACTGCTGGTCTGCTTTAATTGGACTTAATTGATTATCAGGAGTAATCCACAAATGTTTGTGGTATGTCCAGACTAACATTTACAGTTGTGTGCTTAACTCGGTGTAATGGCTATTTAATGAAACTGAATTAAAAGTAGAACTTGTGCTGAATGGTCTTTTCCCATTTCATCTCATGATGGCTCAGAGGTGCCAAGGTGTTTAATCTGAAGCCATGCAGTTAATCATACAGTCACTCAGGGTGGATGATTTTCATGAAGTGGGATGAAAAATCCGTGCTGCGTAACCTTCTCTGATAAAGCCCAAATAGTCTGAATTACAGTACATGCCCCAAAGCCTGTTTTTTTCTGTGTTGTTTTTTTCGGGATTGGATGCAAAGAGGAGGGGTATTCAGTTGCCTAATGGCAATTGTATGTTGTTAGGTTTTGGTTTTTAGGTACTGAACACTGTATGTACTTGTTTATGCATGTGCCCAACACTGTGCATGAAACTGATTTTTATTTAACAAGGTTACTTTAAAGTAACATTTAAGTAGAAAGTTGTTTTTTTGAAGTACATAGTAATTGACAGACATTAACTGTAGTTTCTTGAAAAATGCTGATTATTGTGATGCTTTTACAAAGAATGTACTCATACTCGTGCTTCTGTTGAATGAAGCTGTGTAAAGATTAAATACATGTTGCTGGAAGGGAGCCACCTCTTACACATAGTAATTTCTTTGTTGTATAGCATTTTTAATAAGCAGTTCCCCAAAAAACTAAAAGCAAAAAAGTTCAAGTCAGTATAAAAAAAAAAAAAAAGAATCATGGCATCTTTGAATAATAATACCTTACAACACTATCTGGACCTGCAATTCTTTTTTAATATCAAAATATCTTTTCAATGACCTATGACCTTCTTTTCACAGACACATATCTGTCAGTGTTTAAATGCTGATTTTAGCACTTAATGCCAAAAAATGGCAAAATATTTAGGGAATTCAAATCAAGCTGCTTGAAGGGAGTTGCTGTAACAAATGAATTTCAGTAGCTTTACTGAGCCTTCGTATTCTCCCCTGCCCCCAAGTGCTGCCTTATAAATGGACGGTGAAGTTTAGATCAAACATAAATATTCTGAAACTGGAGAAGTCAATAAAAGCCACAGGAGTTTGGAATCCATGTGGGTTATTCAAGAAAGAGGGGTTTCTTCCTGAAAAGCTAGATGTGTCCATGCACATCAGCACCGAATGAGGCAGAGCTGCTAAAACAAACCAAAGAAGTAGTAGAATAATGTCAGAATGCTCACTGCCTGTGCCCTGTTCCCTGCCGTACCTGCCAAGGTAAGCAGTATTTCCAGGAAATGTGTTAAATCTTTAAATAATTCTTTGAAGTAATTCCAAGAGAATTGCTCTGCAGAAAATGCCACTTGCCCACAGTGGGGTAATATGAGGTGAACCCCTTACTCTGTAGCTGGTGAGGGGTCACAAATTTAGAGCAGTCTGATTTAGATGACAGTGCATCCACACAGAAACAAGTGCAAATTTGAAACCGAAGGATAAAATATTTGAAACTGGGTCTTCTTTTATTTAACAACTCTGTTAATAGATTTGGGGGATATGTATATTTTGCCTCACATTGATTTCATAGCAGCACATCTCCAGGGGTTTCAAGTATTGCTTTATTGTTTTCTATAGCAATAAACTTAGACTGAAATATTCTTCATCTATGGGCTCATTCTTGCCTGCCGATGGTGTAACAGTGAGCCTAATGAAGTCAGACTGGCATTTTTTAATTAAAAACCTATGCGAAAAATTCAAGAAAAAGTCCTGTATTCCACCATGCAATTGAAACACAAAGTATGCAGGAATTACCTTTCTCCAAGAGCGTAAGGGTTAATAATTTAAGTTCTTTACTTAGAAACTGTGATCTCACCATTGAATTGGGGAGAAGAGCACAATTTCATGAATGCTGACTTCTTCAAGCAGGCTATGTTTATGGAAATGACCAAAATCCTATGTTTCTGCAAACAGACTCTCTTTCTTTTCTTCCTGGAAGCTCATGTCACATCTAACTCAAACCTGAGTATAAATCTCCTTCCATAGCTTTGGCTTTTGTTAGGTTTTCTCTTCAGAAAATTCTGTTCCAGTTTGTTCAAGTGGACCCAAAACGCGGCAGATGGAAATCCTGCTTAGTTGTTAGAGCTGCAGGGCAAGAGCTGTGTTGGTGCAAGCAGGTCAAAGAAATGAGAGAAGTCAGCCCTTATAGCTCGTACGACTCATTGCGAGAAGCTTGAATCTGCTCCTCAAAACATCATAAGACATGCTACACGCTTGCCTGTTGAAAACTACTGCATTGACAGCCTCACTCCATCATATTTAATGTGGCAGGGGTAAGCGCGGAAAACCCTTAGGTGAGTGGCCTGCTCAGATACAGGGTTAGTGATGTGTTTCATGGTAGGTGATTCTCCCAGAGGTTATTTGTTTTTTATGCTTACTCTTTACAATGGGAATCTTTAGATACTGTTTTGCTGGGGGAGAGAATAGTATTTTGTAACAGAAGGAAACAAGTTCATTCAATGGCTAAATCAAAACTGCTAGCACTGCAGTAAATTTTAATTCAGACATTCGTGAGTGTTACATGTGGCCTTGCACTGTAGAGATTTTGGGTTCTCTACAGTCAGATCAGCCATCTCATTTATGTGTTGGTGTTGCAGGATGTTGGTCATAGCTGGAGAAGAAATGACTGTAAATCAGATTACAGAAATGTATTGATTATCTTACTTTTCCCCATCACGCAAAGTGGGAGGAGGTGGATGTAATCTCTGCTGCCTTCTGAGAAGAAAGAAGGAGCACCTACTTATAAAACTAGAAAACAAGTGGACTCAAGGCACGTGTAGTGCTGTTAACACCAATTACATGATTGAATCCAAACCAGCAGGCACCTGAACAATCAGGGGTTTCCAAAAAAAGACAATCTCTTTTTTTTCTTTTCTTCCTGCAGGATAATTTTAGGGAAAATGTATAACGCTAAGAAGCATTGGAGAGTGGAAGAAAATTCAATTATTCACTAACACACTTATTTTTGCAGCATCTGTAATGGGCAGCATCTTGTAGGGACACCTGCGAAAACAGAGGTTTCATAAAAGCCTTGCATCCTAAATGTAAGTGAAGATCAGAAATGGTTGAGCTCAGGAGCACTAATGAGTAAGACACATGGTGACTTAGGCAGTTGGGGTTAGGAGGGAGAATACCAGGCTGTGCGAAGAAAAATACCAGTAAATAATTCTACATTTGTCAATTACATCAGTCTGAGCATAGTTAAAAATGTGACAGGTTGTACAGCTTGGTTTTCTGAACGTGCGACTCAGTTTTCTGTAGAAGTGCAGCTTCCCTTATTAAGAACAGGTCCTCTGTGATGTGAGGTGTAACATGTGCCTGATGGTGTTGCTTTGCAAATTTTTACAATTATTATTTCAGCTCTCTGTGGACAGATTGTTGAAGGACTTCTGGTCAAGCATTTTTTTATTTTCTCTGAAAGTCTGAGTATTATCTAATAAGGCCTTTGTTAGAAGCCACTCGTAAATCAGAGTCCTAGAAAAATGTTTCTAGCTTTTGTCAGGGTATCTCAGACTTGAAAGTTGTGGTTTTTAGTCCAGACTAAAACCTTCAGTGAAAACGAAACAGTTTCGTTCTAGACACTCAAAGCGTGATGGTTGTCTTGCATGAACAGTTAATACTATAAAAACCGTTATTAAACAAGTACATTTTATTTGATTAAAAAATGGATATACATATGACATGGTATTATATGCTATGCATATGTAATATGTAATAAAGCTATTATGTAATATATCACATATATGGGTTAGTGGGGTCACTTAAAAATCACATCACTGGTGCTCCACTACAGTCGACTGACAATTATAATGAAAGGAAAGCAGTGGGCTGTGTCCTTTTTCCCTTAGATATAGGCTTGCTGTGTTTATTTCCAGTGGGGCGGAGGATGGTGACAGTGAAGCTAGCGGGTGTCCTGCCTCACTTCACAGCACAGATGTGATGGAAGGATGAGCTCTTCCAGAGATGGATAGTGTAATCTTTGGCATTATGGCCTTTCTGTAAGATAAGATATATAAAAAGTGTGTGCCAAGTACATGCCAGCTAAAAAAAAAAATAATAATAAAAAAAAATCATAGGAAGCATGAAGGTGAGCATGTAGTAGTCTGATGTACCAGAAATCCAAAACTAGGTAAGCTCCTCTATTTCTGGGAAATACTCTTTCATTCTGATCCTGAGACTATTATTATTTATACACGAGCTGTATGAAAATCGGTAGGACTTCTGCCATTTTAGTCGCGGTTATGCTTTCACCATAAATCTAACTTTGCGCTGTCAAAGCTTTGCTCAGTCTAATTACCACTTGCCTCAAGATCTCCTGTGACAGCAAGATCAAAAGGTTCATTATATGTTCTGCAAAAATCTTTATTCTATCCATATTACGTCTCCATTTTAATGTAATCAAGGAAACACTTGTCTTACAGAGAAGGAAAACAATATAAATGTTGTTTGCTACTGTACTTGAGGCTTTTTTTGTCCTTGAATTGAGTATATTGTCTTTAATTTTTTTTAGAAGTGGAAGTTTGTGTTTCTAACTGTATTATTTTGCTTTCTATGGATTCTTTTGTGTCATAGGTATAGAAAATGAATTGAAGATGTACCTCTGTGAAATGGCTGTTTTTGACACTGCTTTTTCAACACATCCCTTTTCCTTACGCAGTTTGATTGTCACAGTCAGATCCTGTACTGCATTGAAAACACAATATATCTGGTTTTCTTCTGTTTTCTTTTCCTAAGAAATTACAGCTACTTCAGAACTCTTGTGAACAATTTCTTTAAAACATTCTTCCCAGTGTATGCTCACTTGTGCTTGTCTCTGCTGATAGCTTTTTGTTCCTGGTTTTGTGGGCTGTTGCACTTTACTGGAAAGTAGAAGGTGGAGTATTGAAATGCACTGTGAATGCCATAATATAATCTGTTGTCTGGACAGAACTGTCAGGTGGTAGGATGTCAAGTTGGTCTTCACAGCACAAGCTTGGACTCAAGTTTGTGGCTCTACTTGAAGCCCGGCCCCAAGCCTAGTTCCATATGCAGGTGTAGGCTGGGTCGGCTACCTGGCACCAATGCAAAGCTTCTGGAATGGTTCTCATTTAAAACAGAAAGAGGCTGTGATTTTTCTAAAGCCACTGCGTTAATTGCAAGCAGCAGCAGTTGTGAACGGAAGCTGTCTCTCGCCTTACTGTCGCTTACCTACTTTTGGCATACATTCCCTTCAACAACAGACTAGTTCCAGAAATCGTTCAGACACACAAATGCCTCTTAATTTGTCTCTACTTCACTCATTTTGTTGTCTGAGCTATTGAACTGTTCTTCCAGTCACCCTGGGGGAAGAATCCTACTGTAGTGTAGTCAATTAAACGATGAACTATTTTTATGCTAAATGCTCTTCTGATTTTCATGATGTTTCCCTGGTGGGTCTCTTGCTGCTCTTGTGGGGATAAGCAAGCTAACACTGCTTCTTTGGCTCTGCTGCCACTGATGCATCTGGCAAAAGCACATTTCCTATTGATACACATAAACTTTAGTGGTGGCATCACAGAGGCTTGTCATGACCAAAGCATATGCTTTGGATTATGTGAGAAGGAATCACACTTACGATGGGGCTTTTGGAGTGGATTCAAGCAATTTACTGTCTTCTGTGTGTAGAGTAAAGCAGAAGAAATAGTTGAGAAATGGAGGTTGAGATAAGGACAGTAAAGAGAGGAAAGAGAGGGAAGTCTTGATGCAGTCATCTGTAGGCAACTACTGCCCCTGTGCATAACACTTACATAGTCTGCCAATAAGAAGGAGAACCTGTTACAGCAGAAGTCTTTTACTTTATTCTTAGAAAAATCCAAACTAAATTCAGTCTGCCCCGTGGAAACTGCTGATTGTCTAACTCCCAGGTGAACAAAGACAAGGGAGTTCTGAAAGCCTGCTAGGGTTTTCTCTGTGTCAAACTAATTCAGATTGATACTGAATATTGCAGTGATGAGCAGAGACGCAAAACTCATAAACAGCTGAATTACGTATTTAGGAAAAAAATTTCACAAACTATATCTCTGGATTAACAAATGAGGTGCAGGACATCTAGGGTCTGTTCTTGAGCTTAAAGTTGACTTTATTTAATTACTAAAATAACCACTATTACAAAAGAGCGAGTGCTATAATACTGGTGATGATGGACTATGCACTTGGTTCATCCATCACTAGTCCTTGGAGCTTGACTTTTAAAAATGAAACATTGTCAGTGGTTAAGTCTGCATAAATATGGTTTGCTAAAGGTTGTGGTCCTAAAAGATGTGAATTAATAAATACTGGAAGGTCACTTCACCGTGATTGTGAAGGTCAGTTTCATCTTTTTAATTATATTAACTATTATATCTTTCTATCTGCTGCAGTATCAGCTTCATTATTTTATTTTGGCAGTGTTAAATCTGTGACTCTTCTCATATATTTTGGATAAATAATTATTATGTTAAAGAATTCAAGAAAAGATCAGACAGTCCCGAACCTTTGAGCATCCTCTGTCCAAGATGATGCAAATAATTTCCATTCATTGTCATTAACATTAAACTTCTGAATTTCCTCCAAGGTTTCTCAGCCCTTACTCCAGCCATTTGTCAGGAGGAAATAGCAGGAGCTTTTGATTAACATTCAGATGACTCCTCTTTTGTTTTATTGATAGTTTCTATGATCATTCACCCTTATCACCTTTGCATAGGCTCAGTGTCTTGCCCTGCTTTGGAAGCTGCAAAATCAATTTGGTTCAAAGTTGCATCTAGTGCTGGTCTGTGCAGAGGTGGAACACTCGCTCAGCGTGCAGTATGCAATGTACATTTCATCCTCTACAATTTAATTTTTTTTTTTAGACTCTGATGTGACTGTGGTAGCATGAAGGTTGTAGAGCATGTAAGTGAATCATCAGATAGCCAAGGAAACTTTCTGTTGGTACTTGAAACTGACTTTTGTTTCCTAGATAAATGACAAAGTGCCACCCTCTGGTGTGTTCTGGAGCAGGGATTTTTCTGTGCTTTGAGCTGCAGTGGTTTCATTTTGGGTAGGTTGATTAAATATTCGTTGATGCCAAGTGCTGCATAGATTATAACAGGTACAGTGCTTGACTAGGAGTAGGTTATTTGACACTCAAACTGGATGTCAAAAGTCTGCAGTATATTTTATGCAGCTTACTGCTGCATAGCTCATATTATGTAATTACGCATTTTCAGCAGGGATCCTACTGCCAGTTATTTGATCGTCTGAAGTAACGATTCAGAAAGCATGGATAAGAAGGGATCGTTGAGAGTTTTGAAACAGATTGAGAATGATACTGAAGGTGAGCATGAGAGCCTGTTTGTTTCCACATTTCAAGCAAGTGACAGAACAAAATGCTGTTGAGCAGAAAGAGGAACAAGAGGAAAACAGTTCATAAAAAAAAATATTGAAAGAAGAAGAGTGTTCATGACTGTGGCTCTGAAAAATATGCTCTTTTCTCGTTTCTCTAAATTGTGGTGAGCTAAGTGCCTGCATGCTGGAATAGGAAGGGGTTAGGAAAGAGCTTTTGTGTAATTTAATAAAAAAGACAGCAATATCGTGCTGAAGTAGAAAAAGCTTCCAAGGTTTCTTTTTGCTGGAATGTTTGATTACAGTACTATTGTACAGTATTATCACACTTTAATTACAGGTACATGAAGTACCCTGTATGTGATAACGCAGTCCTTTCATAGAATTTAATTTCTGTTCTAAAATGGTTTCTATTTGTAAAACTCTTAAATACCTGTTCTGTTTTCAGACTAAAAGTTTCAAAAGTAGGCTGCTTGACTTTCAGCCTAGTTCCCACTGAATTTAGTTGTTTGCAAGATGAATAGTGACATCTAGTCATAAGGACTTAAAATTTATTTTTAATGTTGCTGATATATGGATGGTGAGTAGCTACGGTTGTTGGTTCCTTTCAGTTAGCTATTTCTATAAATTTGTGGGATGAATGCTCTGTAAATTGGTGACAAGTGTGTCATCACAAGGTTTCTTCACCTAGGCGAGGTTGTGCCAGATGCCTCCAGAATAGTCTTGTGGTTTGTGTTTTTTTTTTTGCTTTCAGTGTTAAAGTAGCACAGTATAGGATGTTAGGGAGTTGTAAAAGGGAGAAGAAAAGGCTCATCTTAGAGGCTAATGTTGAAAGTGTTAAGATTAATTGCTCTAGCTTTGTGCTTTCTGCTCTAATGAAAGAAAGAGGATTTTCCAGCCCATGGTCTGGGGTGCTCTGAGCTGGCTGCTGAAGGGGCTCTTTTCTCTGGATTTCACTTCAGATAGCGTCTCGGGATATAAACCCTCATATAGTAAAAATATGTCTTTAGATAGCCTCCTAAATCCTTTGATGTGTCTGTGGTTCATAATCACAAGTTCTAAGCTTTTAGGTTTTCCAATTTGATGCTAGGAAAAGGAGACATCGCAAATCTGAGTTAGTGTGCTTTGGAGGGAGGCTTTGTGCCTGATCTGTGTGGAGTATGACCAGAGCTGAGAGAACCTGTGAGAGATAAGGTAAAGACAAAAATCTACCTTCTGCTGTTCAACAGACCACTTACAGCAACATTAATGTACCACAATTCCAATACTGAACTGCGAGAGGGAGTTGCAACACCAAAGAAGAATGTCTGATAGCCTTTGGCAGATCTCCACAGCTGCAGGGTTTCTAATGGCGAAAAAAGCTGTGCACCCCAATCATCCTTGTCCCCAGACTATTTTTCCTACTTATTTGCAAAAGCTGAGAGTCTGTATGCTTTTTTGTGTCTAGTTTGATATTTTTAGTTTAATCCTTTATCAGCAAGATTCTTTTAATGATTGTGTATAAACCCCTATAAGCAGCAGTAAATTCCATAAAATTATTAGGGGGGGAAATGCTCTATAGGTTAAAACACCTCTAAAACTTGGCTTAAGGAATATGCTCTTCAGTGTCTGCTGTACTGTTTGTGTTTGAGTTCTGAAGAATCTGATGTAGTCAAATGTTAACTAACCTTACATTTTGGTGAACAGAAATTTTATGACGTTAGATCATCAGAATTTTTCTTTAAGGCTGCATGGCAGTTTCTTAATTGCTGGAAGAAGAAATGACTGTAAATTTGTGAGATCAGTTGGGGAAAAAAGTGATGGTCCTAAGGCATCAGTTCAGACTTTACATAGGAGTTTTGGTATTAAAATATGTATTTGGCTCTAAATTAAAGACTTGATTATGTTGTGTTGTAAGCCTTTAGTTGTGGCTTGTAATTCAACTGTCTTAGATTTTTCTTAGTATTTAAAAGGAGTTGTTATCTTTATATTAATCTAACAATTTAACTAACTTGATTATTTGATTCAAATACGATATTGTAATCAGCTTGCTGGTTTGACGTTGATTTGATTGCTGTGCTGCTTTATTCTTGTTTTAGTTTGCAATTATTGATAGTAGTTCTTGGACTCTTGTTTTTGTTGGTTTTTTTTTTTTTTCCCCGATTCCTCTACTGATGTTTTTAAAAATGATATTTAGAAAATTGGGTGATATTTCTTTCATGAAAAGTGGAATTTCTGATGACCTGGTTAAAACGCTGAACCAGTTCTGTTTTATCAGACGTGCTTTCTCATACTTAGTAACAAAACCATGGGACAAATTCAGCAGCAGTTTTGGACACAATTCCACTGAGTAGCAGGTGTGTCACAGCTTATAAGTACTAAAGAATTTACATCACTTAGTGTTTACTAAGCCTGCAGATGTAAAAAAATTTGCCATTGACTTCATTGCAATGGAAGCTTCATCTACTCATAAGTCAGTCCATTTCTATTTAGGTGCTTATTTTCTCGTACCTATTAGTTTTTTTTCTCCAATAAAAAATTACTGTCAGGGAGAAGATGGATAATATTCAAGTATTTATGTATGATAATGGTTACCTGTAGGATAGAAGTATACAGAAATTTAATGTCAAAGCTGAGGAAAATACTTTGACCATAGCAAAGAATTTATATTACAAATATAAATTCACTGCTAATGTAAAAAAAAGTTCAATTTGCCCCTGTGAAAAAAAATGGTTGTGGAGTGCAGGTTGCTTCCTTTTACATCTATTGGATTTTCACCAACTGTGATTTAGAGAAGTTATACTTCATGAGCATCCTTCCTTTCTGACTTTTTTTTTTAATTATTCTTTGTCACAGAAAGTGAAATTGTTTGAAACAACCCACATTTTGCAATTTTAAGCATATACTGCACATTTTACTAACAACTTTTTGTTTGCCTTAAGTAAAAATAGTATGTTTGTATATGGTTACCAGTGTGATATTAGTGGCCCCCTATTTATTTATATATCTTTTAAATCTAGTTTTTCTGTCAGAACAAAGATATAAAGGACAAATCCTTCCAGTAACATTTTTAATTTTATTCATTGTAGTTTTATTCATGTTTAGCTTTAAAAAACACCCACTATTTCAAATTCCACACCCCCCAAGTATTTTTATAGCCTGTATTTGTCCTCAGTATACATTATCATGGCTAAAATTAAAAAGTAGTATTTTTTTCCCCTAATTCTGACAATCACTGGAAATTTGTTTAGTTAAATATTGGAGAGTTCTAGATCAGTCTATCTTTGTGTATGTCTGATGGGATCCCGATAGTTTCTTCATCCTATGGGAAGTGTCAGAGAATGTAGTGTTGCATCACTGCCATTTTGACTAAGGAGTGACAGGGAAGGTATTTACCTGTGTCCAAGGGATCTGAGCCTCAGGATGGCCTTGGGAATCATGAATTGCTGCAAAAATTAGGGTAATACTTGTTTTACACTGTCCTTGGTAATAACCTAGTGGCCTGTTCATGTGTACTGAGAAGTAAAAATAGCTCGTCGTTGAGTGAAACGTCTGCTTTTTCCAGTGGTTTATTCAGTTACTCAAAGGAGTTGCTGAAGGAACCACAAGAAGGATAAAACAAGATGAAGCTGTGAAGAAATCATAACTTCCTGATGGCTTTTTTCTTTCCAAGACTAAACCTAGGATATTGAGGAATGTACTAAGCAGGAAGGTTACATCAGCCTCCGTGGGCAAGACATTTATATGAGAAGAGGTGGTGAAATTGCTAAAAATTGAGCACTGCTACACCTAAAAGCTTTTTGGGGATTTTCCTTTTTTAAACAGATAGATAAGAACTAACAGAGATGGAGAAAGAGGTGAAAATTACAGTAGAAATGTTCAAATTCTCAAAACCTGCAGATGGAAAGAACTGAGATGACTGAGATGTTTTAGGTCATGGTTGAGGGAAAATGGGATGGGAACCGTAGAGTTGAGGGAGAATTGACTCCCCAGCTATTGATCAGCAGCATTGATCTTGAATGTGTCTGTATCTCTGACTTAGGTGGTGTGTTCACCCTAAGAGGAAAACGTACGTTTACGGTTCTTCCTGTTCCTGCTGTAAATGGTTTATACGAGTCAATATATAGGAATTTGTTTACAAAGAGTGTTTCCAAGTGCTTTTCCTTACCTTTTGAACCACAAATCATGCAACTCAAAGAGGCAATAAATGCAAACAAATTTGGGTCTGTTGACCGAACAGTGCTTGGGAAGCACTTGGATATCTGAAGTCCAAATAGTCTCACTGTTTTTAGTCGTCTTTGGGACTCTGTTGCTGCACCGTGTCTGTGTTCATTCCGTGAGGGCAGAATTTTGCTCAAGAAATGCGATTGTGTTGCAGTCCTCATAAAGGGGGAAAGGAATCGAGTAGCCAGGCATCCTATTTCTTATATCGTGCTGGTAGCTTTTCTGAGTCTTTTGTTATTCACTGTAACATTGAAAATGGAAGAAGAATATTCAGGTTCAGAGGAGAAATTTTGCAACCACCTCTGTTCATAAATCCAGAAGAACCTGGCAAAACAAATCATTTGCTGAACAGTTTTCTGCATTGAGTGTTCTGTAATAGAAACTTTCTTCCCTCTGCCCCACAGAGGAAGGTTTAGAGGAGTGTGGTCCTAGCTGAAGTGGCATTATGTCAACGTGACTTCCTTTCTGTTGCTTGTGCAGTGGCTGTTAGAAGTAGTTCTGCACTGCCTTCGCCAGAATGGTCCAGAATAAATAACCACTTCACTGAAGAAAGAACGTTTTACAGAGTTGAATATTTTAGTGTATGGTGCTAACATCTAGTCAGTGTTTCTTCTTTGAGAGGCAATATTTGGTTACTGCTGCTAATGACAGTGGTTATAAATACTGGATGCTAAATAAATACTGCTAACTCAATCCTAGGCAGGGAGTGTGTGGGTTTTTTTTATGCATTGGGAGCTTCATGACTATTAGTTTGAAGGTCACATGTCCTAACAGCAGTGAGAAAACAGTCTGTAAGGGCATGTGGATTGAGAGAATTTCTGAAGACTCTGATGAAATGTTTTATTCTCAGGTTTTTCTTCAGCCTAGTAGTGATTATTTTCTAAGTGAAACAAGCATTTATGATTCAGTGGCATTTTTTAGTACTGTATGTTATTATGTGGCTTCATTGCAAGCAAGGCAGCTGAAGACTGAACTTTTGTTAAATTGAAGCAGAAACATCTGAAGATCTGAAGGGTAATGAAGAGTTTTCTCCCGTAAAGCTTGTAATTTTTCTTTCCCCCAGCCATAACAAAGGACTAATGAAAAATACTCTTTCTTGGTATAGAAATTCTTTCTTTTATACTCTTTCACTATTATGTCTACAGCTACAGGACACTGACTTCAAAACAAGATTAAAATTCTCAAAGAAAGCATAGTGGACTTTCTTTTGCATGGTTAGACTACTTTAAGATAGTAGTCAATGAAATGCCAACAAATGTTTAATGCAAAAACTTGAAAAGATGCGTCTCAAGAGGTGGAAAGAGGTCCTTCAGCTGCAGTGTTTGAATTAGTTCCATTGATGCCAACGGTAGTACATTGACTTATATCAGCTAAGTTTCTTTCTTACATTCAGCACTCAAGTCTCTAAAACATTAACTGTTGTTTTTTAGAGAAAGTAGGGTACTAGTAGTTGAAAGCCAAACCCACACTATGAAAAAATGAAGATAGACAAATGCTGTTGATCTATAAGACTTTGAAATGTGGAATCGCAGCATTGCTGAGGTTGGAAGGTACCTCTGGGGGTGGTCTAGTCCAATCACTGTTCTCAGAGAGGTTTCATCTGCAGCAGACTGCTTAGGGCTGTTGCCCATCTGGTTTTGAATATCTCCGAGGATGGAGACTCTACAGTCTGTCTGGGCAATCTGTTCAAGTGTTTGACCACTGTCACAGTAAGAAGTTGGTGATCCTTATGGGTCCCTTCCAACTTGAGATACCCCATGATTCTATGGTATTCTTTGTAAATCTGTATTAACTTCTCGCAGTCATCATCTCCTTTGTAGTTTTAGAAAGGGTTACTAGAATTAGTTGTTCGATCACCTTCTCGGGGATCAAGGTGAGGCTGACTGGCCCATGGCTATCTATTTCTTCCTTCTTGCCCTTCTTGAAGATGGGAATGATGTCTGCTTTTTTCCAGTTTTTAGGAACCTTCTGCAATTGTCATGACGTTTCCCAAGAATGAGAAATGTTTTTAAAACACGTACAAAAAAACCCAATAAAAAAACTCTCAAAACCAACACCCCCAAAACCCGAGACTCACTTTCTACCTTTTAGAACATGTTTCCTTAAATCAGCTGTGTTTTTCCAAGGTATAGTAGCATGTGCACTGTGTATTTAAGAGGTAGCTACAGTAAGGACTATTCAAAAATTGAATAATATGGCAACCAGTTTAAAATGAGTAGGACTGCACACGGTGTCTGTGGTGGTTGGTGAAGAGTTTAGAAAAATAATTTTATAAAGAAAAATAATTGTACTTACCTGTTGTGAGGTAGTACTTCTGTGAGGTGTTGAGTTTTATAATTGTAATTCCTGTAGTTTAAATGTTAGAAAGCAAGACTGTCAAGGAGAGAGGACAGCTTTTGAACAACTGGGTAAATGTGTTCTATATTACATTAGTGAATTTTACATCATTTAGTGAAATGCTGTGATAAACCCACGTTATTAAATATTATGCTACATAAATGCAATGAAAAACTATTCATGTTATTAGCATTTTCTTATTGCATACCGAGTACTACTTTATTTTATTGAAAAATCTCTACTATTAGAGAACAATTTTCGTTTCATAAGAATACATCCATCAGAAGAAAATTGCTATAAAGGTTAGATATAACTAAATGGCTTGAAATTTAGAAGCCCATTATATACAGAAGAAAGGACAGTGGGAGATAAAAGACAGGAAAGAGCAGAGTGATTTGTACACACAGAGGCCTAAACAAAGTGCTGCTAGAATGCTGGTCAGCATGTGAAATGCTTAAAAATCAGCAGACTTGCGTTTCTCCTAGCCATTTTAAATTTGATGAATGAAGTAGATTTGTTGAAATGATTCCATGAAAAATGCTTCCTTTAGTTTTTCTCAATTAATTCTGTGGAGTTGTGTTTATTAAAAGACTTTATATGAGATTGTTTTAATGCTTTTAGGTGCATCATCAGACTGTTAATGCTGCTTTACATCAGCAGTTAATGCCATATTAAAAGCACAGGCACTAAAGGTTTGGGGGGGGGGGG
>Ga0065711_1032640_pt1 | contig 26979 bp, 20 predicted proteins | sample Hoacrofraction12_FD_59098 | JGI IMG/M metagenome (GOLD analysis project Ga0065711, IMG submission 59098) | Hoatzin crop microbial communities from Cojedes, Venezuela - Epithelial fraction 12 v2 (version 2) | ecosystem: Host-associated > Birds > Digestive system > Esophagus > Crop | place... | reverse complement strand
CGGCAGCAGCCCCGGAGGGACCGTGGCCTGCCCCGGGGCGCCTCGCCCGGCTCCTTTGCCGGGAGGCCGCGGCAGTTCAGCATTCGGGCCTCGGCATTCGGGCCTGGAGGTCGCAGCTCCAGCTGGAGCAGGCCGGTACCTGGTGGCCGTGCCCAGCCGTGCCTGGGTGGTCGCGGGGGGCCGGGCTGCCCCGAAGCGCGGCCCACTTGCCTGCGGGCCGGGGCGCGGGGAGGAGGCCCGCGCTGCCCGCCGCTGTCAGGAGCGGCTGGAAGGTCTGCCCCACCGATGCTGGAACAAACCAGGGTGTGGAGCAATCACCCGCACAGGGTTGAAGCCGGAGGGGTCAGATGGGGGAAGAGGGGCCGCGTGCCCGGGTGCTCATTGCACATAAATGGAAAACTTGACTGTTTCGACGTGAGTGAAGGTGCAGACTGCCTAGTCAAGGGCTTGATAGACCTGGAGGTGCTGTTGGCCACTCTCGTTGGTGTTTTAACACCCAGAAATCACAAGCATCAGAGAACACAGAAGATCAAAAACCTAAGAATACTAATTGCTAAATGTAATCAGGAATACTAAAACAGATGCATTTGGTTAAACCGCGGAGTTTTTCTAAAATTGTAGAGGAGCCTACCCATAATTAGCACCGTTTTTAACAAATGCGACGTGGTTGCATCCAAGGACAAACATTTACGTGGCAACCTGTACTGCTGTTTGAAGAGGGCTCTGTGAGGCTGAGTCAAAGAACAGAGATTAGAGGAGAGGAAAGGTCCCTTGCTGGCAGTGCGTTCAGCAACAATAGGCTTAGTCCTGCACTGAACCAGCCCTTGATCCTGTGGAAGCTATTGAGGCCAAATTCCTGTCGGTTTCAGTTAGAATCTGACCTGAAAAAGGAAAGCAGGCCTGGGTGCTTAAGGGATCCGAAGAGTTCCAGCAAAGCTGCTCTCTTGTGTGTGCAGCTTCGTAAGAGCTATTTGCAGGTGAGACTGAGAAGATGCACTAGTGAATGCAAGATTGTATTTTATGCTCCGTGAGCTATGGAGCAAGCATGGCAGTTAAAGGGAATATCAGATAGTGCCAAAGCTGATAACCAAAGAATTAAATGCATTGGACCTTATTAGACTAAAGAAATAAGAGGCGCAAAGATATCTAGTTGAATAGGTTGGAATAAGGGGATCAGGAACAATCTGCTTAAGTTCTATTAAGATTATACCTTCTAAAATGTTACCTACACTATTGTCAGTGCTTATTACCAGTTCTTATTTCAATCAGAATGGGTACTACGTACATATCTTTTTTTGTGTTTCTGTTTCTGGCATGAACACGTCCCATCTATTCCAGTGATGGCTTCCTTTATGCGTATTAGTTTATGCCTGTCTGTTATAATTGAAACCACCTTCTTTGTATCTTTTCTACCTTTGCTTGCTTTCATAGTTCTGTTGTCTCTTATGTTTCTCCTCATTTGTTTTTACTGTTGTCTACAATGTCATGAGTCTGGAATTTATGTCTGGTGCTTGCCACTAAATTATTAATTAATACAGTGGGTTGAAAAGCAGAGGTTCACCAGACCAACCCTTAAAAGACACCGCTTCCCGTGTTAAGTGTCTACAGTCCTGCCATTAGTATTTTGCTGATGCTTTGATAATGAAGAACTATTAATCCATATTTCAGTGTTTCTGTTTGGAAAGCGTTTTTTTCTACTTCTTCAAATGTATGTGATACGATACAAGCCTTTGCAGGTATGCCAGTGCCTTACATTTACCAGGAGCTCAATCCTTGCTGCACTTGGCACGGTTGAGGAGACAGGGGAGGAAAACGGGTTTCTTCTGCTGCGGTTTTGAGTCAGTTTATAGCAAAGCAGTCTGGGGAGTTTGTGTGGAAAATGTCAGAACTGCTGCGAGGTAGGCTGGCGGTGGAGGAGTGGCTGATGTGTGGTACCGAGCCTGCCCGTGCCCCACTCCTGCACCTCCCGCAAACCCTCTGCGCCAGCCGGAGAAGGGGGGAGGTCGGCAGCGTGCCCCTCGAGTCGAAGTGTACCCTTCACTCTGCTGTGCTGACAGCCAGAGAAGGGGCTGAGGGTTGCGTTCCAGAGTGTAAATACACTCAACGCAAATCCTGATTTTGTCTCAGTGGAACGTTTGTGGCGTGAACCCCTGCTGCCGATCGCTCACGGCATTCCTGTTCTCTGAGCTGTTGCAGAGCACGAGATCCCCATATTGCACTACAGTTTTCATTAGCCATACTTTTTTACCCTCATTGAAGACTAAGATCCACAAATCTTCCAGAATTAGTTCGTTTTAAAAATGGTGTTCGTAGTGTTTATGGTCCATGACACAAGCTTGTCGCCGTACCACAAGTATTTTAAGGGTGCGAACAGCGCAGAGCGGCCTGACAGCCAGCTGGGCTGGCCAGGGACCACATCAGGCTGCCTCCCTCGTTCCCTGGCCCTGGCAGCTGCCAGTCCCGGCTCTCTGCAGCTGGGCAAATAGTGTTAAGAACAGTGCCCAAAACGGTGCCAGCGAGATGAAACGACATTCGCTCTGACTCCCTTGACATGCAGTTGCTGTTGTTCCTGAGATGGACGAAAGGCAAGTTGATGAACAGGCATCCAAAGCCTAGTCTTGGGTTTGCAAGTGGTTTTTTGTTTTGACTAGCTGGAAAGCATTGAGGTTCGTGTCTGTCTTGGCAATCTACACTTACAGTCCTGCTGCACAGTGGCTAAACTGATTTCCAGGCACTATTTGTAGATTCAGAACAAAGTGTTAAGGCCTGAACTGGCATATGAAAATACAGCCACTGTGCTTCCCATAATTTCTGTATTTTGCTCACGTATTCTAGCTATGTGGCAACCTCTGCCAAATAAACTGTTACTTAACAGTTTTGGAAGGATTGTGTTGCTTAGTCGTAAGAACAATCCCATTTTGCTTTAAAAACAGAAAGTTGAGCGATGCTGAGGGGGAGAAGTGGGAGAAGAGGAGCCGAGGGTCAGTTCTCTTTCTCAGTTCTCTCAATCTCTGACTTTTGCTGGATCGGTACCCATTCTGACTGTGAACTCCCAGGGAGAGATCCTGATTGTTTTGCTTTCATTTAGTGGCAGTAAAAAATTCCACACAGCATACAAAACATTTTTATTTTATTGCGCCAGTTGGCAGGCAAGGTAAAATTTTCTTCCACCAATAAGTAAACATTGACTTTTTCCATTATCCCAGCTGTCAGAATCTCATCACAGTGTATGTTGCTGTTGAACTGAAGTCATCCATATGGTGATGCAGACAAGCAGAAAAAACCCCACCACAAAACAGTTACTGCCTTACGATACAGTGTGTTTAAGTCCTTGAAGTTTTCTGGGCAAAGAGTTTCCAGGATTAAAGCCTACTTTTCCCAATAGCTGATCTTGTGCCTTAGTCTCAAGAGCACTAAGATCTCTTTCTCTTTGACTTCCTCCCCATCAACAGGGAATATTAACCCGGTATTTAAAAAAAAAAATATATTGTGGACCTTCAACATCGTGAGGTTTACAAAAATTGCAAGGTTATATTTCGTGTTTCTTTTAAATTTGGCCCCAAGTTTACATCTGTAGGACTTACAATGACTTATAACTACGGATAAAATGCAGTTCTGCAGCTATAAGGAAGACTTTTTTAACTGAAGACGAGATGCTTGTATGATCATACATCTTCAGAGATTAAATCTTGAAAACTAGCCAGAGTCACAAGATTCTTCATAGATGGAAAAACTGTTGGTTGCAGAGAGCAGATAGCACGGTCAGGACTATATTTGCTTTAGTGGAAGGAAAGTAAAATATCAAAAATACGTTGTTGCCATCTTCATCTTTCATTTAAAGAATGATGAATTAGATATTGCAGTTTCCTTTTGTATCACTAGATGGTATATGGTAACTGTGGGGAAGATGAGCTCTTCAAGAAATACTTGGATAGAGTATAGGTACTGCTGTGTCTCCTGATGCAGCGATAGTGCTGACCAGACTACTGCCTGACAGAGGAAACGCAGCAAAGCCATTCCTCACAGCTAGCACTGCTTGTTGGTGTACCAAAACTGGGTCCTACTGCAGCCGGTGGCGAAACTTGCTGAGTGGTTCTGTGCTGATGTTTTCTGGGAAACTGCACACTAGTTAGGCCTCTAACTCAGGGTTATGTTTAAAAAAGAGGAGCTCTGTACTGAAACACTTGGAAACACCCATGCTTTGTTGGAAAGTTGGCAGAGTCTTCACACTGCAGATATCAGACCCTCTGAGCTACCTGCTGGTGAGCTCTTGATAGGCGTGTAAGTCCTTACCGAGACAGAACAAATGGAAACATAGGCTTGTAATTTTAGTTATACCTACATGAAGTGTCATATAGTTGCCATGCAAGCAGCTGCTTTTATGCTAGAGGGCACATTATTATTTTTGCAGGTAATATTTTTGAATGCTACAATAGCGCAATCAAAGCACCATTTCCTATAGGAACTAAATAAAGCCTGAAGCAAGAAATAAAAATAGGTAGAACAGGAAAATGAATAAAGTAAGAAAATAAAAGAACAAATGAGCAAAGGATAGCCAAAACAAACTCCATAAAATATTTTTTTCCCAGAAATTATAAGCAGATCAATGTGAATTTTAACATCTGACAAAAATTCTGTTACTGAAGCCACTGAAATGCTACATGACTCAAGAAATCTTCCTTGCCTGAGCTCTTGTTAGGACCTGGAAATGCTGCAACCTTAGGACATAGAAGTCTTCTGACAAATAAGATAACAACTAACAAGCACCCCAGTATTTTAATTAACAAGTGAGATGATTTTGTTATTTTTTGATAAAAGAACCAAGAGCATTGTATGCTGTTCCATTTGGGTGAACAGTTCAACAACTTAAATGGAGATTTTTCCACTTTCCAATTTTGACAATGACATTTTAGATTGAAAGTTTTCAATTCAAAATTAGAAAGTCTCTGGATAATTCTGTTCTCTAGGCTTTACTTTTGTGAAAAAGCTCACATGAGCAAGATTTATAGACAATTCCACAGTTAAATCTTATTTCTCCTATTCCATACAGGAGCCAAAATTTTCTTAGTGATTTTGAGAAAAAAAAAAAAACATCCAGTTTTCAGAGCTGCTTTGCTGTTTGGTGGTTTGTTCTTTTTGCATTCCCTTGATCTCTCCTGTGCTTAGGCTCTGTGGCTTTCTGGGTGAGAGACCCTGTCATTATGGTGGGCAGTGTCATCTGAAGGTTTCACAGCAGTTTCTCACAGTGTCACTGGTTTGCGCAGCAGCACGGAACGTCGTGGAGAAGGACACCGTGGGCAGGGCTCTTTTCTGCACAGCCTAACCCTGCTGTGCCTGTGCTTCTCCTGGTCTACTTGCCGGGATTTGGTAGGGCAGTGTTCTTGGATGGTGTGTCCTTTCTACCCCAGTAGTGGAGAGAAAGAGTGGGACGAAATGGGTCTCAAGAGGGAAGAGAGTGAGGAGTGGGGTACGTGCTGTGTTGTGAGTAGTGCCCCAGCACTGCACCAAGGCAGCGAACGAGGAGAATAGAGTCTCAGACACCCAGCACTATCCTCCAGTACAATCTCACGGCAGAATGGGAGCCCCCCAGAAGCAGGTCTCAGTTTCCAGCCTCAGGGAGAAGATCAGTTTTTGTAGTACCTAAGACCAGCAAGAAAAAATATTTTCTAAAGATGTATAGAACTGTGGTACAGAGAAGAGAGAGTAAGTAGCTGTGCCACCGAGAAGAAGCGTTCATCTTGGCTACAACAGGTAGCCATGTCATGTGACAGCATCTCCTTGTTTCTTGAGAGGAATAACAACATGGCGTAAAGAAAATAACTGGGGTAAATGTTCCCATTTGAAGTCTAGTCGCTCTCTGCACGCTCACATCTCCCAGTGAGATGCCTGTGATGGCTGATGTTACAGAGAAGGCAGGATTAGGTCAGACTTGTAACGCGGTTTTCAGCTACGCAGTTGAGGCAGTACTGCTGTGGAGAAATGCTGCTTAATATCATCTGAATTTTTAAATGCCAATAATGTACACTAAATGAATGTCTGTGAGAAGAGTTTCTTTCTGTGGCTTCACCAGACTTTTCTCCATAAAGAAGGAAAAGAAGATGGAGTGTTATGACAAAAATCTTAGAAGGAAATTAATGTCAATCAGTGCTTAAATAATTATGATAATTGCAGTGTTAATGACTGGCACGTCTAAGAGCCACACAGGGTGGGACAGTTAACGCAAAGGTGATGTTGCAGATAAAAACAACAAAACATCACTTGCTTTTGCATCTATTTTATAAAATGTTCCTAGACAGTATGACAGCATAGCAAAGTACATTTCTTAGTGGCATGAACTCTGAGCTGACAGGTGTTCACTGAGGATTTGAGGCATGCATTATTCAGTAATGCTGCACTGCCTGTTATATCTTAGAGTTTAATTAACAAATTCAGTGAAGGGAAATAGCATCCATAAGCAATGATAAAGGGATGCTCAGCATAGCTTGCAAAATAACCGTTTGAACGTTAAAGAGGATAAAGTCAAAAGTTACTAATTCTGATTACTCACACAGCCCCCAAGCCAGTACTGACTTGCACACAACCTTACGTCTTGCAAGTAGTTTCACTGGCTCCAGCAGGATAGGCTGCCTGAGTGTGTATCTGTGCGTGTTGAACTGCCTGCTCTCTTGCAAGCTGCTTGGATCAGCCCAGGGTACACGTGAAGGGTTTTGTGTCTTCTCTTATAGAAGGGAACAAGAAAGGGCTTAAAAACATGAGAGTGCAATTAACCCCTGCGTAGATCTTCCCCGAGGGGAAGAGCGGGACAAATCTACATCCCAGTTGAGTTCTCTGGCAAGCTGGTTTAGAAATGGTGTGAGCAGGCTGCCTAGCACCGTTTATCAGGAAGAGGTACTCCAGTAGAAGATAAATGACTTTTAATCTTGAGAGAAGGGATGCATTTTCTGCAGCCTAGAGTGCAGTACCCTTTCCTTCTGTACGCTTAATGTCTTAACTTCAGCCATTTCCTACTCAGCGTGTTTGCTCAGTAGTAATTGTTCTGACGGAGTGCACAGCAGTTCTGTGAAGTTCACAGAATGACAGAAATCCGCTGCGGCAATACAGTGTCCCTCTCTGGACCCAGAGGAAGAGGGCAGGCAAAAGAAAGCGCAAGGCAAGGAAGGCAAGTTCACAGAAGGCTTACCGTGCCGTTGGGATCCCGAGTTCAGGAAGTGCGGTTTTCTGATCTCTGCTTTGGAATAAGCTTTACCAGATCAGGAGTCAAAGCACCCGCCTGTGGGGTGGATTGCAGTACTTCCCTGTCTTGCAGGGGCCTGGTGAGGATTCATTAGTTGCAGTCCTTTGAAGATGGAGAGCACAAAGTGGTAGTATTCTCCTGGTACCATAACCCTCTCCAGGTTCCTAAGTGTCATCAGAGGAGCCTCTGAGGAAAGCAGTTGTTTCCAAACTGCGGTTTCTTACCATTTATCTTCTATTATGTATGCTTGAGTTTATGTCTGCTTGGGTTTTCTGTACTGCATTTTTTTCCTCTTTAGTTTGGTTGACAGGATCTCAAGATGAAATTCATTTGTTCAGTTTGTGGTGAGGCTTCTCTGGGGATTGCTACACCCAAACCTGAGCCTTTGTCCGCATCAGTTTGTAATTATTGGTCTCGCTGGAATTTAAATGAGATAAAGAGTGCTATTCCAGGGCTGCTTCTTGTGTGAATGAAGTCTCCTGGTGCATCTGTAACATTAGCTTGGAGTTTGTGGGTTTAGTTCTGTTTTAATAATCCTGAAAAGCTTCTGTTGTATTAATGCACCAGTAATATGCAAGAATGAGTATTCTTTTGAAGGGCCAAGGTAAATAGACTAGGCATTTTGTTATTTTATTCTGAGTTCTCACACAAGCTGTATTTTAGAAGTGTTTGAATTACACGGAGCATTGAAAGCTGAGGGAAAGAGCAATGGGATAAGGTATTCTTGGTTCTTCACTCCAGCAGTGCTTATGAAATCCGTGAGGGGTTCATATTAGAAACAGATGAGGAGTCTTGGTTCACCACCCTTCCTGGTTTTGAATAGGATGTTACTTTGGGCTCCGTTCTGGCTCTTGTTCTTGCTGGATAGCACTTTACTCTAGAATTAGTTTCACTAATTTCAGTTAATTCATTCAGACATAGAATGATCACTTCTTCCACTGCTGTTGTCCTCTCTCCAAGGGAGTTATGATAGGCTTCTTTAAACTCAGCTAAAGGAAATGGCTACACAATTTCCATTAACTTTGAAACAAGCTCTGAAAAGTCTCATTTTACATCTCTCCATTTTGTGTCACCATTCAGCACTGCTGACTTTAGCTGTGTGTTGGGTAGTGCCACAGGGACAGACACACTCACAGCTGGCACAGCTCCGTGCCGTTCTGTGGAGTTTAGCAGACACTCAGCTACTCACATCAGCAATGAATAATGTGTAGCCTTTAAAGTGCAGAACATGTGAACGGCAAGATGACTAGGTTGCATCCATCCCCGGTATAAATTCCTGGATCTATACAAGGGCTGAATTTATGGCATCTATTTGCCTGAGGGCTCAAAGCTGCCCCCATTACTCATCTTGAGCCAGATGCTGCAACTGTGTTGTTCCACTGATCATGGATTAAATTCATTGCTGTTGTTAGAACATATAACTCCTCGAGTTCCACTGAACACTAGGTTACACCTGCCGCAGATTTGTTCGTATGATTTCATCCAGGACTCCAGCACAATTGGATAGTGAAGCAAAGTGAATCAGACTGTAATGTCTTAAAGAGTGAAAAGTAAGGCTAGAAGAGGTTATCAGATCTGGATGAAAGAATTAACTTACTTCTGATTCATAGTACAGACTCAACAAGGCTATAGATTTCAACGATTAAGCAGTACATTTTATAGGAGGCATAGTGTTGTTGGTTGAGAGAAGACGCTGAATGGACCTGCACTGTCATTTGCATTTCCATAGCCTGAAAGGTATCGGTGGTTTTTCAAGGAATGTGTGCAGTTGTATACATCCTTACATATGTAGATGCTTTCTGTTCTGTGGCAAAATTTCTGTGATGCTCAGGCCCAGCAAAGTAGATATTCTGTGTAGGTTCAGGTAAATTAGCACTGGTGGTTTTGGTTCCGCTTGATGTAATGTCAACTAATTATGCTGATGAAGCAATTCTTTGCATTATCTAGCTTGTACCTCGTTAGTCCCACTTCAGTTTCTAGTTTGCTGTAAAATGGCATCAGGAGGGATAAATTACAGAACTCTGCAGGAGGAGCAGAAAGCTTTGCCAGCTCTGCAGAGGAGTACTGGGGACTCAGGGTATCTAGACAGATATAGTGGACAGTTTGGGATTGCTGGATAAGGGTGGGAAATGGATATTTCTACTGAAAAGGTTGGCAGCAGTATGATTACTCATTCTATAGTTTTACCTGATATCGTCAGGCTTCATTCTTCAGTGATGTGTGTGGTATCTAACATCATTCATCTCCGATGAGATGAAAAGCTGCTGAATCGTCTTTCGGAGCCCAGATTCTGTGGTGGTGTTTTTTGATGAAGTTTATCTCCAGCAATGGGATAGAAAGCTCTTGTAGCTAAAATAAGGGTGTGAGAGAGCCTGCAGCTTTATATAGGCAAGAATTTAGAAAGAAACATTCTTTCACTGGTCTCCCAACTAAGATGCAGAAACAGTCAAGATCTCTCTGGAAAACATGAAAGCTCATATTGGAGAGGCACCTGGGTTGATAGTAGACTGAGAAAGACAGAGAAGGGAAGATTCATATTTTAACCTGGTTTAAAATTGCGAACTCGTTTTAGACTTGTTAGGCACTCAGTCCAGTTACGGCAGTTTAAGAGCTGATGCACTCAGTTGAGTGCCCAGCACTAAACTTTTAAACCAGAAGGAAGAAGGTCAAAGCTAGGTCACACTGTGTGAGACTCAAAGCGAGTCTTAAACAGACTTCAGCCTCTGTACATGTGTGTCTCTAGATATGCCTCGTGTCTAGCCACCCATTTAAGTCTATGGAGATGTAGGTAGGGTTCAGGTGCCCAAGTACAGATGTCTTTGTGCCTTTTAAGGTGCTTTAGGATTTCTGAAACACCCACTTGGGGCTGGTACATCTGACACAGGGCCTTTGGGATACCTATATCCCTCTGCCGTGGTAGCTGGACTCCAGATGGGCTTCCCAGGGCATGTCAGATGGCATTCCATGTGATGTTCAGGCAGCTGCACTGAGCTCCTGGGCAGTACAGACGGAAGAGTCTGGATCAAATCAACTCACCCTAAAGTAGACAATGAAGGTGGAAAACAGCTGCTGTGACATCTAATGCCGTTATAGAGGGTACATGAGAACCATGCATCATTGCAGATATGACACAGGCCTTACAGGAGACCTGTTCACTTTTTGGAGTGCTGTCTGGAAGTCAGATGGGATATGACTGGGAATGTAAAATGGCCCTGGGCACCTGCCTTTGCACAACTGAATCACCCTCCAGGCTCCACTGGCTGTATTCACCAATTCTCCGCTGACAGTAACAGGACTTTAGATACTTGACTTGTGCAGGTGCCTCCACGGAGACACTGAAAGTTGGGTAGGTTAATTTCAGAGTGAACCTCATCCCTTACCTCGGAGCTGAAACAAATGGGTCACACACAGAGGCTGACTTGGCCAACGGGTTGTGCCCCAGTAAGTCACCAACTCCTGCGCCTGGGACTATCATTTCTTGCTGGGAATTACGCTTGCCTGTGCCCAAGCGTGCATGTGCTGGTAGAAGGTCTCCAGGGCAGCCGTGAGGAAAAGAGAGGCTGTTGCTAACAGGGCTGGTAACTGCTGCACTGGTCAAGGCTGCAAAGCCTTTTTTACGCTGACAGCAGATGCTGAAGAATTCCATCACACGAGCTTACACTTGTGATGTTTTTCATATATAATGAGCTATACGTAAAAATTTCTGCTCTGTGAGGGCAATGAGAGGACTGTACAATGTATACAAGGGACACGAAAGTCTTTGTCTTTTGACTGTCCATCTGTGGAATAACACCATAACAGAATAATTACCACAACATTCTTTAACAATGGAGGTCTTGCTGATAGTTGAACATATTTAAATTAGGAGATGCCATTTCTGATGATGCAGTGAAAGACAGTATTGTTAACTGCCAGTACCCATAACTTTACAGGTAATTGCAGCTATGCATGAGCCATGCTCTTATTTGATTAAATTGGTTTACCCAATAATTGAAGGCTTATTGTAATATAATTGTAATTGTAATATACTGTGTTATTTCTGAACAATGGAGAAGTAAAGGCTAAAGGGTATCCAGTGGAACAAACTACCTCCTGCATGCAAATAAATTATCCACTTGCTGTTATAAACAAGCAGCATTGTGTTCTGCCAGACTTGCAACAAAGAAATCATTATCTGTCTGGCCTGTGCATCAAACAACAATAGTCTGTATTTCCAAAATTAAAACCATAATTAAGCTATTATTATGAGTCCACAACACAAGAATGAAGAAAATGATAGTGTTAGGGCCCTCTGAGTCTCAGATCCCCAATTAGCAACCCCTGAAACAGTGGTTCAGATTTTTCCCACATAAGGATTTCTTCGCCTGGCTCTCTGTTGGTTATGGAGGCATCATCCCATGAGCCAGCTGAGTCACTGAATGCTTCTCTCACTACCCACCTGCCAAGCAGGACATTGCCAGGAGAGACAAAGTCTGGCTGGGTTGTCCTTCAAATACCCTGGGAGGTGACTTAGGCGCTGTTGGTTACTTGAAACCAGAAAACTGTACAGGAGCCCTCTGACTGGTAAACAGTGGTCACAGATTTTTTTGAGCTAATAGGCTGAAATCACTTCTCATGCCCTTCTTCAGGGTTGCATTTCACTTTCCTTTGTGTGCGGCTGGGAGTCTCGGTCTTGGTCATTGTGTCTAAATAGAATCATGGAAAACAGAGTAAAATAAGGTGAAAGTGATCTTTCAGGGTTTCTATCACAAAGTAGAACCTCTAAATTACAACTAAGAATGTACAGGGATGTGTGTATATATATGTATTTGTCCACATCCTTATGATTGTCTGATGTTAAGGCCAAGATCCTCATAAATCTTATGTTTCATATGTGTTATTCATGCATCATTGAATTTAAAAAGAAGCCATAGTTCAGATCATGTGGACACAGTGACAAATAGTACAAGTTACTAAGAAGTCCCTTGGTAGGTCTTCAGTGTGGCCTAAGCTTCCATTGAAAATAGATGAGTGAGAACGCTGCAGCTAAGGAGTTTGCTACATTATCTAAGATGGCTGACGGTGCAAAAACAACTTCAAATTTTAAAATACAAAATGGCCGTGAGTCAGAAAATACAGAGAACAATGTTAACGTGACTCAGTCACATCCCATCTCTAGGTTTAGGGCTGAAACTGATTGAGCAAAGGGTCTGGAATACCCTGTGTGGGTAGGATCAAAATGAAAGCAAGATGACTAGGTTTTTTTCTTTTTGTAATAGAAACTTGGAGGGAAAAAACATGATCCAGAGCAAGTAGTAAAGAAGTTCCAGGTAAAATATTTTTTATAGGCATCGTAGCATCACCAAATTTTCTATGCCATCTGTTACTCATGTAGCTTCCTTCTTCCTGGATACTTCCTCCAGCCAAGGAGCTGATAAGTATTGGTCTGGGACACTGGCTCTCTCATGTGATTCATATCCTTCAGCTGTGATGTAAGAATATGTCTTTTGGCAGAGGGTCTGTTACCGGGAAGTTTGCTGTGCTAGAGAAGTTACAATCTTTTCAGAGTGCTGTGAAACGTCAGTGATTGCTCAAGTGCATAAACACGTCCATCCCTCAGCTCTGCTGCCTCAGGCTAACACTGTGCATTGCCAACACCTATAAGTGTTCACAGTGAGTTGTGAGCAGCACAGCCCTGAAACCAGTAACCAGGCTCTTTTCAGCCTCCTGTGGGGCCTTTGAAGTGGCTCCTTTAACCACAGCCTTCCTCAGAACTCTCCTTAACTTGTGCCTCGATCAGTTCTCCAGCCACATCACTTTCTGCTCTGCACAACCATGTTTTGCTGGTGAGCATATGTAAGTCTGCTCAAGCGCTGAGGCCACCCACATGTCCAAGAGATCTTCAAACAGAGGGTTTTTTAAGTAGATGTTCCTTTACTTCCTAGCCATGTGATCCTAATTGCTTTACCATGCGTGGCCCAAGCTGGGACAGTCGCATGGTAGGAGCGCTGCTCTGCTCCGATCTCCGCTCCAAACTGGGACACTCAGCTGTGAACCCAGCTGTCTGCTAGTCCAGTGCAATGTGATTGTCCTGGATCCTAGTATCTGAAGTAGAGGTCTCTCCCTGTTCCTTTGCGTGTGTTCCTTTGAGTTTCAGATCACAACAAATGCATGAAATGACACACCCGCTTGGGTGGATGTAGGCATTGATGCACATAGCTGGGGATTCAGTCCCAAAATGCAATTTTTAGTTCTGGCTGCATTAGATAGCTCTTTGCTCTACTTTCTGAGGATCCCTGTGTGGACTTTGCTTGCAGGATACACGCTGGGCGGGGGACTGTCTCAGTATTGGGAAGTGCCATATGTGACAAGGAAGGAAGGAGCTGGATTTCTAATGTATCGCAGAATCATAGAATGCTTTGTGTTGGAAGGGGCCTTTAGAGGTCCAATCCCCCTGCAATGAGCAGGGACACCTTCTACAAGACCAGGTTGCTCAGGGCACCATCCAACCTGATGTTGAAGGTTTCCAGGGATGGGGCCTCCACTATGTCTTTGGGCAATCTGTTCCAGTGTTTCACTGTAAAAAATTTCTTCATTATATCTAGTCTGAATCTGCCCTCCATTAGTTTAAAGCCATTACCCCTTGTCCTATTACAACAGGCCTTGCTAAAAAGATTTTCCCAAAAGTTTCTATAGGCTGCCATGAGGTACTGGAAGGCTGCTATAAGGTCTCCCCACAACCTTCTCTTCTCCAGGCTGAACAGCCCCAACTCTCAAGGCTTTCAAGAAATCCAGGACAGTCCTTCATTTTCATTAATTTTAGGTATAATGTATATATGCATATCTCAAGATGACAGAACAAACAGTTCTCAAAATCTCATCTGTCTACCTGAAGAGGGACTACTGGGGTGGCTCCGCACTGTCGTGCCCCATGGCTCCTTGGCCGAGCGGTCCCAGGGCCATTGCATGGTGAGGTGGTGCCCAGGGGCGCTGGCGGAGCGGCGGTGTGAGCGAGGTCCCTCTCTCGTCTCTTCCCTTGCACACACTCTGGCTGGAGTGACCTGCAGCCCTCAGCTGCCCTCTGCACACAAGCCCAGGCTGGAGAATCTTTCCCTGAGCTAAACGGGGTTGTGGCACGTGTGGCATGAGGTGGGCACTGTTCGGCTGCTTTGGCCACGGTGGGGTCCTCCGGAGACTGCTCTGTCAGTGAGCAGGGGGAGGCTTGTGCAGAATGGTGGAGGGGGCTCTGCTCTTCCAAGCAGCATCCTTCAGATGCGATGCAGAGCCACAATCCTGGCTGCTAACGGGTACCACTGATCCGGTGGTACGTCTTCTGAATGGAAATAGCGCTGTCCTACCAAGGATTTGAGAAATCAGAAGATGTCTGTCTGCGCCCTTCCTCCCCCCAAAATCATGACGATGAACTAAAAATTTTAAGTTTAGAAAGTAACGCAAGTCACTCAATGAGCAGCAAAAATAAGGAAGCCAGTTTCCCTTTGGCTTCCTGCCTTTGGGCCCCAGCCCTTCCCTGTTCCCCTAGTGACCTTGCCTCTGCCGCACGCTCCCCTCAGCACCCTTGCAGATGGCTCTGTACCTGCTGCCTGACAGCCCGGGATCTGTCTGTCAAATGCCTACCTTGTACAAACTTAATTTTCTTGGATTTTTTTTCCATATCAGAGTGACACTGGCCAGCACGCTGGAACAGTTGCTGGGACAGCTAGCTGCCAGATGGCCAGCATGATAGCGTAAGTTTTGTTCCTCTAAGAAAGTAGATGATAAAGTTCATGTTTTGTATTTGTCTTCTGAATTTGGAGGCTTCAGAGTTCATTTCCATCATGGGGAAACAGGGAGGGTAAATTTTGTTTGGAAAAGAGAATGAAAGATGCAATTCTTGTCTAAATGTATGAATATGGGAGCTAGGAATGCAAGCGCTGCGTATCCTGAGAAAGGGTAAATTTATGAACTGGCTAGAGATGGGATGGAAGGGATATTTTATTTTTACATACCTGTATTTCTCAATGTGTTTGCCATGTGCTGCATTTTTATTTTTGCTACCTGCTTTCAGTGATTGTTCTTGTTTATTATATCCAGAAAGGGGGAAATTTATACAAATAAAGAATTCCTTGATTCTGTTTCCTTCAGCTGTCCTCCAAATGATTCCGATCTGTGGCCCTATCTGTCTCATCCTTGGCAGTGTTGCTGCGTGTCTATTATCTGCTTTGTAGATACAGTTAGATGTGGGAACATTTTTCTGGAGCTTTGACCATTCTCAGTGTTCTTGCCCGAACTATTTCCAGTTAGACCACCTCTTTCTTGAACTGTGGTACCTGAAGGGGACCCTGTACTTTAGCTGAGGCTTCTAGCAGTGCTGAGTAGAACAGAAGAATCGCTTCATATATATTAGAGGCTATGTCCTTGCGTGTGTGTGTCCCAGTATGATGTTCGCTTTCTTTGTGATATCATGACACTGTTTGCATTCAGCTGTGAATTACCACCGCTGCCCAAGGGGCCTTTTCTTACTCCTCTGTGTATGTGTATATTCCTGTCTTAGTGTAGTGCTCTGTGTTCTCCCCCTTTGAATTTCATCTTGCTGCTTCACAGAAGCCCAGGGGAACCTTCTCAGCCTTCGGCTGCAGCCTTCTGAGGGACTCATTCTCGTGTTTAGCTGAGCAAAGAGACTGTGTGAGCTTCAGCCTAGCTTCAGCAAGCTCATGCAAGGGAGGATGTGTTTGTGCTGACAGCTTTATATGGAATTATAAGTCGCTGCTATTGCTTACACAAAAAATGGTATGCAAAGACATCTTAACTACAGATTTGTGTCACTGTGTTAAAAAAATCAAGTTAAAAGCTGTTTGAGAAAATACCCAGTGGTATCAATGCATCCTCTAAATAAGTCACTTTATCTGGGTGCTTTGCATTGCCTGTTGCCTCGTAGCAAGCCGAGAATGTCCACTTTTCAAACTAATATTGAAATTCCTCATGATACTGTCAACTGTTTTTCAAAACATGTCAGTTATTGCTCTCCCGCATGGGGAGACAGCTGAAGGATGATGAGGATGCTTCTGCAGCTCCCACTCATAGTAATAAATAATACAATGCATGGTGCTGCTAGTGTGATTTTTTATGAAGTAACGTTTCGGTAAAAGCTGGTTACAAAACACACAGAGTATGATTTATAGGGCTGAAATTATGACTGTCCAGCATTCCTGACCAATGACTTATTTATTCATGTAGTCAGGAGACAAAGCTTTCTATATTGAAAAATAGTTGATACCTCTTTAATTACAGCTTGGGTACAATGTGGGCATTGTGCTTTTTAACCACCCACTGACAGTCACTAAAGTGCAGTGGACCTGCATTTGTTAACATATGAAATTGCTCCTAGGATTCTGCAGGACCCATGAGAAAATTGCAAAGAATTCTTACTTATCCCTGGGCAAGTATGTCTTGGCTGAATAAAACTTCTAAGTCTTTCTAAAAGCTTCATTCTTAAGATCTTATATTGAGATGGCCCCCTAATGGTGTACCCGAATCTCAGCTTAAGGTGCCCAGCTGACTTTCAAATACTCGCTTTTAATTATCGTTCTTTTCTTTCCCCTGGGATTATTTTTGAAAATGTAAGTCTTAGGGTGCATGTGCTTAGGAAATTGTCTTATGTTGACATTTCATCTGTAAAAAAGCAAAACAAACCAAAATAAGAAATTGATCTCTTGAGTAAGATTTCCACTACCGTGAGAATACTTGGTTCTCTTCTCTGCTTCCCTCTAAGCAGCAAGCACGGTATGTCTAGACTTCAGTAATGCATTAGACACAGCACACATAAGGTCATACGAAAAAGGGTGTGAAAAGAAACCACAGATGAGAGATGCTAATTACATCATTTGATGCACTACTGGAGCTCAGATAATGCTGGTAAGGTAAAAGGACTCATAAAGAGTAGAATATGTACTTAAGATGAACTGGAGAGCTATCGCCAAAGGACACTCAAGGAGGGTTTGTCAGGATGGAAAATAGCAAGTGGCTCAGACCTCACTATTCATTACCAGTAATGTAAACAACTTCATTAACATTCAGGAAAACTGTTCCGTTATTACAGATCCCATTAGGTGTTCAGCTGGGCATCCATGACAAGGAGGATGGTACAGAAATATCATGGTGTGTTGCAAACACGTAGAAATGGGCCAAGCCTGTAGCCCAAGAGGTCAGGCTGTGCCCTCGGGTTCATTTCAGGGATGACTACAAAAGAGTAATAGGTGTGAATGCTCCCTCCCCGCCTTTCAACTATAATGGTGCCTCATCTAATGTGTTCCTTTTTTCAGAGGGATTTGATCCAAAATCCAGTCTCCACCAGCCCTTCTGTCCCTGACCCCAATGCACACACACATGCACGTGGGGCTTCCAAACCATGCCATCCTGTTCTCAGCAAAACTGGGTTAGTTATCCTACATATGGCCCGTCTGCTGAACAGAAGGCATGGGCTGGTGGGTAGAAGTGTGTTTCAGAAAGAAGTAGCTGGAGTCTGGAAAAAATAGAAGCTCATCACACTCTGTGCATCGTCAAAGCCACTCTTTTGTGGAAGTGAGACACTGGCAGAGTGGTAGCATCTCAGATACTGTTAGCGAATAGCATGGCAGCAAGATGTAAGCATCTGACACAGAGGCATCATCACTGAAAATGACAGCGCTGTGGACTTCAGCCACTGTTCAAAGAAATCTCCTGGTTTAAAGACAGAGTGAGTGACAGCTCCTTGCCCAGCTATTAGGTCTCTTGCTTGCAAAACCAGATGCTCTCCTATCAGCTATTTGAGGATTAACTGTGGGGCGAAAGCAGTGGTAAAAGACTGACCTTGGGTTTTATTTGTTACTTTAGACATTTGCTTTTCCAGTAACTAGCAGGGGTACACTGATACCTGTCAGTGTCATGTGGAGATAATTTACCCGTTTTTAGTCCTCTCCTGCTGTCTGAAACTTTAAATCCTGTTTCCAGAGAACAGAATTATTAGAATAGTTGTGTGACAGATTTTGTTGTCATTTACTCACTGGAGGTTTCTTTTATGAACAAAACATCACTGTGGAAAATAACTTGCTTTATCATTTTGAATTATGCTTTTTCTATAAGATGTTTTTAGAAGTTTCTACCATTGTTCAACTTTGACAGCAGAATAAAACAATATGTCATTTCTCATAAGAAAGGAACATACCCTTCAGCAGGTTATGTTGATTTGCCTAACAAATTTTATCTGCTTTTTTTTTTTTTGTAGAAGCCTGTTTTATGGACCGACGTACATTTATATGGTGCATTGATAATACAGTGAGGATCAAACCATTTGTGAAACCAGGTGTTTTTTGCTAGAGCATAAAGTAGAAGGAGGAAATGTCCTTCTGTTTTTCAGTCACAAAAAAAAACCCCCACAAAATCACAAAAGCAGTTCCTTAATCTCAGGCTCTGGGAAAATACCTGTTTCACTAGCGCAAGGTATTGGTTGCTGTACCGACTCCTCCTGTATAATGGCTGTACAAATATCTGTAGAACTTTATTAACCTGTTTAGCCATAAGTGTGCTGGAGTAGACTATGAATGAGTAAAGATTATTTCATGCACAGATTAAATAATAGTGACAGTATGTTTTTCAGATTCTTGCTTATCTGCAGCCAGCCATCCCTCTGTTTCCATCTCTGCATTAATTTGTCTTATCTCTGGTTTCCTCCTATAGGTACATCAAGAACTAAATAAATTGAAACCTACTGGTTTCATTCTGGAATCATTTATCCTAGTGCTTTATTCCTATTATACAAGAAAAAGCGGTTGCTGTTGCTAGTTCAATTTTGTTCACATCACCTTTTTAAAGGTGGTGGTCCCTGTTGTCCCTGTTATATTGCATCCTATTTTTGTGGTACCTGCAGATTTTCTTCTGCCTCCACAGGACTGATGACAGAAAAAGTTGCGGTGGCCATTTTGTCCGAGAGAGGCTGCTTACCTTACCCTCCTTTCCCCAGGCTGAGGCTCTGTGATTACGAGTCTGGTAATAAGACAGTTTGGTTTCAATTTACTTCATAGACCTCATAAGAAGAAAGAACTGAAGTAAGAAAGAAAGGGAGAGGTGTGAAGAGAAGGAAAAAGAGGAGACTCAGCAGTCAAAGGCACTCAGTTTGCCACTCAGGTTAGATTTCTCAGTGAGAACACCCAAGATGGATTAGAAGAAGGAGAGGAACAGAGGTAGCGAAGAAGAAAGGAGGGGGGGAAAGGACACTTAGATGGTAAGTGGAGAGGACAGGAGGAAGAAGCAAGAATAGCAGTGAACGTGAGAACATGCTTTCCTTCTGTATGTGACCACAATGACCAGAGCTTCAAAAGTTCATCTGGAGACAGGAAATTCAGAAGATACATGGACCTGAGTGAAGAAAAGCCAGTCAGAAAGGAGAATGGTTAATGACCCCGACCCAAGTGCATCTGCAGCGTCTGTGTGAGCTAAGCAGGACGGAGCAGTTTAGATGTGTGCACAGTGTAAGTGCAGTCCTGTGTGTGCATTGAGGGAGGAAGGTGGAGAGCACTGTACCTTTCCATGAACAGCCCAGACTGGATGAGGTAAGGCTGAGATGGAAATCGAGATACAAGGTGCTGAAATACATCTTATGACTACTGCTAGGAAATAGTAAATTCTAAAAAGCAGCACCACATGGCCAATTTCAAAGATCCTTAAAGGTCCGTTTTCTTGCTGACATATTTATGATCATTCTCAGACAGCTTTATGTTTTAAAAGATGTTTAACGAATGTTCCTGGGGTATGATGCACTTCCAAACAGGCTTCTGCAGGAATGCAGAGAGTTGATTTCTAAGAAATTGAATTACTGTCTTGTGTATGAGGGATTGATATGGACTTTATTAGTACTCTGAAATTCTCTGTGGAACAGTATCAGCAAAAATTTCACCCACCCATGAGAAAACAGAAATTTCTTTGCCAAACCAATCAATGGGTACTCTTGTTTCTCAAAGGCAAATGTAATTAGTATTCTGGGTCTGAAAGAGTAGGCCTAAATCCGCTAGGAATATCAGTGCTAAGTTAGGAGAGAAAGTTGTAAGGGACAGACGGGTTATTGTAATGGTGAACAAACATGCTGACTTAACTTCTCTTTGAATTATGCCAATTTATTACAAAATAGTAGGAAAAATCTAACCTCCTGTTAACAAGAGGCCATATGGCAGAATTATTTGAGGATGTGTCACTGCAGAGTACACTTGCTGCATCTGAGTGCAAGATCTTTACGATGTAAGCTTTGTGCTAAGCAACAGCGATGAAGTAGCCGATCTGAGCCTGAAAACGTGACAGTACTGCCCAAGCCCTCCCCGTTGGACTTAGGCGAGCCCGAAACTGCAGCTTCAGCTGACACTTGCAGAATGTCACTGTGAAGAGTGGCTCCCATGATCAGCTGTTATGTTGTGCTGTGCAGATTTTTTTTGTTTGAATTCTTGCAAACTTCATGTGAACCATGCAAACGAAACCCAGTGCTGTCTCTGAAAATAACAATGCATAGCAATTAAGTGCAAGAGTCATGGTACATTCATGCTGCATCTTAAAGTTAAGCCTTCAATAAGTTTCAGAGCCGAAAACCACAGAAACACAAAATAAATGACATTGCCTCCTGAGAGCTATAGAGGAATACTTCTGAATTAATGACGATATTCATGTGCTGCTTTCCCATCAGCATTTCAACCACAAGTATCCAGAGGCAGTCAGTAAAGGGTATGACACAAGACCTTCCTCGTGGGGGGTGACTGGTGATGGTGCCATTGTGCTGATGGGTCCTTCTGCTGCCACTTTACTGCAGGGTACAGCAAAACCTGTCGCTTATTAAGTGCATCGATCAGCCTGACAACTCTGGTGGCTCCGAATAAAGCTGCTAGGACAATTCCAATGAAGCGTTCAGCAGTTCAGAGCTTAAACTGTTTATGATACCTTAACGCTGGATTCGCTTATTCAGGTCTTCACTAAGAAGGAGCCAGGTGAGAGAACAAGCTGCAGCTTGGTCAGACAGGTCTGAAGCCTGGGCCAGAACAGTTGCTTTTTCGAATTTTTCTGCGTCTTTGTTACTAATTCCCTGAGCAGCTCAGTTTAACTGTCAGAAGTAGCACCTCGTTTGTGTGTATCTACTGACCATAACTGATATTTAGTACATTATTCCAGAGCTGTTCTTTAATAATTAACACACTATGAATTTGGCTGACAATTAACACCCATTCCGTTTAGCTCCTATTTTAAGAAAAGTTGTTCATAATCCTACTCTGTTCATAATCCTCCTCTGGAAATTACTTAAAATTGACTCTTAAGGCTTTGAGTTTTTTTGTAACTGGGAAGCAATTATCAGGAAAGAAGTGTCACACAAATTTAACCGCAGCTCCTTGCAGTACTTCATCAGATCTTCTCCTGAAGGTTATATGAGTCCCCGTTGGCTCTTACTCGGCAGGTAAGATCATTGACTCCTGATTTTACGTATTTACTGCTGGGTGGGCAAAAAGTGTCTTTGCGATATATATTGGTCCTACAAAGGTCCGTATTCTTCTTCAGTTTCTTGGGAGTCCCAATGGAGTAGTTCAGCTGCCATCAGGGTAGTCAGTGCCAGGACTGGAGAAACTTTTATTTGCCCAGATGAGCTGGATGTACTTTTTAGTGCTTCACCATGGCTACAGGAAATATTATCAAACGTTATTATCCTGTGTGGGAGGGAACAACGTGATGGCAGATCCCTTGATCATTTCCAGGAAAAGTTGTGTCATGGTTTTTCAGGTACTATTGCTATAAATTATTACTGCCACGAGCCAAATTCCTTTTACATTTTTATCCCTTGCTGAAAGGTGATAGTATTCCAAGTCCTGCTCTTGGTAAGAAAAACTGTCTCACTTGTCGCTGCCACTTGCATAAGCAGGGAGAGGCACGCTGGAGTTTGTAATAAAGGTTGATGTGGCAGTGTATAACAAAGCTCTCATTTGTATCCTAAATTCTTTTCCTTTCACCCTCTTTTTTTTCCTTCAATCTGTAGCTCTTGAACTACTTGATACTGCTTTTCCATTCTTCTGCCTGACTTTGACAGATAAATGGCATACCTTTGACTCCTCCAAGTGTAGTAGAGAATAACTGAGATCAGGGACATTTTAGGTTTAGCTCCTTGTTTTGCTGTTTCCTTTTTTTTAATTCCTCTCTGAACACTCTTGTTTGTTTTTATGATTTTTACTTGTGCTTTTGTCAAGAGCTGTCTTCCATCTGAAACCCCCTTGCCATGTAACTCCTATACTTAAGATAGGGAAGATACACAATCCTACCAGTTAGTTATAAGAGTTGCAGACAAAGCTCTCCTGGGTTCAGTTACCCATGTTGTCCAGCTGGTGGTCTGATTTGCTGAGTCCAGCTAGAGATACTTCATCTGGCCAACAGCCTGTCCCTGGAGGGGGTAGATAGGGCAGTAAATCCTGCCTGAGCAGCTGAACCTCCCTGTCTGCCCACCAGCACCCCAGACAGATGGGTGTCTGTGGCTGCGGGAGAGGACTTGAAGCGCCGAATGCTGCTCTCGTGGTGATATCAACCCGTTGGCCCAGAACTGCTGCTTGCACCTCATCTTTTGGTGCCAACCTCTCAGTCTGGCAGCAGCAGGATTTCTCCTTTCCGCTCTCTGCCTCCCTCCAGCATCACCCAGAGCCTCAGTGCTGAGCGCACGTCCTGCACCTTCCACTCCCCTGGGACCAGCTTCTCCTCAGTTGCTGCTGCCAAGAAGGTGGGAAGATGCTGGTGGAGGAAGATGACTGGTGCCAGCAGGATGGGTGGTGGGAGTCTGAGACCAGCTCACTCTGGAGGAGGGTGCAGACAAGTTGTGCGATGAAGCTGGGAGCCCACAGACAGCCACCCCTCGAGCTTCCCGCAGTTAGGTGCCTCTCACAGCGTTCAGCGCACCCTGCTTTTCTCTCTCACCCATTCAGACTTCATTGCGTGTGGGGAGTGTTACACGTGGGTGATACTCATCTCTAAAATTCATCCTTCAGCATTTAGGTCTTCTCACCAGCAAAAATACAGTATATGGGTATGGCCGGGGACTGGTTACAGAAAGTTTTGACTCATTCTCATGAAAGTTGGAGGCAAGCTGTGGGAGCCTTAGACACCCATGTTGTTAGACTACTGCATCTGTACAGGTATCATTGGGAGGCAAAGCTCTTACAAAGCAAAATGTAGGAAACTGTCTTGCATCACCGTCTGGATGATTAGGATATTCCTCCAAACGTCACTGAAGCCTGTCTCTCAGGCTCCAGTGTTGGCCAGAGTATTTTTTAAGGTCAAACTCACTGTGAGACACAGAAGCAGTGAATAGGGACGGGACGTGGCTGGGAAGGCTCGCCTGCCACGTTTTCTAGTCCACGCACCATGCTGGGCAGGCTGTCACCCCTGTGACAGCTGCCCTTGGGGAAAGAGTGGCAGTAAAACGCATGCTGTGAAGTGTGTTGGTTCCTCGACTTATTTCTGTCAAGGGTAAATCCGTTTCTGAGCAGAGAGGCGGCGTACAGCATAGCCTGCGCTTCACTCGTGGGTCACCCTAGCCACTAATACGGTCAGGATGGTACCAAGGGGTTTGCCTTGTCCCCTGAGCCGCGAAAATTTTCACCTCTGCTGTGTCAGAGAGAAGAAATAGAACAAGAATTGAAGTAAATTTGGAGAAAAGTTTGTAAATTCTGTCCATCAATACATTTATCGTTGTGGATACTCTTGCACTAGAAGCACATTGTGGATGTAAATTGTGCCCTCTTCTGTCTGTGAAGCTGTGAAAGGATTCCCTCCCCCAGCAGAAGAGGCAACACCATCACTGTGAAAAACACATACTTGCATGATCTATTTTTCTGTTTTTTATTAACTCAACATTGTCTCCTACAAATACGATTTGTCATTCACCAGAAGATTTGAAATGTAGACTTAAGTTACACATAGGTATAAAAAGCATAAAACAGCACACACGGTACCACTGTTTAGACCAGGAAACATTGTGTTGCCCCACAGGTAAGAGCTCTACCCAAGCTCAGCTCTGTCACCTTCTGCCTCAGGGCTTCACTCTTCAAAGCCTCAGATGCTTCTGCTTCTTTCCCCTCAGCTTGCGAAGCCCTGCCAGCCTTCCCCTGGTCTTCCTCGCCCGCGTCTGGAGCGTGGGTCGCGGGACCACAGGGCAATCCCGTCCCGCTCCACCAGAGGTTGTAAAACCTTGGGTTCCTACCGGCTCTTCAGAAACGTTTTCCTCCTTCTCTTAATATTTATGTACAATATATGAAGGGATACGACTTGCGTCTTTGATTTAGACATATCTCTTGCCTCATACTTAAACAATAACTTGAAAAATATTTTACAAAGAAAAAGAACATTGTTCATCTGAATGTCATTCATTATTATATTGCTATATTTTATACCCTATTATTAATATATACAAAATTTCTTAATTGCCTTTTACAGATGCATGGAAGCATATAATATAACAGTTTTAAAGTATCCCATTTTTAGATTTTTTTGTTCCTTGGCTCATGTCAATCTCTTTAATAAACTATGGTTGCTTGGAGAATATAGGAAGTATTTGGAATGTTGTTTAAAGTTTAATAATAACTGGTAGCATTGTCCATTTGCGGCCTGAACAGTTGGAGCACCTGTCAGGGCGATCTGGTAGAGATAGCAGCATCATAAGACTTAAACAATCATGGAGGGCTGTTAATGTGCAGTGTCGATGGGTGCCAGGTCCGGTTCTTTGTTTGGGGCTTTTCTTTTCTTCGGCTGCGTTTTGTTGTTGTTTTCCCTCTGTTCTCGGTTTTGTCTTCGGGCTGCTCGCCCTTTGCCTTCCTGTCTTGTCTCCTTGCTTTCGTCTTTGTTGGACTTTTTTCTTTTCTCCTCCCTATTTTTTTTCCCTGAAATAAAAATGATGGCACATTAGAAGATTTGCTCAGGCTGTTGCAGTTTCTGACTCCCTCGCTTCGCCATAGCCTGTGAAACCGGCCCTGGATTAGCACCTCCCGTTAGAAGCTGGACACTGGTTACTAGTGTCCAGCTCTTCATCCAGCTGCTAAATTCGGCCACTGGACTGGCACCTCCCATCAGTCTCACCCTAAGCAAAGAGCCGAGAACTCCCTGGGGAGTCCTGGTGCTTCGGAGCTGGAATAAATGTCTCGCACGCTCCTAGCCTGTCTCCCACAGCCAGCGGCACGGCTCCATGTACTCCACCAAAACACAGCAGTTTGGCCGAAGCCAGGTAGCACAAACTATTGTCTGTCTGGTCTAAATTTGTCTTGGGCTGGGACCCAGCGCATATGGTGAGAGGAAATTAGCCATCATGTTACTCCCCTTCAGTGCCAATGCTCAGCGTCTACGTCTTTTAAAAATCCCTCTCCCCACCCTTAACCCCTACCACACCCACATCCCGGGGGATTCTTGGTATTGCAACATGAATCCCATGACAAAGTGTCAGCTCCAGCTCAGCTACCTGACCTCTTCAGACTAAAAGGTGGTCTCCCAAGTCTCAAGTCATGCTTTAGACCGTCGTTACAAAATTAGGTATTCAAGTACTTTATTGCTTTAAATGCTTACAAAGGTAAGACATTGAGGTTTTAGTTACTGCTACAGACCTCTCCAGTAAAGCTTCCCATCCCCTCAGGAACATTAAAACGTTGTGTATGGGCCGTGGAGATGATATTTATGCTTGGACATAAGGAAGAAATCCTTCATGCTGAATGTGGTTAGACACCGCAACAGGTTGCCCAGAGAAGCTGTGGCTGCCCCCTCCCTGGAAGTGTTCAAGGCTGGCCTGGATGGGGCTTTGAGCAACCTGGTCTAGTAGAAGGTGTCCCTGCCCCTGGCAGGGAGGAGTTGGGCTAGATGATCTTCAAAGGTGCCTTCCAAACCAAACCATTCTGTGATTCTATGATTCTATTCCTTCTATTTGCTCTACAAACTGATGCAGGTATGACATTGAATCGAACTTGTATGTACACACAAGTCTGAAACAGGTCAGAATTTTTCTGTGTGGAACTGGTGTATCTGCTGAGCTATGCAGCTGAAATTCACCTGTGGTTAGATGAATCCCAACGATGGCTTCAAAAGCAACTTCGCTTGAGCCTTTCATGATACAACGACCTGTACGCCTCCTTACATGGAGACATTTCTGGGCAAGTACTGAAAAGCATCTGACCAAAATCTGTTTTATGCTATCCTGGTAACAATACTACTGAAAATAATCTATCCCCCTTTGTACAGCAAAAATGCTTTTTGCTTTTAAACATCAGCAGGGATAATCCAGGCTTTCCTACGCCGGTGTTGGGGGAGTTACACAAACCTGGGCACAGCTCTTGCCGTTGAGGGTGCTGAATGCAAGGAGTTGTGCCTGTTCCAGACTCAGCCAGGTCTGGGAGTTCTTGGTGCCTCGAGGGGCTCTGTGGAAGCAGGTCACGGTGGGGGAGTAGGCGCAGGGGCCGTGGCTTTGTTCTCAGAACAGAAGACCATCCAAGGAGGAGCAGGTCAGATAAAGGGAGGCAGATCCAGAGGAGATGGAGAGAAAGCAGGAAGCAAAGAGTAAGACTAAGGTGTGAGGATACGCTGTATCCTCTGCTTGTTGTGTAGCTCTATGGGCTTGTTCCACAGCTTCTTCACTCCTTACCATCACTGCCTGAGATCGGCGAGCGAGGGAAGGTTTAGTTACACATGTTAAGTCAAGTAGGGACAAACATCTGCCTTTCTCATCTTTTTTTTTTTTTTTTTTTTTT
>Ga0065711_1032639_pt1 | contig 26979 bp, 20 predicted proteins | sample Hoacrofraction12_FD_59098 | JGI IMG/M metagenome (GOLD analysis project Ga0065711, IMG submission 59098) | Hoatzin crop microbial communities from Cojedes, Venezuela - Epithelial fraction 12 v2 (version 2) | ecosystem: Host-associated > Birds > Digestive system > Esophagus > Crop | place... | reverse complement strand
CGCTCCCCCGGCGGGGCCGCTGAGGGGCCCGGAGGCGCGGCACTGCCGCCCGCCGCCAGGCCCGCCACAGGACACGGCACGGCGGTGTCCGGCGGAGCTGGGGGGGCGGGAGCCGAGAGGGAACCCCTCGGCGTCGCCGCCCCCGCAGAGGGGAGCTCCCCGCTGGGAGCGGCCTGCTGTCCTGTAACACGCTGTTCTCAGAGCGGGGCAGCGCGTGGTGCAGGGCACGGCAGCCTCAGAAATGAGCTCGACAGCATCTCTTCCCACCTGCGGGACTGTTCGTAGCATTGCGTTCCTCTGACAGATGATGAGCTGGTTACAAGAAAGCTTACTGAAAGCATGAAACTGGAATCTAGGAAAAAGACACTGAAAAGCTTTAGAAACGGGAGCACTTCAGAGATATTTTATCATCCATTTGAAAAACTGTTGTAAGTACAGAACAGCTGTCTTCAGACAACAGAGTTGGAGAAGAAGAAAATCCATGGCCAGTCCATGGCCTTGGCTAGAATCAGGAGGGTGTCTGTCAAATGTTTGGAACAGGCATCAGCTTTTTGCAAATGGCAGCATAAATGGATGTCCTGAAGCTGCGCAGATGCTGCAGAAACTTCTCTTTCTTGCCTGATTTAGTAGCTGAATTTAAGCACTGGGTTTTTTTTTTTCCCTAGAAATAGTAACTCTTGTCACTACTGTCATGGAAGAAAGGTTCATATCTTCTGTGTAAAAACTAATAAATAAAAATTGTAGATGTCAGAGTTCTTTCAAACACTAAAAAGCTTGAGAAATTAATGCAGGTTTTGGATGAATGTGGCCATATCTTTTCAGAAGTGAAACTGGGTAAAATTAGCCTTCAGTTCACCATGTGCTATTTCTACAACCTAGAGGTGGGCTACTGATTGTGATGCTGTGAGCATGGCATTCACGGTGTCAGGTGTAGTGTCCCTCAGATTCTGTCAAGAGTTCCGCTGGCTGCCAGAAGAGTACACGTTTTGAAACCTTCTTTCTTTGTTTCTCAGGTATTCATGGAATAGTTGGAGTTGGAAGAGACCCTCAAAGGTCATCTAGCACAACCCCTCTGCAATGGGCTGGGACATCTTCAACTAGACCAGATTGCTCAGAGCCCCGTCTAACTTGGCCTTAAATGTTTCCAGGGATGGGGCACCTACCACCTCTCTGGGCAACCTGGTCCAGTGTTACATCGCTCTCATTGTAAAAAATTTCTTCCTTATATCCAGTCTGAATCCACCCGCTTTTAGTTTAAAACCATTACCCTTTGTCCGGTCACTACAGGCCCTGCTAAAAAGTTTGTCCCCATCTTTCTTATAAACCTGCTTTAAGTAGTGAAAGGCTGCGGTAAGGTCTGCCTGTAGCCTTCTCTGCTCCAGGCTGAACAGCCCCAACTCTCTCAGCCTGTCCTCACAGGAGAAGTGTACCATCCTTCTGACCATTTTTGTGGTCCTCCTCTGGACCCGCTTGAACAGCTCCATGTCTGTCCTGTGCTGAGGGCTCCAGAGCTGGACACAGGACTGCAGGTGAGGTCTCACCACAGCAGAGGGACAGAATCATCTCCCTTGCCCTGCTGGCCACGCTGCTGGGGATGCAGCCCAGGATATGGTTGGCCTGAGCTGCGAGTGCGCATTGTTATCTCATGTCCAGCTTTTCACCCACCAGTGTCCCCAAGTCCTTCTCGGCAGGGCTGCTCTCAATCCCTTCATCCCCAGCCTGTACTGACACGGGGGTTTGCCCTGGCCCAGGCGCAGGGCCCTCCACTTGGCGTTGTTGAACTTTGTGAGGTTCACACGTGCCCACTTCCTGAGCTTATCCAGGTTATGTGTTATTAGTGAGAGATGCTATTAATCTCTTTCTGGTCCTTACCTGTCCTCCGCTTTCTCGAATGCTTACACATACTCACCTGATAGGTTGGAGTATTTCTTTTCACAAGGTGGGTGTCCTGATTGCCTTGGCATAACACAATTAAACAAAAAAAGATACGTCTTCAGCATTTCTTTTTCTGCTTTGTATCCTTAGTATATCTCCGTTCTTGCGTATCTCTGTCCTTGGTAGTACCCAAAACTCTGTTAAATACTGCCCTTGAGCAACCTGATCTCACTTCAAAGTTGGCCTTGCACTGAACAGGAGATTGGACCAGATATCTGGAAATCTAGATGTCCCTTCCTAACTAGGTTGTATGATTATGACATTATTTGTTATGTTCATGATTAACATATAATTATATGATGGTTCTAGTACTGGATTTTGCAGTAGCCAAGACACTTAAAAATGTCTTGGGGTTAGTCATGAGTTAGACTTCCTAGTCAAAGGCCACCTTTATTTTAGTGTTGTGGTCCCAGCAAGTTGCAGCAAAAGATTGAAGCTTTATCCAGATTTACAGTATAGGTAGGACAGCTATGATGGATTCTGATGTAATCATTAATGGGGACACCATTCCTGATTATAGCACACTCTATGTCTGTAGCCTAGTAGGATTCAGAAAAAAACAGATTTTTTTGTACATTGTAATCCAAATTCTAGCCCCATCTTTCAATGTAGAAAATGACAAAACAGTTCCCCAAGAGAATACTGGTTTATGATTATTGTGCTATGTTGTCTCTGTTTGAGTAGTCCTATGTTATCTCCATGAGTTGTTTAGGATGCAGCAGAAAAGCTACCTCTTCAATAACTTCCTGTATAAACATTGATACCAATCCTAATAACTCCAGTACAGTCACGAAACTAAGAGGTCCATTCCTAGCTTGTCAGCCATGGTCACACAAATTGTACTGAAAACTAGACTTTTTTTTTGAGAATCCATTATAGGATTATAGTAGTATATCTACTGTTCGTTAGATACGTAGTCCTGTATCCTCCGAGGCTAGTGTGGGTAACATAACAACTGAAGCAAGGGGAAGCTGAGGCAGGATTTTGGAAGCTGAGGCAGGATTTTGGAAGCTGAGAGTCGCTTGGTTTTGTCGGTGTGGTTAGTGTACGGCTGAGATGGAAGGGACTGTAAAGCTAATGGTATTGCTGGACCCTGCATGCCAGTAATTTAGGAAGAAGGCTTTCTGGGGCAGACTCATAGCTAATTAAATGGGAGATGGAGTTCCCTTCACTGCAGTGAAGCTTTTAGTTTATGCTTAAAGTTCTTCTCGTAGTTGGGACAGCAGGAACTGTGGGATATATTGTTGGATATGGCAAGCCAACTGGCTTGTGGAAAGTGAGGCAAGGTTGAAATGAAAAGTGATTAATCTTTCATGATGAATTCTGAAGAGTGCTGTCAGTCTTGAAATTAGGCTTCCTGTGGGGATTAGGATTGGGGTTAAATGAGAATCTTCTGTGGCTCATGAGACCAAGATGGGGGTTAGTGCCCACTGTGTAAAATCCCAGGGTATGTAGGGTTGTAATTCTTAGATGGGTTACATGTTGAGGCTGTTGTCAGAGAGCTTTTCTGACAGCAAGACCGAAGAAAGACCTTGCTTTTCAAATCTGTTAAAAGGTAAGATCATGCAAGTCCCCCAGGGCTTGGATGAAAGTGGAGCGTGGCAGAGCGAGTGGCATATGGCGGCTGGGAGGCTGGGTTATGCTTAATTCAAAACAAGTAATTTTAAATTATTGACATAGAAACCAGATTTGATATTGTGTATAATTTGGCCTGTTAGCAGCAGTAATGGGCTACAAGGCCTTCTAAATAAACCAGGTACTAGACATCAACAATTTTTGCTATTACTGGTACAAACTTGTGTAAAGTTTCCAGGAACACTTGTTTCATGAGAATGTTTTAAAGAGTTCTGTGGCCATTACACTATGAAAGACCGGAGCTCTTTTTGCAGTCTGAGTTGTATAAGCAAGTAGTAGTCAGGCCCATTTTCCACATGGAGCAGAATTCCATCTGACCTCTTCAGCTGGCTTGTTTAGTTGGATTTTTTTGGGGCGGGGAATAGGCAGAAGGAAATACTGCAGCTCTTAGTTGTAAAGAATAGATTCTGTGATAAAACCAAGAATATAAGTCTGTGTTAAATTTGGTACCTTCAGCCTGAGATAGTTAAAAATCACTATTCTGGAGTTAAGAATATTTCAGATACAAAGCTACTGTAAGCCAAGATTTGACATGCTGATCTAAAGACTTTTTTCCCCCATGATTCTTCCTATGAGGTCCTAAGTCTTAGAGTTCTTCCTATGTACTTTGCATAGTGCTTATCATGATCTGCTGATATTGAGCAGTTCTGAAGGTTACTGATCACACTTCCACTGCAGCTAAAAATCTTGCAATGTGTATTCCAAGTCAGTGTCATGAATATCCTTTGTCCTGGCAGTGAAATTCTTGTGTAAAGGTTTAGACTTTGCTCGTTATTGCAAAGGCAGTGGAAGTCAGGAGCAGCATCTAAGAAATCCAGCATGGGAACTTTGACACCCTCAAAAATAATAGGGTGAGCTTTGTCTGTACTTTGATGGCCTGTGGAACAGACTGAAGAAAAGAAAGTGTATTACAAACACAGCACATCCTGCCCAAAAGCATACACAAGAGTGCAAGTCCTGTTCTATTGGAAGTGAAAACCAAGGCTTTTGAAAAAGATAGAACAGTTATATGGATGCATGGAGTTTTTTGATGGATTGAAAAGCTTGTGCTCACTGTATTCACCTGGTTTTTCAGTCGCAGGGGCTTGTATATAGAAGGCTTCCCATTACTTACTTACATTTTCTATGTGTGGGAAGTAGAAAGGGACATGTACAATGATGACACGTGGCAGTGTACAGGTGGAAAGTTTGTAGATATCAGATGTATTCTGAAAATCTCATAGGAATTCCAGAATGGTGAAGACTGGATCAAGGTTCTTGCCAGAGCCTGACTTTCAACAAACGGGTAAAGTGCATCACATGCAGGGGACAACCTCTAGGTGTCACTTGGGTTTACAACATATAAACAGGATTTGGGGTTGGGCAACTCAGCTCTAAAGATGCAGTCATGTTTTGGCAGAAGTTAATTGTTGACTGATCGGTGGGTTGTTTTCTCTTGATAGTCGAATTAATTCAGTTTCTGTTATTGGGTATCCAGAGCAAGCAATCTGATTGTTTGACATAAGTTGAAGCTGGAGTAATTTATGGGGCAAGTCATGGAATTTTAACGATATTGGTAAGAAAAAGATATGTCAAAAATATTACTTTGAAGTCAATCACCAATTTCTTTAATAAACTTAGAGACCAGTTGTTCAAGATGGTCTGCATCCTGAGGTGATTGTATCTTGCATGCCAAATTTCTAGTGCTTTGAAAAGAAGTCATAAGGTCTAAATGTGTTGGAAAGCTAGTGTTCCCTAAATATGCAGATGTTGGCAGTATAAATGTCTGTATTTGTATGTACGTATGTATGCTTATTTGGCAGTGTACATTTCTTAGTGGCCTTTTCTCAGACAGCTTCAACTCTTTGAGATTAAAAGATTTCCATGTGAGTTCAATCCTTGACTCGCCTCCTATTCGTAAAATTAATGCCTTTATTTCGGGGGGATACATAAACATGTAATGTACTCAGTTCCTTTCTCATAAGAGAACTTCTGCATGTGTTGAAGAATGTGCTTTATCCTCATTGACTTTGTTGAGCCATAGTTGTTTTCTTAAATTGTTTTCCTGAGTAGAGAAACAGTTATTGCTGTGGAATTTTTTTTCTCCTGTTTATCACCTTATTGTGGGTGACAGTTTTCCAAAAGCTAAAATTCTGTAATGCAGAAGACTTGTTTCACAGTTTATTACAGTTTTTACTTGTAAGCCAAGAGCAAAAATTTATTGTATTAAAATTCAGCTAAACATTTAAAGAAGTCTTCTTTTTTTCTATTTGAAGATGTTTGTAGCGTAGGGCTTTGAAATGTTTTAAGAAACTCAAGCCTTAGTTGTCATATTAATACAGAGACCAAGAACAAGGCTAAGAACTATGAAATATCACCTTCCTAGGGTCTGATATTAATAGGAAATTTAAGTTTCCTAAATTTTTAATGAGCACGTTTATTTTTCTTTTTACATGGGCTGACCTTAATAAGAAGATCACATCAACAATCCCTCATACCTCAGATTATGTACCAATATGTTCAACATACTAGATTATCTATTTATAGTAAAGTTATATTTTTATAACGAGGAAAGTAATGAGATAAACTCATTTTACTTAACTGTCAGGAAACTAGGGTTCAGAAGCAATAGGTTCAAATTGTCTTTCCAGACAGCGATGTCATGAGCCCTCTGAAGTGAAATTTTGAATGCTATTTCAGCAGGGACAGTGTTTTTTCAGCAACATCTCCTAGGGTATAGCTAAATCCCTACTGATGTTTTCACATCTACAGAACAAGAACGCTCTCATATCTTTTTGAAAGTCGGTTATTGTCAGGAAAGCTGTATTATATTCACAGAAAGCTGCAGGTACCTTGCCACAGGATGGCAGTGTAACAGCACATGTCATTAAGTCTAATTTTTCTGAAGTATTCTGGAAACACTGAATACTGGAACTATAATTTGCCTGCAACTAAGTGCGGCTTTATTGCTTTTTAACTTTTCAAAATACTGTTCTTTGCCTTGTAAGGTTAGCGCATCTTTGTGTACATTTTAAATACATTGTTTTCCTTTTGTGCTGTTATTAGCTATACAATATGCTTTAATAAAGAAGAATGATGAGCACTTGGCTCTCCTGTATTTCCCTATTGTGTCCTATGATTAATAGTCTTTTATTTGTAGACTACTTGCCACAATCTTTTTTCAGCAAATTAATTTATTCTATAAAATGTAATTGTTTATTTGTTCAAAATGTAATTGCTGGTATGTTTCATCTCATATATTTTCTTTCTTTTAAAGGGCTTTATATTTTAGCAGGCCAACTTGGAGATTTTAGTTCATAATGCTTTGATAGGTCTCATAAATCTATCTTCAAAGCCTTCAAGCCTATCTTTTTAATCATTATTGTTTATCTCACTGGGATATTTTATCCTTCAGTATTTTATTAAGGTTCATCTTTTTCCATGCTTTCACTGGTTTCTTGAGTAAGAATCACTGTTCTCGTCAGCAAAAGAGTTGCCATTTTTTAACTCGGGAAATATTTTAATAGTTCCATTGCAAATATGCTGTTATACATCCTTGTTGTTATTTGTTTCTAATCAGTCTGTTGTGAATCTTACTAGAGCTTCAGTGAAGGTATCTGAGAGGTAAATGAAACAATGTGAGTTTGTTTGCCATCATTGCAATTCTGCAAGCCGTAGTTCTCAACAACAGAACTGTTTTCTGAACTTTATATTTTTATATCAAAGCCATTAAATTTTTTAATACTTTTGTTATTAGCAACAGGATAATAAAACTTTGGACTTCTACTGAAGTACAAGAGTCTGCCTTTCTAGGTGGACTCTAGGTGATCCAGCTGGCTGTGCTGCACTTGTCTGATGTGTGTGAAGGAGTTGGGGTTTTTTGTAGAGAGACGCTTGGGATTGAGTGTGTCTAAATAGCAGTCAAAAAAGAGAAATCTTGCTGTGACTTTTAAAATTTATTCAAACTCCAAGAAAGATAAGTTTTGACTGGGTTTCACTTTGTTGTGAAACAATCTGGGACCAAATAACATGAGAAGTTTCATCTTCATTTTGTACTGAAATTCTGCATTTCAGCCTAACGTGCAGTTTATTTCTACAGTGATGGGCACTGACTTATTAGGTAGTTCTGTCTTTATTATTCTGACATGCTGGTACTGTGGTATAGTCAGGTTTTGGTATCTGCCCAGCAAAAATAAAAACTTCGGCTTTAATTTATCCTACTTAAATGCACCGTTCTGTCAAAGTTACATACGAGGTTTATAAAGAAGCTTTAGAAGTCAGTGAAAGTTGACATTTCAGATTCATTTCTGAGTAAAATGAACTCAGAATGAAACTTAGTGAAGAAAATTACTAATTAAACATCCAAATGGGTTGATGATTGAGAGCAAAATGAACAGAACACATTATTTTTCATAGAGCATTCCTCCTTAAGTAATATGCAAAGCAAGAATACAAATTACTTGTAAAGATGCTAGTAGATTAAAAAAAATCCTGCAGTTCGGATACTCAGCAGACAAGATCTAAGTCTCTGTTCTCCCATTTCTGCCTGCTCTGATGAGCAAGAAACCAGGAATTGACTGAAGGTACTTCTCTACCAGTTCAGTTTTCAGTTGGCTAGCTCTACAACCTTCGCTCCCCATCTCTAGAGATCTTTAAGAATCCCCTCTTGGCAAGTTTTTTATATCTCTTTACCCTGTCACAACGCATAATTAGTATCTGTTTTAGCTATTGTTTCCATGTACATTTTAACAATTCTACATTTTGTAACTCCTGCTTACATGCTTGTCTTATTCTGTTACCTCCTGAGTACAGGCATGACTTCATTTAGAAAGAAGTTATTGGCAAACAGTTTTTCCTTTCCCAGTTTCTGATTTGCGTATACAATTATTAACTCAGTTCTTATCTTTTGCTTCTGAGACCAGAAATCTAGGAATTGTGCTTGATCCTCCCTCGTTTCCTTGTACACTCTGGTTTTCTCTCAGGCCTGCTCTGTCTACTCTTGGAATGCAGTGGCTCCTTTTTCTGTGTTTGAACCATTTTTTTTCCTGCCTGGTACAGCTTCTTCATAGGGTCTTTCTGTATCCTATTTCTGTTAAGCTAGGTAATCTAAAAGGCAGCTACTCTTGCTTGTTGCTGCAAGAGAATCAAGCTAAGTCTTTTGCTTCAGGACATGTAACTTAATACCCATGTGTTTTGCCTCTGTTTTCCTGTCACTGCAAAAAAGCCTTGTAAAACAAGGGCATAGCAACCCGACCACATCAGGGGCAAAGATGTCAGACGCGTGTACATAAATGAGTCAAATGGAGTACCTATTTGCATAATACCAATGTATTGGAAAATAACAGTATCAAGGTTAATTGATTTACTCCTGAAATCCTTACTAGATACTTTTACTGTTCTCATCTGGTATTTTGATAGGCAAGGTTTCTTGATAGGTGTTTTTATGATTTTGCAAACTGTTTCTTGCCTGTGGTCATTACATTATTAGCTGTCTTTTCCTAAGATCATGTGTAGTCAGATTCTACCTATCAGATACAGTAATTTTCCATCATTCTCCATTTCAGCATTATACCTCTTCTTCCAGTTATTCTGATTTCACATGCCTCTGGTCTCTTGATCATTTCTCTGACCCAGGCCTGCAGATCCTTGCAGGATTAAAAATTTTCATATTACCTCAACTCTCTGAAGCTTTCTTATATTCCTTATTGAATCACATTCTCTTGTCTAAATGGTTGTTTTTTTCCATTTCCCCACTGCAGCCCACTTCTCTGTGTTACTGGATAAAGCTGGAGAACACTTGAGTTCTCACTCATCTGTAACATACATAAGTCCGGTTACTAGTGAATGGATATTAAATTACTTTTGTTTCTCACTATGCTTTTTAGTCTACTTTGCATTACTATGTATTTTTGTCATTTCATAGCTCTCATCTTTTGTTTGCACTGCCCAAACTTAAATTTTTCTATGACCTGGTAGAGTCTGCCTATCTCAGGCTAGCCCATTGAATTAATTCTGCTTACTACTTTTAGTAGTTACAGCAACTGGTACTAATCAAGTGAGCTGTGGAGAGAAAAGTCTATTTGACATTCTTGCCCTAGAATCAAATGAAGTGACTTGCAGTCTGTTTGCCCTTTTTAACACAAGGTAAACTACACCCATACCATCACAGACTGTTCTTAAAAATCTTCTGGAATTGGAGTTTCCACAGCCTTTTCACCCACTGTGCCCTGATGTGTTGTTACCCATGCTCTTAGAAAGTTCATCAAACCATAGAACCACCCATGTTGGAAAAGACCTCGAAATATCATCTGGTCCAACTTTTCATGTGAAAGGAAGCCTAGATGAGCTTGCCTAGCACCTTGTCCAGTTGCACCTTGAAAACTTCCAGTGAAGGGGACTCTACCATGTCCATGGGGAGATTGTGACAAAATGTTCCAATTTCTTTCTTTTATCGAGATGAAACCTCTCCTAGTGTAACCTGTACCTGTTGTCCCTTCTCCATGTGGCTCCAGGTGAAGAGAGAGTCTCTGTTCTCTTTGTAGCCACCCTTCAAGTACTGGAATATTGTGATGAGGTCCCCTGAGCCTTTTTTTTCTCCAGGGCAAAAAGACCTAACTCCTGCAGCCTTCCCTCATGAGGCAGGTTGTCCTGCCCTTTGATCATCTTTGTGGCCCTTCTTGAGACCCTCTCCAGGCTGTCTGCATCTTTCTTGATTTACCGGTACCAGAAATATACACAGTACTGCAGGTGCAGCCTGACAAGTGCTGAGTGGAGTGAGACAATTGCATCTCTGTCTCTGCTAATAATGCCCCTTTTGCTACTGTTTAGGCCTATTACTCCTGTTCCCTGCAAAGACAGTAGATTATTGCCTTCCTCTTTGCATCAGTCAAGAGGAACGTTCTTCACAATTTGAACAGTTAATGATTTTTCCCCTCAGTTTTTTCTTGCAGCCTGAACAGTCCTAGTGCCTTCAGTCTTTCCTTGTAGATGGTGTTTTAAAGACCTTCAACCATGCCCATTTGCTCTTTGTTAGACTCTGGAATTGGTCCAAATCTCTTTTAAAATGTGCCTGAATTAAACACAGTATTGCAGGTAAGGCCTTAGTGTTGAAAAAGGTAAAATAACTATTTACCAATCTTCTGGATGGTAGTCGCGTATGCTTTTTCCCAACGGCATTGATATTGTTGACTCACATACAGTTTATGAACCCTGTAGTTTCACATCCTCTTCAGCAGCGCTGCCAGCTAAACATTCTCCATCTTGTATGTATGCTTATTGCTGTGCCTCTAAGTCTTGCACATGTCCTTACTGAATTGCAGTCTCCTTTTTCAGATTTATTTCCTATTTGTTAAGATCACTTTGATTTGTAGCCCTTCTGTCCAAAACACTTGCAGTTCCTCACAGACTGGTGTAACTGCCAGTTTAAAAAGCTTCCTCTGTTATACAACCCAGTTTAATAACTGGTGCATCAAATGGTGTCAGACCCAGGGCAGACTCCTGCAAATGTCACGTTGATATAGCCTTTCCTTATTGGTAGTTCACTAATGACAGCTTCTTCTAAATAGCTTTTCCACAAGTTTATACCATCTATGTGCTTATTTCCTCTAGACTAGGTAACATTTGCATGAGCAAGCTAGAGATAAGTGAGACAGCATCAAAAACTCTACAAAAGGTAGATACTTGGCATTTCTTGTCTCTTCCTTATGCACAAAGCATGGTACCCGCTCCCAGAAAGAAACTCTATGATCTGAGACAATTTATTTTTAACACAACTATGATGAGCGTTACTTCAGCCGTGCAGTGGTTTGATTATTCATTCTGTGATTTTTTTTTTTTCTTTTATAGTAGGAACTGCTGCTAAACTGATCATTAGGTAATTTCCAAGCAATACTTTTAATCTTTCCCCTACCCTTTTATATTTGCCCTTGCCCAGCGTTGGAAGTTCCTAGAGACAGTCCAAAGAAGGATCACAAAAACAGAACTGCAGAAGAGTTGTTTTGTAGGACAAATTCCATTTATTAGAAAGAAAATTGAGGTGATGTCGTTGCCTGTGCTGAGATGCTTTCAAGAATTATGTGGTTACTAGGCTCATAAAAATCGTTACATTTGGAACTGGGAAAGATTTTTTTCCTCTGGCTTGGGTTGACAAGAACTTTTGCTTCCTTCAGCAGCTACCGGTATGGTTTGCCGCTGATATCGTTCATCTTGGCTTAGCCAGCTTCTGTCACTATTGAGAGCCAAACCCTTGTCTTTGCTTAGGACATGCAGCTTCATCTTCTGGGAATGGGAAAAGTTTACTAAAGTGGTTAGGATTTATGTACAGGTACCTGGATAAAATCTAATGGCCTCTTACCTCCACAGGTTGATTAGATGATCTAGTGATCCTTTCAGCTCTTAAATATTATGAAATTTAAGAGTAATCTGTCAAAGAAAAGTTCTTCAAATTTTCTGTTTTGGTTCATTTTCTGGCACTAACAAGTATGCCCCTTTTGATTATTTTACTCCGAGTTTATATTAATGAGTGATTCTGTGTTTGATGGGAAAAGTCCGTATTTCACAGAATAGAAGCAAATGCTTCGTCGCAGCCTCTGATATGAAACCACATATTGGAAAATTATAATTGTGGGTTGCTTATTGGGAAATTCTTTTCATACACTTCAGCCACACAAGAACCCTTATAGAGGCAAACAGTCGTTTAGCTCGATTTCTGCTGGTTCAAGTCAACTGAGAGACTTTGTTGCTTGACTTTAAACATATAGCTGAATCACAATTATAGATTTAAGTTAAATGTAATATTAAAATCAGAAAATATGTTTCTTACACAAAAAAAAGTTTGAATGCTGTGATATTTTCAAAGTAGCTGAATACTATTCTCATTTTTACTCTTTGATAGACAGTCTGTTGAGAATTGCTGGAAGAAGTCCAAAGGCATACTTCACCTTTGTGTAACAACTGCGCTGCAACTACACAAAGCCCTGTTTGTGGAATAAGAGAGTTGGCCTCGTCTCTTTTAGGGGCATCCTGAAAAGGAAAATTTGTTGGATCACTTACATAAAAACAGGGAAGTGTGTTGAATTTTGTGTCTTTTTAGTGAATTAGCTGTAGCACTAAATAGCTAAAGATAAGATGCTTCCATTTCACAGTCCTCTTTGCACTTTCTTTAAAGTGAGGAGTGCATACTCGTATCACCATGTTTCTCAGCCATAGATGAAGACTAAATTGTCCCCTAGTATGTACCATTGTTCCGGTCACCCACACGTGCTGTGGAACTTAATCATCTCTCAAGTGGTTTGCAGCTGACAGCGTTGGCTTGCTTCAGATTGAAGTTTCGCTCTCTGATAAAAAAATCAGATTTTTCATTTTGAATAAATGCACTGCTCATTTTTTTAGTAACACAGAGATGTAAAAATATATTAGAAATAAGGTGTTTTTATGAACTGAAAAACACCTTGTTCTTTTAAACTTTGCTTTGTTTGTATCTTTACATATAAATCTCTTTTCAGGTAAAAGACTTTAAAGAATTTCTACTTTCCTTATGCTTTTGTTTTCCTTGCTTTACTCAGCTATGATATAAGGCAACTTGGATGACAGAGGCATTGATGTCATGTGCCCTTGTGTCGGACTGGTGTCGTTATTAATATGCTCACATTTAGTCAGGCATTTCACAGGCTCTGTGCTCCATGATACAAACCTCATGCTGGTTTGAGGCCAGAGCGGGATCACGGTTTAGCCTGCCGTTACGTGCACTGCCAACTGTCACAATGTTTTCATGAATCAATACGTTTCAGCTAAAACTGTGGTTCCCATTCCATTGTCTTCCCAAGCTGCTTGAAAGAGCATCCTTAGCCCCTGCCCAGGCTTTTCCTGCACATCTCTGTGGTGGCACCGCTGCCTCGGGAGACAAGCCATGCTTTCTTCTTGCCACTTCAGGAGTCTTGTTTGGTCTTAAAGCCAGAAAGTAAAGAGTAGAAAGTCCAGCTGCTTGAGGGAGTTCTGCTTTTCTCCCTTCATCTGTGACTGATAGAACAATTTTCGTCATCTTTCTTTTTCCTCTTCGTGTAGGAGATGGAAATGGCTTTAAGTTGGTAGCTTAGAGAATGCAGAGGTGAGACAGAGAAAATCAGAATGAACTTGGGGGCAAATTTGGCTTGGAGCCCAGGGGTTTGATGTATACAGAATTATGAACTTTTGTATCAGAAGCTGAAATTTTCTTCTTTGCTGTAGTGTCACGTTTCAGGTAAGACAAGCTGTGGTTCAGATGTGTCTAACAAACACAAGCATACTGTTGCCTCCATCATTTTTTCTCATTCATGATCATGTGTAGTTGTTAGAAAGAGCTGATAGAAAAGGTCATTCTTAGTTATCATGCAAACATTGTACAATAACTAGTCCTCAAATGTAGATATTGTAGAAAAATTGCGCAGTGAAATGAGCTTGTGTGCACAAGTCCTAAAACATTACCTGTCACTCTCAGTTTACACAGGAAAGCCAGTATAAGAGTGCATTTCTGTTGATGAATGACGTATTGCATCGCTCTAGAACTATCCAGCAACAAGCTGCTTTTTAGGCAACAAACAGCATTTCATTAGCAGAGAAGCTGTTATCTCTATTAAAATAACTACCAAGATTAAAGATTACAGGAAACATGCAAGGGTATATTTACACTCATGGGGGTTTCCTTACTCCTACTCCAAATACTGGTTCTTACTCAGGAAGGTCGTGTCTGGGGGTGCAGTTCTTCCAAGAACTGGGTCACGCTTTCAACCACTGCAAAAATTTTCCACTAGTTTCAGGTTTTGGTTTTGCCAGCTATACAGAGTGGAGACAAACAGAGTACCCAAAGGACACTCTGTATATTTTTGTCATTTCTTTTTGTATTTTTCTCCAAATTAACTAAGGTATTCTTTGTAATGTAATTTTCATAATGTATTGAAATAAACTTATTTTTACTTTTCCTCTACAGCTTTTCTGATTTCACAGTGGCAAGTAGTAGATGTTCTATCGCCACCGTGGGTGGGAACTTCATTAGCATGCCCTGACTTCTCTTGGAGCATCACCATTATAGAGGTTGGGAAGTCCTGGAAAATCTGATGGGAACATCTCAAGTGGGCTGAACTGGCTTGATCACTGCCTGGCAACTTGGGTGCCAGATGTGGGGAAAGAAGCCTCTTTTAATGAGTGTGAGTAAAAGTCTACCTCTAGGGAGAGAGGAGCTGATTTTCAGGATTACTTTAGACTGTCCTGTTCATGCTCTGCACAAATCTGGCAAGTAAATGAACTATTACTGAAGTACATTATTCAGGGACAAGGGAACTGAAGGGAAAAAAAACCTAATCAAAAGACAGATCCCAAAAATCAGAACACAAGAAGTGTTCTTTACAAAAAAAAAGAATTTTTTCTCTTGTAATATTGGAGAACTTCTACTGTCCGTAAGCTTTCAAAAATGTTCTCAGTGAAAAGAATGATTATGGTGGAATGATCAAGTTAAGGACCGTTTATGTATCTGGATAACATACAGAAAAGCTCGAGATGGCTTATCTGATAAAAAGAATTTGCTCACTTTTCCTGGGGAAGGATGGCATTGCAGAGACTGAAAAGCACAAACTTTGTTCGGCAAAATGGGGTAGGAGTGGTTGCTCTCCGAAAGGAAAAGTCAGGGTATTCATTAATTTCTCTGAGGCTAGGAAAGGTGTAGAAATTAGCAGAGTGGGTATTGTTGCTGCATGAAAGTTGGTTACGAGAACCTCAGGACCTCCTTGAGGAATTTAACGGTCTAAGAATGGATTAGCAGGAGGAAGAATAATTTTCATTTGGTCCTAGTTTCAATGTCCGCCCGGTGTTGGTGAGATGAAGGGAGTTTGCACCTGAACCCTTATAACATCTCCTTAGTTAAGACATCCTTCAGAGTACAGAGAGAATGTTTTGCTGGTAGTTCACTGTCCCTCCATACAGCAGGATCACACAAAGGCTTTTAACTCTGTCCCTTTCAGTCGTTTTGCAGAAGCCTCACCTTTCAGATTTGGCACACAACGCAAACACGGGGCTGTAAACTGAGCTACATGTTCACAAAAATATTAAACCATGAAGATACCAAGTTTCCTCTTGGGTGAGGAGAATGCAAAGCCTATATTTCTTATGTGGTTGCTGTTCAGTACTGACACAGTTTTGAACAAACTGATTTAAATATGCTTAAATTTGCTGGTTTTAGAGCTTTGTTCTCATCTTGGACCTTCTGCGCATTCCTTTTCTCAAAGGAGTGAAGGCAAGAGTTTTATTTTGACTTTGTGACAACTTTGTATGGCTCTATCCAGTACTGAAATGAATTATCACTGATAAAAAAAGCAATATTTTAAAGCAAACAGATTCTATCTGAATGTTATACTCTGAATAGAAGCTAAAAATCTTAAAAGTAATGCTCCTTTTCAGAAGGAGTAGTCAGTAGTCTAACTTAAGAAAAAAGTATTGTTTCTCTTTTGTGCCTAGTGTTCTGTATGAGCAATAGTTGAAAATACAATGCCTTTTTGTTTTTCAAAAAAAATTATTTCCAACTTCCATGTGTGGCAATCAAACAAAAAAGGATTACCAGCTTTTCACAAATTTAAAACATATCTTCATATGTGTCCAGCTTTTTTTTTAATGCCAATCCTCATCGAGTGCTACAGTATGGTTTTCTGAACCAAAGTGTGTTGATCAGTTTAGTAAGTTCCTGAATAAATGTTTTCTGTTTTCTCATTATTTTTATATTAATTTCCACTTGCTACCTTCCAAATGTGCTACATAGAAAAGATGAACAAAAGTTTAAGTGAAACTTTGTTCATACTTTTAAAATGTCTTATGATGGACTTCTACACTATACTGTAGAGAAGAAGAGAAAACAGAGAAAATACTGTAGAGAGAAGCTAGCAGAGATTTTACAAGGGGATGAAAGCTGGCTGATTTTCTGTGGTTTTTTTCTGGGGTTTGGGTTGTTGGTTTCTTTCTTTTCCTCCTTTTCTTTCTGGGGCAAGCTAAGGAAACCTAGCAACTTGGGGAAAGCATTGCACATTTAACACACAGATCAAATATTTTCAGCTTACAAATAGTCCTAATGACTTTGTTTCTGCAGACTTTGGATATATGGGGCTGAGGTGGGACTGTATGTTAATTGACAATGAAGACTAGTGAACAGTGATGAATCAATCCAATACTATCCTGTCTGCTGCAATTACTCATTAAATTTATCAGATCAGTTTTGACACCTTGCTTTTTTTTTTCTGAGAAATTACATGCAAGGTCATGACTTACGAGAAACTGCTGAGGTTTCTTAACTTTTTGCAGGTTTAATTATTTCAGACTAAAGTAATTTACTATAATACAACTAATATTTGAAATTTGCAATCCCTATTGGGTACTTCGTATATTTTTATTCAAAAAAGTTTTAAGCTTGTGCTGAAATTCTCACTTTACATTGTGAAGCACTCTGACTCTTGGCACACTTTAATAAATTCACTGTTAATACTCTTGCTCTATAACTGGATATTCAAGTTAAGTGTGTGGTGGATCGTTAAAGAGGAAATCACATTCCACTTTTGAGGCCTTTGTTGCTTAAACAGGGCAAAAACAATTCATCAATTTTCTGGTTTTCTTTTTTTTTTTAACAGTAGAAATAATTTCTTAGATTCTAGTTTGCAACAAATTGAAATACAAAGGACTTTATTACCATACTCATATATTGAAATCATCCACCTATTGAAATACCAAGAAAAGACCTGTTTTTCAGTATTTCAGTAGAGTTCCTTGGCTGAGACACTTGTAGGCATAGTACTTATTAGTTGACAATATTATTATTATTACTGTCTAATCACCTATCATAAACCGGTTCAGCTGCTTACATCTTATAGTTCCACTATACATCTTGAATAGTAAATTAAGAAGGTGCGAGTTCATCTATTGTTTGGTTTTACAAAAACTTCATAAACAGGTCCTCTGTCTCCTACGATTTACTAGTGAGGTATTTGCTCCTGTGGTCTTCATATTTGGACAACTTTGTAGTCCTACTGACTGAAAGGCAAAAAACAACTCTCAGGTTTTGCAGTAAAAGAAAATGGGAAAACTGCTACAAAGACTTAAAATCTTTTTTGACCAAGATGCAAAATATGTTTAACATTTGCACAGAAGCGTGCAATAGATGTAGTATTATTCAGACAGAAACATATCCTTTGAAGTATCCTCATGCAATAAGCACAGTCAGATGTTCTGAAATTACAAAAATAGTGAGAAGCTGCTATAATAGTTGTCTGGCTTCCTCCAGCACCTTTTTTTAAGGTGGTGCTAGGTACTACAAGAACAAAGTCATTATTAATAGATGTCAATGTCTGGACACGCTGATTAGGGAAATAAAAAAATCTACATACAAGTAACAAGTATTGTACCATTTTGCCGCTCAAAGTTTCCTAGCACAGAAAAAATGTGTCTTCTGTATTCTCTCACAGGTGTTACTATACTGACTTCATTAAGCCATTCGCTTTTTGTAGGATAAAGGTATGAAGAAGATGATTATGACAGTGATGCTGAAGTTATTGAGTGTTTTGTGCCAAATTTAAGTTAAAAGATTTGCCACTCACTGCCAATCCAAGCATTTGTCAAACATAACTCCTGTGCAAATCATTTAACGTATTTCTTCCTAGATTTAATAATAGTAAGTCCATAATTACCTTATCATAAGCCATTGTTTCTGCCAGCATTAGCTATTTTCTACTGCTGTAGAGTTAGCACTAAACTTCAGCACTTTTTATATTGTAAGACTCACTGATACTTCCCAACCCAAGTGCAGGCAAATGGCATCTCCCAGCAAGAAAGGGAGGAGATCCTGGTACACAATGCTGTTTAAACTTGAACTCCAATATTAGGATTGGCCATAACTGAGAGCCATGCTCCTCTAGAAACTTCCATAAGCAAGTCAGCATTTCCAACATTCCCAGCATCCAATCTTACCCTGGACCATAAAGGATCCATTGTTAAAACTAACTTCCAGCCCATACTCCGCCAAACTACGACCTTAAACCTAATTCAAACGAGTTACAATCATTGTCAAGGGACTCTGATGCAACGCTAAGCTGGTCCCACTCACCCTTGCCCCTATTAGCTCTTACACTACTCACACAGCACAGCAAAGCAAGCTCTTACAGCTCTGCTGTCTGAAGTCCTAAGCATAGCACTCAGCTAACTACAGCCCAGTGACCGCCCTAATCTGCCATGAATCTTTCATTGCTGCTGCTTGCGTCAGCACCAGAGCCCTTGCAATTTCCAGGTTAAACATAGGCCTGCAGTCCCTACTGTCCTTAATTCAAAACCTGACACAGTCAGTCCTGAACCCTGGCCTTAACTTCAGGCCAGTACACTATGCCAGAAGAACTGTGAGCCAAAGCCCACTTGCCAGCTCCAGCCTCTTGCTGAGCCTTCCAGGATATAGCAGTAAGCCTAGCTTTTCAGTCCTAAGTTTCGCTGGGAAGAGTGTCTTCAGCTATGTTCTAAATCTGACTTCTAGAGGAAATTTCATTGCAGTGGTTGGGATTTGTTGTGCTAAATTTTAGCTATGTACACATAGAAGTAGATTTTATAGCCGGAAGCTATATAGCTTGCATTGAGTTGCTAATGGGAAAAATAACTGGTGCAGAAGAAAAACTGAAGGTCATCTTTTGTGCCAACTGATACTTGCGAGTAGAGCTTCAGAACCACAAGATTGATAATGACTTTCTATCCATAGTGATTATACAATTGTAACTTAGAAACTGAAAATTGAACAGGTACACTGGTACTTGAATTGGGTTTTTTAATTATTAGTACTACTTATTTCCAATGATTTTGGGGGGGAAACTGACAGCTTGAATTATTTTGCCTCATATTTTGTCTTCTGCAGATAAGCTGTTCTGCTGCATTCTCAGGATCCCAAACAGATCAAATCACTTTAAAACCAGTTGCTAAGGTTATAGGTTTGTGGTTTTTTTAATGAGTTATGGTCATCTTCTAAGTAGTGCTATATGCAGAAACAGTTTCACTAGGTGAGTTGAAAAAGCTGATCATTAATATTTTCTGATGTGCCTTTAATAACGAGACATAGTAGCAGTATCAAATGACCTCTTATAGTACTAATGCTAATATGCTGACTGAAGAAGAGACTTTACAGGTCACAAACTAGGAAAACTTGGTGGATTGTACTGAAATCTCACAGTGCTTTGTCTCTGTTAACATACCGACCTTTATCAACACAAATGTATTACTACCCACATAACTTGCTTCTTGACAAAACCAGTCTGAGCTTAAGTGGGGCTCCTGAGCCCATGGGCAGGGAGTGTGGATGGAGTCCACAGGTGAGGCTGATCAAGGCCCTTAAGCCCTGTTAGGGCACTCGGGGTCCTGACGAAGGCTCGTTCTCCTGAGCCAAAGCTGTGTATTAGTGTGTGAGCTAGCGTGATCAAGCTGCGCTGCAGAAGACAGAATATACGTAACTGCTGTGGTGCTGACAGGCTAACCCTGCCCAAAAGAGCTGGCGCTGTGAAGTACAAACATTTCCAACAGTGGTGTGCAGCATTGCCCCAGAATCTCCCTAAACTCAAGAAGTAGCTCAGCTTCCATAGAAAACCAAGATTTTTTTACCCATTCACTCAGGTTTTGAGAAACCTCTTGTAAGCTGTGGGGTAAAGGTTTTCACTTTGCATGATAGTGACTTTGGAGATATGAGGCATCATCAGGGGCCTTCGCAGAGCTCCTGCTTTCCTTCCTTCCTTCCCCGGTGTGATGCACCTGCCAGCGGGAGCAATTCCAAGCCCTACATCCCGATGTGCTTCTGAGCTCAGTATGCGCACACAGCATCCAGGCCCCTGGGGCTCACTCCCTACAACTACAGAAGTATGTATTTGTTGTGAAAAACAACAGCTTAAGTTTGCTTTAGCCCTTTGTATTCTAAAATATGTGTTCTCATCCATAGTTACACCAAATAGTTGCATTTTCCTTTGAAATGGGTTTTGTGATAACTAGTGCAAGCTGGCAATTCCAGTTCTGTGAAAATTTTCAAGATTTGGAAATACATGTCATCCCACATTGGGACAAAATGTCAAGAATGTACCCATTTGTGAAGAACTAAAACCCCACTAAAACACCCAAATGCTTTGGACACAATATGTCAGAATGGTCTGTTCAGAACTGCTAGATGTTTAAATTAAAGTTTTTAATCCTTCAGTGGCAAGAAGTAGGTAGCGGATACTCACTGCTTCTATTGTCTGGGAGAATGCCCTCTGTTTTAAGAAAGTACTTTTTATGCAAATCCTTCAATTAATTCTGAAACCTGAGAGGGTGTGGTGGCAATAGTTTTATCTGTTGTGGGCAGTTCATGACTCCAGACCTGCCTCCTGGTGATACGCAAAGAATATGAGTTCAGTCTCATCACACAGATCTTCAGTCCCATGTAAACTGGATAAGAGGATGCCTACCAGTGAAGTCAGAGGGCTCAAGGAATGGTAATGGTAGATCACTGCTCCTCGTTCTTTTGGAGCTTTTCTCATTATTTATGAATCCTGCTATATACAATGAACCACGTTGTCTCTGATAGGTGTGTACAAATTGCACCAATAGCAATGAGAACTGCACATGCCCCTATCAAAGACTGTTCCTCCTTCACAGTCTTTTCATAACCTTTCACATGGCTTAGTTTAGTTAATCTTAGTCCTTACTTGCTTTATTATTAAATTTCAGTTTATTATTCTACTTTATTTTAAAGCACGTTCTTATATTTATAGTCTTTTTTCCTCATTCTCACCTGTAACAGTCAATTTGGCATTCTGGATTAGAAATGTTTTTCTTACCAGTGTTTTCTCCATCTCATAGTAGTTTGTTACAACTTGGGAGTTTTGGCATTTATTTTATTTTATTAGCCTATGCAGAGCTTTGAAATGTTGAGTTTTATTTTGTTTTGACCCTTCTGCCCAGAGAATTACATGGACACTGTAAAGAGATACAAGAAAAATATTTGGTCGGAATTTTACCCTGTCACTTCTGACGGTATCTGTCTTAGTCTAAACAGGATATCAGTCTTTTAACCAAAAGCCTACCCTTCAGTGTGCATGCAACCTTTTCATTTCAGTGGGAGTGGTTTGTGCATATTGAAGGACATGGCATGACCTTATATGTTTAACTTATCTGCTTTTATAACATAGTTTCTTGTTGAGGTGGCTGAGATTTTTTTTTAAGTCCAGAGAAAGGAAAAACAACATTTTAAGGGACTTTCTGTCCACTTTTCATTTAAGTAAGATAAAGCATTTGTCAGTGAACAAAACATCCAAAATTAAGTCCTGGAAGAAATAATAATTAAAGATGAGCAATATCTAGACCCTTATACTCTCCACCCAAGGGGTCTGAGGAATTTAAGAATGAAATGCCTGAGATGACAACAAACCCATATAGTCGCTTTAAAACCAGCTGCTGTTGGAAAGTAGAAAATATGAATTGGTCTTAAAAAACAACTCATGACTTCTCCAGGAATCCCATCAGCTTTCATACATTATGAGGGCAACGCTGGCGGCAGGGATGTGTGGCGGCAGCCGCAGTCATGAGCTAAGTGAGCCCCACTCAGAGGGCTTTTGGGCAGTGCCACGGTCTCGAGGGGAACATTGGTGAGGTGCAGAAGATGCCTGTGGTGGTTTTCCAGTTGCTGCGGAGGTGACATGGGTGAGTGCTGATGGTCTCCGTGAGTGGCCAGTGCTCTCTGGCAGGTTTGTAGTGTTGCAAGAAGGGACAAAACTGGTGGGGCTGAGGGGACAGTCTTGTCCTGGAGCGGCTGTTGCCGGTGCCGGGCTTCTAGCGGCTTTGTGGGCAGTGCAGGCAGTAGGACTGAGTTCACTGAATTGGTGTCAGGAGTCTAGCCTCATGAAAAGGGACCCCACGGTGGAGCCAGCCTAATCCTGGGGCAGCAGTGTCCCTTAGGGAATGCAGAGACTAGGAGCTGCTAAGAGGGACTTGGCACTCAGACTGGCAATTCATGTGTCAAGGAGCTGGGGTGCTTCTCAAGCTCCTGTTCTCTGCTAGTGCTCGCCACTTGCCAACCAGCTCTGGACTTTTCTTCTAGATCTTCTGGGATGTTCTTTTCTGGCATCCTCAGATCCAGGCTCTACTGCTGGGAAAGGCTGATCCTGATTAGGGAGGATCAAGTACTGTTCAGCTAGTGTTAGCAGTCCAAGAGCATAGGTCCCAGGGCACAGCTCAGAAGCAGCAGTTTACTCATAAAGGCACATGGAAAGGGGGCAGAAATGCTGAAGGCCATGTGGGACTCATCAACAGCAATGTTGCACCACAGGGCACAGTTCCCAGTACCGGCTGAAGTAACTACCTGTGGCACAGCAGAAGCCACTACTCAAGTCGCAGCTCCAGTGGGAGGATAAAGCTCACAGAATCACAGAATCACAGAATAGTAGGGGTTGGAAGGGACCTCTGTGGGTCATCTAGTCCAACCCTCCTGCCAAAGCAGGGTCACCAAAAAAGCTCGCCAGATCTCAATCTGCAGAAAGTACCTGGTGCCTCTCTCAAAGGCTGGAGCAGGAGAAAACGGTGTCCTTGCCTGCAGGCGTGCACTAGGTAAGGAGATGTTTTGCCAAGGCAAGGAGCTGTGGGAGAAAGAGAACAAACTGTACAGCATCAGGGAACATAAAAAAAGACATTGAAAGCATCTTCACAGAGATCCCAGAGAGGTGAGAGCCTGAACTGTAGCTGCATAGAGGGAGAGCAGCCTGAGACCATGGTCAGCTGCAGGGCAGATGGAGAGTCCCAGGCTGGGAATGGCAGGAAGGTTGTGACGCTGGCAAGAGGGGGACAGCAGAGCTGCAGTTGCAGAACTGGCTTGGTGTGCTGGTATCAGGCAAGGGAGAGAAAGTCATCCCTGGGGAAGCAACAGGGCCACCTGATGAGCTGCGATTAGCACCAAGGGGAAGTCAGGAGTGATAGTGGTGGGGGACCACCCTTCTGGGGGTACAGAAGGCCCAATTTGCTGATCTGACTTGCTGTCTAGGGAGGTCTGTTGCTTGCTGGGAACTCAGATCCAGCATGTTGCAAAGAAGCTGACAGGGCTTGTCTGGCCCTTGTACTATTTCTGTTGCTGCTTAATCACATTGGCAGCATAAATACATCTGGTGGTGGGGGCGGACCTTGAGCATATCAAGAGTGATTGGATGGCTTTGGGAATGAGGGTCAAAGGCTTGGAGGCCCAGGTGGTGTTCCCCTGAGTCCTGCCAGTGCAGAGCAAAGGCTTGGGGAGGAGCAGACAGATTCCATGGGTCAATGTCTGGTTGCACAGCTGATGCCATTGACAGAAATTTGGCTTTTATGAGCGTAAGACCCACTTTGGACATTAGGAACTGCTAGACAGAGATGTTGAAAGGTCTCTGTGAAAAAGGGCATGGGAGCCTTGGCAGGCAGCAAGCTGGACATGAACCAGCAGCATGCCCTGGCAGTAAAGAAAACCAACAGCTTCCTGAGCTATACTAACAGGATCAAAAGAAGGAATTATCCCCCTTTGCTTGTTGCTCATGAGATCCCTGCTTGTGAGACGACATCTGGAAGGCTGTGTCCAGTTTCAAGCCCCTCCATGGTAGGAAAGACATGGATAAACTGGAACGAGTTCAGCAGAGGACAACCAAGATGGTCAGGAGGCTGGAGCACTTGCCTTGCCTTTGCAAGGCTGAAGGAACTGGACATGTTCAGCCTGCAAGAGAGAAGGTTTTGGGGAGACCTAGCAGCAGCCTTGCCCTAGCCATGAAGATATTATCAAGCAAACGGAGCCAGGCTCTTTCACAGTGCTGCATGGTGGAGGACAAAAGACAGCAGGTATAAGCTGAAGAAAGAGACATTCAGACTGGATGTAAGGAGAAGCTTTTTTACTATGAGGGCAGTCAACTACTGGAACAATTTGCCCACTGGAGCTGTGTGTTCTCCATAGCCTGAATAGATAAAGCCCTGAGAAAGCTCGACTGACCTCACAGCCGATCCTGCTTTGAGCAGGAGGTTGGAGTAGAAATCTCCTGAGGTCCACTGCAGCCTGAGTGACCCTGTGATAATATCCTATAATCCAAATAATTTAAAAAATAATGAGCCAGTAAACTCACTGATGAGCACCAGACTATTTACTTGTTGTGCCTTAGCATTCCCTGAACTTCTTGTTGCAGATTTAACAAGACATGAAGGTATTAGATGTTCAGATTCAGCCTGGAGTCTTGGCTTCAACAGCAGGGAGGGGAAATCTGCACGGAGTTGGTGGATTGTGCACAGCGATAGTTGAAAAGTACATGCCTGTTCCAATTGACCAAGTCTATTAGGCTTCCAGTGGGGATTTGAGAGGGATGGGTGAAAGGGTTAGCATCTTAAATGGCCTATTCTAGCTGCATCAGTATTGCTTTGTTAGACGCCTTCCTTCTGTGAGAGGAAAACAAGCTTAAATGAAGATTAAATCGAGAAATATTGACTGCTTCAAAAACAGTGATAGGGGAGAGCAGTCCCACTCTGCGTCGTGCAGGAGTTTAAAAAAGTTACCAGAAAGACAACTGTGGTAACTTACATGAATGTATGCATTAACTTAAGAAACTGGGTGAAAGCAGGTATGTGTTTACACAAAAATAACAGGCTTAATAGAATTAACATGCCAAGTGGTACCTTCAAATAAACATACACAAGTAATGGCACTTGGACAATTTCTCAAACTTTGAGCAGTTGCTTTGAAAGTACTTTCCTAAGAATCACAAGTGTTGTGCTTCATTTAATTTCTAGGGAAGTTGTGGCACATTGAGGTGATTTGTTGAAGGTCACTTGGCAGGCTGAGTAAAAGAATTCCACTCTTCTGAGCTCCAAACCTGTGTTCTATTAAATTGGAGGGAGAAAGCAGACTGAATCTTTGACCTGAAGTGGTCACCAAGCCAGTAGTTGGATATTGTAATATAATAAACTGTGTTTTCATTCTGTAATACTGGCACCAGTTAAACACGTAAGTTGAGCAATAACTGTAATACAGCTTTTGACTCTTGTCTTAAAATGAGTTATCCATTCATATGAGGAGTGTTGTACTGACCTGTTTACATATTTATCACAAAACTGTGTTCTCTCTTATTTGCAACAGCTTAAAAACATTACATTTTTTGGCAAATATCCTTAAAAAAAAACAGGTCTTTGGCAGGCCATTTAGTAAAACCATTTTTTCTTTCATATTCTCCCTCTCTCATCTATATTTACACTGTCCCTGTACATATAGCCAAACATTTGCAGTGGGAGAACTTTTTGTTTGATAAGGCATGCCGAGGAGCTCTTCCCCACTTTCCACTCTTCGGAGTGAAGAAGTAAATATTCCATATTTTTGACTCTCCTCAACCATTTAAGTCTGACCTTTTAAATCTGTATCATTCATTGTTTTGGGTGAAAGTTTTGTTAGTCCTCTTTGAAGTTACCTGATTCTCCTTCTAGTGTTTGGCATCAGGAATCTCTTCTGAGCAATACCTAATATTCCTTCTTATGGACAATCCACGTGCCTGTAACCACTGAAGTGGGCTTTCAGTTGTCATCAGAGCAGCTTTCACTGGTGCCAAGCAATGACTTTCTTGGGTCAAGAATTGCTTTCACCTACATTGCTGTAACTGTCACTGTCATGGTAGGGCAAAGCTCCACAGAGACTGTGCTTCCTGAGCCTGAAGTACGCTTGCTTGAGCATGCTTTATGTTACAGAAGCATCACCAAAGAAGTCAGGATTGGCAATGCACACACTGGCATCAATCTAATATTCTTGATTCTTCTTGTTGGCGTTGGTGTAGTTATGCATATTGAAAGACTTTGCCCTTTTTGCCATATCTGGCGTAAGGTACTTTATCATCTGGCATTGTTTATTGGGATGCAGCTGCACAAATTTCACCAAGATGCTATCTTGCTGGTGGCAAAGGCTGTCCCTCTCCACACTTCAAACTTCATTGAACACTGCAGTACATGTCCTGCTATTTAAAGTGATGTTTGGAAGTGTCTCTTGGGTTCAACCTTTGGACAGGCTCAGTGAGATACCATGAAGCTTCGGTATGAGGGGAGAGACCTCACTGTGAGGGCAGTTACTTAATCCTTCTCTCATCTGTGGGTGAAGACAGCTTCCCGAGGCATCAGTAAGAAAGACTGTCCTTCATGCAGATCTCTATAGATAGATTTTTCAGGACAAAGGCACAGTTCAGACCAATTCTGAATTTCTTCCTGAGGTCGTCTTCACAGAATCACAGAATCACAGAATCACAGAATCACAGAATAGTAGGGGTTGGAAGGTGTCCTGGGTTTGGCCAGAACAGGGTTAATTTTCACCGGACTCCAGGAAGGGGCACAGCCGGGGGGTGGGGGCTGACCCCACCTGGCCAAACAGAGCCCGGTATTCCATGCCATGTGACGTCA
>Ga0065711_1032637_pt1 | contig 26979 bp, 5 predicted proteins | sample Hoacrofraction12_FD_59098 | JGI IMG/M metagenome (GOLD analysis project Ga0065711, IMG submission 59098) | Hoatzin crop microbial communities from Cojedes, Venezuela - Epithelial fraction 12 v2 (version 2) | ecosystem: Host-associated > Birds > Digestive system > Esophagus > Crop | place... | reverse complement strand
CTCTTTTCAGTGGTGCCCAGTGACAGGACAAGGGGCAACGGGCACAAACTGAAGCACAGGAAGTTCCGTCTGAACATGAGGAAGAACTTCTTCCCTCTGAGGGTGACGGAGCACTGGAACAGGCTGCACAGGGATGTCGTGGAGTCTCCTTCTCTGGAGATATTCAAGACCTGCCTGGACAAGGTCCTGTGCAGCCTACTGTAGGTGACCCTGCTTCGACAGGAGGGTTGAACTAGATGACACACAGAGGTCCCTTCCAACCCCTACCATTCTGTGATGCTGTGATTCTGTAAAGAGCAATGTGGGACTTGTAACAGTTAATGGGAACTCACAGGTTCCTCTGTCTACTGACTCCCTGAAAATTTCAAAACCAAAACCTGTCTGAGGACTAAGGACTAAGGACTGCTAGTACGAACCTAGCTGTAATTTGTCTACTTGTCTTGCACTGCCTGGATGCTTTTCATATGACAGTCCAATTTGTTCTTGCTTCTTTTGTGAAATCCTATTGGGCCGAAATGCCTTGCAATCAAAAAAAATTAGTAAATTAGTTTGTGGCTATCTCCTTTAGCTAGCCAGTGAGGTGCTCTGTGATACTGCAAGGTATTTGCCTGCTATGGCAGCAGTGGTGAATGAATGCTACACAGAAAAAGGTGATGGTGGCTACACCCTAGCTAAGAATACGTAAAACATGCCGCATCATATAGTTATGAAGGGCAGTGTCTGAATTATTTATACTCTTCATTCCTGACTAAGAATGGTAACTCAAAACAGGATTATCAAGGAAACTACACCTAGAAAAAACATTCTTGATTTTCACTGAAATATAGTGAAATCAGAAACATTTGATTCCACACTGCCCTGTACAACTTGACGTTTATCCTGACCGGATGCTAAATCAGACCATTCTGAACACTCATTTTATATGGGCATGGATGGCTACAGAGGAGAAAGTAATGGCAAATCAAGCCTACACAACGTATTATACAAACCATAAGGTTCACTAAGCCAAGAACTGGTCTCAGTGAGGTGACTGGCTGTCTTCTCATTTCTATTAATGGTAACACTGACAATGCCTGGATAGAAGAACATAGTAATTTTGAGTGATGGGTTTATGAGGACAGAGAATCCATCACTTCAATGGAGTATTAGGAAACACAGAATACGGAGGAATGAAGTAGATGACTGACTAGATAGATCTTCTAGTCCAAATGTGTTGCAAAATGCAGGAGGCATTGCTTCCATTCATTACAGCCAACAGGCTTGTCAGGAGGAAAAACCCCAATGCACCTTTAAAACCCGATTTGTCCTTTTCGTTGACAAACACAACGAAGCTGTGCAATTCAGGGGGAGAACAGCAGGCATAAGAATAGTTACTGCGAAAAACCCAAAGATTTAATCATGGCTAGACTGGGCTTTTTGCTGTTATCCTGCTTCTTGTCTTGTCTGGAGACCTTGAAGACAGTCCTGAAATAATGACAAAGAAGAGCAGCCCACCTTATAACAATTAAGCATTAAAACTGAATCGGGTAAATGTCAAATGTCAGACAGTTGTAGACATAGTACTGCTTCTGGTGAAGCAGAAGTGCAGACTTTCTTGTTCTTCTTTGTTCTGCAAATAAATGCAGCCCATAACGCTTGCAACATGCAGACCAGCCCTTCATCCACTATATTTCACACCAGATGTTGTTTTAGGTATTCTTGCAAACAGACAGTCCTGTTAATGTCACATGCAAGTACGTGAACTAGAAATAGAAGTGAAGATGACATTCACAGTGTGGAAATGAAAGGATAGCATCTCTTTTGTGTCTGGAATTTATTGTGGAGTCAAAGGGCACTGAAGAAATTCTGTCTGATTTGTACATGCCACTGGATATAATAGGATGGGCTTCATGAAGATACGAATCTCTCAGCTTTTCTTGAAGGCTAACTTAAAATGTATTATTTTTCAAGGGCTATAAATAAAACTCCTTTAAAACCACTTACTTACAGTGTGACTGTAATCAATTTACTTCATGTCTTGATGCTTCCCTTCCCTCGCTTCCAGACTTTGTCTTGTTTATTGAAACTCTATACTTCTAAGGGTAGACTGTCCCTCACTATTATTTTTTTTTTGTGAAATGACTGGTACAATGAGACCAATGCCCACTCTAAGGGTAACTGTCATGTCAGGGTTCAGTCCTTGTTCAAAATGAAATTCCCTAGAACATATTCATTCATGCTAGCTGGTTTTGTGCATTTTCACAAAAAGAAAGGCACATGTAGATCTTCTTTCACAAACTTTTTCCTCGTGGGTCCATTGACTAACGAATCTCATTCCAGATGGAGGTTCCTGTGTAGGCTTCTCGTTAAATACCACGTAAAACATGCCATAGCTGGTATTGCTACAAAATCATAAAATATTACATTGCAAGATATTTATTTTTATATTGATTGTAAATATTTTGGGGAATAGGCTGGGTTTGCTCTGGAGAAAGCAAAAGCAGCAGTTCAATGGTTTTTGTCTAGTTTCTTCAGTGACCAATGCAAGGAGTTATAACAGCGTATTACTCATTTGGAGTTAACAGTTGCTCTTCTCACACAGATGTCAGGGACTTGCCTTCTTGGTATGGAGTATCTTGAGTTTGATCATAATAGAAAATCATCATGCACGCATGTAACCATGATACTTCATATCAAAGTCACAAAATCATACTCAGGGACAGCAAATACCATCAGAGGGGGCACTAATGTCATTCATCACTTAAGCAGCCAGAGCCAGGTGCTAATCAAGCATAAATTATCATAACACCATTGAGACGAGCCAAGCTTCACCAATTTTCACCAGCTAAAAAACCTGTCTCGTCATACAGCGGTATACAGCAGAGCCTTGTAACACAGAGACAACAATGAGCAAAGAGACAGCAGATATGATTGCTCTTCTATTCTTTGTAAGTAACATCTAGGAATAATCTCCTGAATTTGCTTTTTAAAGAGCTTACACAACTTTTTGGTCAGCCTGTTTCAGACCTGACTGGAAGCAGTGTTCAACTTCTAATGAAGAATCCTGTAAGACATTGTTGCATATTCACTTTGGTACATTAGATATAGGAGATGAGGAGTATAAAAACTAGCTAGCATACTAGAGCCAGAAGGTACTTATGACTGGAAGCAGTTCCAAACGGAAGGACTTGACTTGTAGAATACCGTAACATTAGTATTGATTTTGTTTACTTTATAAACCTGAAAGAAGGAAACTGCAGTAAAGTGATGAAATGTGCTGATGGTACAAAATGGGTGAATCAACAAATACACAATAGGGAAGCAATAAAATTCACAGGGACTTAGCTAGACTAGAATCACAGGCAGATAAGTGGCTTATGCAATTCAGTTTGGAAGAAGGTAAGATAATGAATCTATGGACAAAGTAACATGAAAAGGGAACTCTATCTTCAATGGACAGAGAGGCAACTGCTGAAAAGGTTTGCATTTTAACATTCCAGTGCAGGAAACAGTATGCTGTAAATGCAGGTTTCTCTAAAAAAGCTCCCTTTCTATCAGCCTTTTTTTTGTTTCAGTAGTTCCTGCTGTATAGTAAAAGGCACTAGCCGGAAGACAGAGTTGAAAAGAATATGTGAAATTCTTCAACTTATGGCCAAGTTACTCCTTTTTATATAAAAAAGGGACAAGAAACAGTGTTCAAGCTCATAGAAATTAAAGGATATTCTTCTAATACTTGGCTGGATTAGGTATTATCAAAGTGACATATTAATAAAATGAAACAGAATTTAGAAAGTACGATATGAAGAAGATGACAAGGAGAAATATATGCAGGCTAATAGAAAATACTTATTTAGGAAGTGTAAGAAAGAGAGTATACATTTGGAAAGCAGTGAGGAAGATTAACCACATCACTCCTACCGGCTTTACAGAAGCACACATCCCAGGATATTGTTGTGAAACCTGTAAACATACTGCTAAGAGGAAAAAGGAAAAATAAAAGCCAAACCCTGACATCTGAGACAGGATTTACTTAGGAATACAAAATCCCAGAGCTGTCAGGATTATCCCAGTAATTTTTGTACTGTTTTGAGCTCCCAAGCACTGGTAACACCACTTTGACCCCAAAACTTCTGTGCCATGCCAGTAATAGTAAGAAGCCATTAATGCTGAATATTTTACTCATCAGTAGTACAGTATTAGCTGCCACTAGACTGACATCTACTTAACCTTCCTTTGTGTTTTGACATGAAAAACTGTTCTGAAGAGATGGTAGGGAGGGTTAAGAAATGGAAGTAGGAAAATATCACAAAGCCAAGGAAAAAAGTAGTCAGAGTTGGAATATCCCTTTCTTTCACAGCGTCCTCTCAGGCAGGAAACCTGCACTGTGCAATTTAGATCTCTGATGAATTTCTGTTGGCCTTTTCTGTGGGAGCATTTCCACTTTGCATGTAATACCTGAATATTTGCAGAGACAAGAGCTCAAGTATTTTGCCTGCACTGTAACACATCTCGGTGGAAAAACACACTTCCATGCCACTACATTGCAGCAGGCACTTCACAAGACTGAGATACTAGCAAAAGAATGTAAGTCTGGCTCCTCATCTTTCCCCTCTTCCATTCCATTCAGAAATGTTAAAATGAAAAAAACCTCCCAGAAGTCCTCAAGAGCAAGAGAACCAACATTTCTATGGCCAATATACCAGTCCTCTACTTCACACAAGCAGTTACATCAGAGAGTATCCACAAAATGTAACAAGTACCTGAACCCATCTCCTCTATCATATGTGCCCCTATCACTGGAAGAGGCAGCATACAAGACCAGATCCTGAAAGCTCAACAATGCAATGAAACCAACTTTTAATAAATAATAAATTACTAATAACAAATAAAAGACTCCAGTAATGTTCCAGACAGGGAAATATTTGGGGAAGAAAGAGCTAGTGAAGACTTTGGTCTGCTCTGCAGTTATTTTGAGGAAAAGAGTAGTATTTTGTCCTTCAATGACTCCTAAGTCAAATATACACAACTTGTATGCGAAGACAGGCTCTGTTTTAACTTCCAGCAATGCAAAGTTTATCTGGACCAAAGAAACTGCATGAGGTCTTTCCATTTTATACCTAAATATTAGCAGTAGTGTTTGTTGTTTTGTTTTCCCAAGTCGTTACAGTCAAACTGATCCTACAGTCCATGATGTTCTTGTAAGATCTTCAGTATCACTTGGCTGGCCACGAACCTGACTGATCCAACCAGTGAAATTTGGCCAGCAAGGCTGCTGACAGAACAGGAAAAGCTAAATCCCACTCGTTGGTAAGAACTATTACACTCCCATGTTAAAGGGGGCAAGTGTGACAAGTACCGCAAGTCATATGCTTCAGGTGGCATCTAGCACTTTCACACATTTGTGAAATATCTCTACTTAAGAATTACTCAGATGATTACAGCTCTCATTTATTTCACACAACCGCAAGGGGTAAAGGAAGGCATTACACACAGAGAGAGACTATGGCAAATTTTTAATATTTTGTGGATAATTACACTACTACTAGAGGCTGAATACTAATTGCCTGAAATCAAAGTAAAATAAAAAGCAACCCTCATAGCTGTTAATTTGACAGCTGGTCATTTCCTCAAATCTGATAAAGCATCCTTGGACTGAGGCAGCTTTTAGAACTGTCTAAGGCACATTCCTGTAGGAGGCAACATAGAAGCAGGGCTTCAAGGAGGGAACCTGAGCTTTATTTAATAGACTGGCAGCTACAAGACAGAACTCCAGCACGTTTGCAAATGTGCCTGCAGCTAATGAGTGCATGTGCAGCTCAGAAGGGTTACAGATTTCTACATAAAACTTGACCTAAAGGTAACACTCAATTTAGAATCAAATTATAGGGGGGGAAAAAATCTGTAAATAATTCATATGAAATTTAATTGACATTTCTTTTCTGTGGCAACAAGCCCATTAACATCATAGGTGATTACCTGTTTTTAAACCACTCTTTGTGTTACAGTTGTGTATTATGTAAACTACCCAGTCCTGATACCCTAGAACAATCTAATCACTAATTCTGCAATAGTACTTGCAGTCACACAAGCAGTCCTATTTTCTCCAGTGGAATCATACCAGTAAAGGTAACTTACCGGTGAGAATGTATTGCAACATACCTTACTTCTGAGAGAAATTATGTCAACATTTTTTGCACTCTGAAGTCCAACTGGTTTCCACACAACTAATTACAGGGTTAGATATTATTTAATTCATGGGCAGCTGTTCTTAGTACTTTTTCAGATAAGACTGGTGTCACGGCAAGAGTGAAGGAACAGTATAGCATAGTACATTTATACATATTCTCAACCACTCCAACTTTTTATAACAGCACTTTACTAGTATTATTAAGCCTATTCTCTAAGCATCATACCGTGGAGATATTATAACCTATCAATCATCTCTTTTTCTAAGCCTATGTTTAGCTTTTTTTCACTTTTAAAAAACACAGTGGTGGTAGTTTAATGCTACCTAAGGAGTGAATGCCAAAGCAGCTTAGAGACAGGGAAAGCCACACAAGAAAGAAAACCTTGGCCTTGGGATCAGATTATGTCAGTTCGTCAGGTAAGTCTATTTGCTAGTCACTGCTGTTGACCACCTAATCTCAGGAGTAGCACGTCTGTGTAAATAAAGTGAGACTCAGAGTATATCATTAATGTATGTCACCAACTTTGCCTCCAGGGCAAAGTCATGCCTAGACAGAATGGGAATTGATATTAGAAAAAGGTTTAAGATATTATTATTTTTTTTTCCCAAACGCAATCATGTGTGTTGATAGATTTCAAGCTCCTTCTGGAAACCTCTGCCAATGCTCTAGCACATTCCCTTCCGCTGCTCTGCACAAGTCTGCACTGGGAAAAGCTGGTGAAAATGACAGCCCAGGAGATACTGGGTAATTATTGTGCTCAGCCTTAGCTTCTGGAATCCCCTGTGTTCCCAAATACTCTCTCTTGTCAGGAAAAGTCAAATCCCTAAAAAGACAAGGTCTATGCTGCTGTATTGCAAGATGTTCTTACAGTGAGTATTATGTATGCACCAAAAGAAGCAGTATGAGAATCATTTATGGGAACACATAAATAATAAACAAAAGCAAAAATAAAATGAACAGTGCAAGCTTAGAGATGAGAATTGTGTTTCTCTTTGAGGACTCTTAACCCGGTGGCTGCAATGAGACAGAAAGGATATTTTTCAGTAAAATAATGTTAATTGTCATTAGTAGAACTCTTTGTATCTAAAGTGATTAAAGTACCCTGACTAGTTGTACATGTTGATTTACAAGCAATGTCCCAATCCAGCTCAATGCCCCATAAAGTCTACAGATAATTAAATCTGTGAGTAGCTCCAACTGCTAAGAAAACAACTCACATGCCTGAAGTTGTACATGTGCTTAAGCGTTTGCAAGAGTTGGGCCTAAATTACAAACTACATTCCTTATGCCTCTGTGATCGAGCATGGCCGCTGTTTTAGCTTCATACATCAACATGACACAGCCACTGAGGCGAGAGAATGTCTGACCTCACGATACTACAGGGAGAATTGCAGGTAGGCTGATTAAAATTACTCAGACAGAATGAGTCTTAAAACATGAAGCTTATAAATTATATAGTCCTGTCAATGCCAAGGGGACAGACTACACAGTAACTTTCATACACTTGCTCTCAGTTTCACACAACCACAGTTTGGGGATGAAGTCTGAACTCCAGTATGGCACAGAAGAGAACGCAGAGGGGCAGATTTCCTGCCAGACTCTTGGTAAAGAGGGGAGAGAAGGAAACAAAACCAATGGAATAATCAAGCTAAAAGCATTTCTTTTAGCAACAATATTAATTGCTTTAAAATTAAAGCTATAACTTTGTAATCTGACAGCTAGCAGACTAGCAGCAAAGTACCGGACTGCCATCTGCTGGCACTACCCTACAATGAAAGCACGGCAATAAAATTATTTTTTGACAGTTCCTGCGCGACTTGGCTCTTGGCACATCTGCCGGCGGTACCGTGCCAAAACAACTGCACTGTTTTGCTCCGCCAAGGCACGTGCTGCCTACAGCAACGACACTGAGTGCATCAAGAAATACAGAGATTATGACGTTCTCTGACATGTACTGCAAGGTGTAATAGGGATCAACGTAAGTTTACATAGAAAACAAAAAGCAAAGGAAACTGCAAAAACAGAGCAAAAGTTTGCTCACATCTGCAAACCTGGAAGCAGATTCAACCCCAGCTAGTACACAATTTAAATACTAGACAAAACTCCAGCGAAATGGAAAAGTATTCATCAGCCTGAAGGCTATTTTCTTCTGAGGAAAAGGAGCATCTTTTGATATACACTCATGCTGTGTATTTTTATGCCATACATCTCCACATAGCAAGGTGGCTGGAGCCTTCAACTCACTGTTTCTTCTGAAACCTAGGATAACATCCAGTGTATGTTAACTTAATGTTACTGTAAACTTGTAAGCTATTTTGATTCAAAAACGGTTCATACCAAGAAAATCAATACTGCATATATTTTCTTCTAATATTCCCTAGGGTCTTCCCTTAACTATAAAACCATTTATAGCTAAAATTCAGCTGCCCAATTGTTCCATTACTTCTTCGTTCTCATTATGTACTAAAACATCCATTCAGCATTTTTTTTCCTCTACTAATGTAACAGAAACTCATCTGCTCAACGAGATTTATTGCTTGCTTTTTTTCCTGTGTTCACAAGATATTGTTGTGCATTTTGCAGTAGGTCTTTATTATCTAGTAATGATGGCTTGGAAATTAAATTAGTTTTTAATGGCACAGTTAAATTCTAATTTATGTTTTGGAGCTTTGTTTAATTCATTTAGTTGTAATGTAATCGTTTTCTTACTATTATCTTACATTACTTAGGCAGAACAAAAGAACAGCGACTCCTCTCCTCCTATTCTGTTCTTTTGTTTTTATTAAATCTTGTTACTAATTGCATTTCCCTGAGAAACTTTTTAAACTACTGTAGGCTTATCTGAAGGGAGGGGGCAGGGGGCAAACTGTGTGGTTGCTTGGGATTCGGAACCTTGAAGTTGAGTCAGACAGAACACTTACTGCAACTGATTGGGGTCTGACTGCATACTTTGCTTCTGCACACATACTCTTTAGAGGCATGACTCATGACTGCCCGACAGATTTTTGGCAATAACCATGCGTTAAAAGAAGGCAGTAAAGAAAAGGTAACAACTCTTTACCTTCTCTTTTTCAGCTGTGAAGATCTGGCCCAAACCAGTCTGTTACTAGCAGTCTTCATAATACCTATTTTGGAGGACTGAAATGAGACTTAAGGAGTGCCTCAGAGTGATTTTTCCTCCCTGTATTCTGATCAGGTCATGTTCTGCCCTCTAAATCTTTGCTTTTGTGATAACAGCTTCTTACAGGCATCCCACCTGTTCAGCAGGAGGTTGAAAGGAAAGTAGTTATTCGGTACATCTATGAAGATACAGTTAGTCTATGCGTAAGGAGTTCGGAGAGCAGAGCGCACTACAGATGATTTCATCCAGGAATTAACATAGCCCTACAACAGAACTTGAGAAAGATGTCTCATTGGGTGAGGAAACTAAAACACCAAGGCTAAACAACTTATGCAAACTTATATACTAAATACCTGCTAAGAAATAGATACTACACTTCCAACATAGTAGTTTTGAGTGAATAAGGTTGATTTTGTCAACAAAACTAGTTAACCTCACAGTCAATCACACATATTTCTAAAGACCTGCATCTCTGCTTTTCCATAACCCATGCTTTCCAAATTTAAATAAATAAATGTAAACTGGTTTTAGTTTATTAGTTCAAAATAACACACGCAAGTGTATGCAAAACTAAAAGCTCTGCCTTCTCTATTCTGTGTGCCACAGCACTGTAAACTGTTCAGGCCTGAAGAGCAAACATCTTCCAGATGCAAGAAGAGATCTCTAGCAGTGGCTTCAGAGGTCTGTTTCCTGCTAAAGTGACAACTCCCCACATCACCCTGGAGAAGACTGATCCCTTTTCAGTACCTCACTTTCTATTCTGTAACCTGGTAACAGCAACTTTTACCCTTCAGTCTATTCAGGAAGGTGGCTCATTTTCTTACAAACTGATGATTAAATCCATTTAAGTAAAATGAAAAGAGCTACAGACATTTAAACTATCACTACCATAAAAATGGAACCAGTTGCATATAAATGGTCCTGCTTAACTACAAAAAGAGTAGAAAACTTTCTGAATTTGCATATCGTGGTATAGTTTCATCTCAGCTTCAATGTCTTCTGACATGCCATTTCTAGAAGTGACCCTGGAGACCCTACAAACTGAATTTACCCTCTGCAGTCTGCTACTCCTCATAAATGAACAAAAGCTGTTTCTGAATGTTTGTCATATAAGAAGAGGCCCTGAAATTAATTACAGGCCTATATTCACTCTAGAGACAGCTGTGTTATACATGTGCACTGTTTTCTGACGTTACAACCCTTCAGAGAAAAGCTCTCGTGGTTTATGACTCATAGGTGTAAATTCAGTTTTGTACGACCTTGCATGTTAAATGTCATTAACGTGGCACTCAAAAAAAAAAAAAAAAAAGATAATTTTTAGCATGGACATTCACAGAGTCATAGAGTCTTAGAATGGTAAGGGTTGGAAGGGACCTTAAAGATCACCTGGTTCCAACCCCCGTGCCGTGAGCAGGGACATCTTCCACTAGACCAGGTTGCTCAGAGCTCCATCCAACGCGGCCTTGAACACTTCCAGGGAGGGGGCATCCACAGCTTCTCTGGGCAACCTGTTCCAGTGCCTCACCACCCTCATGGTGAAGAATTTCTTCCTAATATCTAATCTAAATTTGCCCTCTTTTAGTTTACATCCATTCCCCCTTGTCCTATCACTACACACCCTTGCGAAAAGTCCCTCTCCATCCTTCCTGTAGGCCCCCTTCAGGTACTGGAAGGCTGCTAGAAGGTCACCCCGGAGCCTTCTCTTCTTCGGGCTGAACAGCCCCAACTCCCTCAGCCTGTCCTCACAGGAGAGGTACTCCAGCCCTCTGATCATCTTCATGGCCCTCCTCTGGACCCGCTCCAACACATCCATGTCCTTCTTATACTGGGGGCTCCAGAGCTGGACGCAGTATTCCAGGTGGGGTCTCACGAGAGTCACAGAATCACAGAATTTTAGGAGTATTCAGTACAGGAAACTTCAGGATTTTATCCTACTCTTGAATAAATACAATCAAAGATGTTCACATGGGTGGAATCTGCATTTTTTTAACTACCTACCAACATTCACCTCTAAAAAATTAGATCCCTATCCCACTGTTTGGCCTTCATGATATTATGAATAGACAAATAATTACCCCTAACCATTTGGTGATATTATTTTAAAAGTTAAAATTCTCTCAGAAGCAAGAGAATTTGAAGTACTACTGTAAACGTATTTTTGATTAAAGTTTCATAAGGATAAAATACCTTTTCCTCAATGTATTTTTTAAGATCTAGGAGACAACATTCATTTGGTTGTTTTTGACAGCTTTAACTTACTTCTAGTAGGCACAGTCATTTTTCAGTTCTACACTATACTTAAAGTTTTTCAAATTAACAAAATTATCCAAGACGAATCTTCTGGAAAAAAAACAAATCTTTTCAGCACAAAATTTATAGTTTATGTATTCAGCCCAAAGTATTTTTCACATGTTTGCTGCTGAATACAACAGCCAAAGATTGCCTGCTACCAGACAGTCACATAATTATTATGGCAGACCACTACAGATTTCAATTACTATGTCATGATCAGTGCCTAGAATAAAGAGGCAAATTTTGTAGAAGAAATCCATAGGAAATAAACTGGACTGACAACTGACTAGAATTCAATTTTGCTGAAGTGATATTGAAATATGGAGAAGTAGCAGTACATTGATTAAGTTTCAAACTGCTGCATTACTAATACTGTCTCATGACCTTGTATGCTCTGTTATCACCATGGCAACATGATCATCAGAGAAATTCAGAGAGCATGGGACACTACAGACTGTTCATTTACATTTGTGATAGATGCTGAAAAGACCTGGGATTTAATAAGCCCAGATTTCTTCTAGTGCATGCAGGAAAATGAAGCCCAGAACCGTAACTGAAGTTCATAACTAAAAGTTATGGAAATGCAAAGGGGAAAATGTTCTCAGTATTTTAAATACGTAGATTTATTCTAGATTTTATAATAAGAATTCCACCTTCCAAAATTCTCATCACCCATTATGTTACTGTCATAAGCGGCACTGACTCTAGTTGGAGGCCAGTAACTAGTGATGTTCCTCAGGGGTCAGTACTGGGCCCAGTCTTGTTCAACATTTTCATCAATCACTTGGATGAAGAGTTAGAATGTACCCTCAGCAAGTTTGCTGATGACACCAAACTGGGAGGAGTGGCGGATACACCAGAAGGCTGTGCTGCAATTCAGCGAGACCTGGACAGGCTGGAAAGCTGGGCAGAGAGGAACCTGACGAGGTTCAAACAAAGGCAAATGCAGGGTCCTCCACCTGGGGAGGAATAACCCCATGCATCAGTGCAGGCTCGGGGTGGACCTGCTGGAGAGCAGCTCTGCGGAGAGGGACCTGGGAGTGCTGGTGGACGACAGGTTAACCATGAGCCAGCAGTGTGCCCTGGCTGCCAAGAAGGCCAATGGGATCCTGGGGTGCGTCAAGAAGAGTGTGGCCAGTAGATCGAGGGAGGTTCTCCTTCCCCTCTACTCTGCCCTAGTGAGGTCCCATCTGGAGTACTCTGTCCAGTTGTGGGCTCCCCACTTCAAGAAAGATGAGGAGCTACTGGAGAGAGTCCAGCGGAGGGCTACAACAATGATTAGGGGACTGGAGCATCTGTCCTATGAGGAAAGGCTGAGGGAGCTGGCCTTGTTTAGCCTGAAGAAGAGAAGGCTGAGAGGGGACCTAATAAATGCTTACAAATATCTGAAGGGTGGGTGTCAGGAGGATGGGGCCAGACTCTTTTCAGTGGTGCCCAGTGACAGGACAAGGGGCAACGGGCACTAACTGAAGCATAGGAAGTTCCGTCTGAACATGAGGAAGAACTTCTTCCCTCTGAGGGTGATGGAGCACTGGAACAGGCTGCCCAGGGAGGTTGTGGATTCTGCTTCTCTGGAGATATTCAAGACCCACCTGGACAAGGTCCTGTGCAGCCTGCCGTAGGTGACCCTGCTTCGGCAGGGGGGTTGGACTAGATGACCCACAGAGGTCCCTTCCAACCCAGAACATTCTGTGATTCTGTGATCTGTGATACTGGAAACAGTATACTGTTAATATCTTGTGCTGCATCCAAACCCAAATGCTATTATTTTAATCTTAGTCAAATCTACTCTGCAGCTGAAGTGGTCTTCAGATACTGGACTTTAATCTTCACCTTTAAAATCTGAGTAGTATGCTCAAAAAATCAGATTTAGACTTCCTACTAGACTTCAAATAGTCCCTAATTTGTGGATGTTTATATCTGAGGTATCATGACGCACGTGTGATCAAAGCCTACAAAGATCTTTAAAAGTATCAGGATTTATGCCTGCAGGCTTATAACTCTGAGCAAAGTGTAAAACAGGTCTGTATCAACCCCCTGGACACTATCTACATTCACTCTCTAAGCATGTACAAAGTTGCATCCAACATTGTGCTTTTGTGAGCGGACAATGCTCAGGTAGTGACCCAGTTTACAGCATGGTTCCGCATACAACTGTTCCAGTACAAGTCACAGGGCTGCAAATTCAATTAAAGTAGGAATAAGCAGCTAAGAAAAGGTATGTAGGAATTATAGGCTATGCTAGCAAGACTACATACTATCAGCCCTAGATGTCCAGTATTATAATAGGCAAAGAGCTGTTACACTGGTGGCATCTTTAGGTTTATAAGTAAGCAATATTTCACTTTGAATAATGGTGGAAAAGGGATTCAGGTTGACAGAAGTGAATTTTTTTTCAAAACCTCATTTTGACAAAATGTCTATGGAATTTATTTACAAATACCACATTAAAAATGTGCTTTTCTAAATAAAAGACTCCTAGGATAGGGCAGTGAGCTAGGCTGAAATTGTTGTCTGAATGACATGACTCCACAGGACATTATTATCTGAACACCTACATTTTCGCAGCTCTTCCTGTAAATCATGTCTTTTGAGAGAACAGATTTATAGCCATGGTACTACAAAAGCTGGCTTTATGGAGAAAACTTGAGAAAAAAAAAATAACATTTCAAAACTTCAGAAAAGTGTGTTTTAATAACATATATTATGTCTCTTAACCTGCATTTTATATTTGTGTACTTTACAAACTGAAAATTACAGAGAGGCTTCTCCATCGGTCACTAGCAAAACTCGACCACTACACACAAACTAACCAAACGCATGTGTTCAGCTCACAGCAGCATGGACTTCTCCAGATATAGAGTACACCTGGCAAAATATGCAGTTCTCTGTTAGGGCTGGAGTGGAGCTCCACATGGGGGAGGAGGAGTACCATAAGAGAAAGTGTTTTCCTCTGAGGTTTTTTGGTTTTTAATGGCAGTTATTCGCAATACCTCATGAAACTGAAATGCCACTGTAAATCCTGGAGAGAGAGATTACAAGGCATAGAGCAAGTGAAGCAGTCAGGGGCACTAGATAAAGATATCAAATCCATTTCAGCTCCACATACGTGGTATGTAAACAGAGATGGGCTTATATGGCATGTGTATGTACACAATAGCGCTGACAGACAATTTAGCAGTTTATATATTAACTGAAATTTGAAGCCAGAACAATCAGACTTGCTGATGTTATAAAATCCATCAAAATGAACCCAAACAAACACTCAAAACCAATAAAAGTAATACGAGTGGATTAAGCAATATTAAACAGCAAACACTTCAATGTAATTCAGGGCCATTACAAGGTACTTCTTTTCTACAGTCATCTGTTCTTTTGAACAAAGAGGAAAAGTAAAATGCCGTCATTTTCCAAATGTATAATTACAGCAGTTCACAAAGCTAATTACAAAGGAGTATCACCAGCTCCAGTTCCCAGCAAAGCAGAAACTTCATGGACAAGGATGTAATTATTATAATTTGTCATGTTCCCATGTGATCAGCTGCACTACCAACAAAACACGGGTGTTGCAGAATGCTGCCAGAAACAGACCTCAAGCCCAGCTACTACAGTAAGGGAGACAGTTTCTAGCACAAGCTAAGAGTACATGTGACAGAAAAGTATATGCTAGAGGAAACCCAGCACATAAACATCCAATCAGAAGCAGAAAAAGGGAAATTATATCGAGATCAGCCCTACACTGTACTCACAATTTCTTTTCAAACTAAAAAAGGGTACACTTCTTGGCTTCTATCAAAATGTTGTGAATGGTCTTTATGTTATTTCAACCAAAAAATCAGGGAAACATGACAACGGCAAATGATAAAATCAAATGCAAGGTTGGGTGCCTCACATAGTTTTCAGGTTGGCCTAGAAGTTAAATCAAAACCTTAAGATCCAAACCTTGCTTCCATATTTCACATTTACTGAAGTCCCTCTCTCCCCTTGTCTGTCTCTCTCTCTATTTTCCCACAAATGCTAAAACACAGGGAAAATCTGCTTCCTTACTAAGATTTTGTAAGCACTAAATATTACACTCATATTATCATACATTTTTAAATAATTAAGATAGTTCCTAAGCCTCCACATATGGTACTGCCCTGTTACTCATTCACATTTCCTGCTACAACAACTAAAACACTTTCCATTTACAGCAAAAAGCCCAAAACATTTGCCATCAGACACTCGAGGATTTTTCAAAAACCGAATTACCCCTAGTAAAAATAAAAAACAAAGAAGCTTTTTGCAAATGTATGCTACCAGTCTTCTGAAACACTTTAACAACTTATAAGTGTCAAGGGCCTACTGTAACTTAGTACCAAAACTGCATGAAATGCAATTGCCTTTGACTAATAGATATTTTATGTTAAAAGATAACCTCTAATTCTGCTCCAGGAAGTACACGCTTGCCATTCACTGCAGACATTAGGAAGTATGATTAAGATCTATGAATGGAAGTCACCTGGGTGCAGGGTCGGTGGGAAGAAGTCCACATAAACTTAAGTGAATCAAGACATTGGAACTTAAATTGTGAAGTTTAAGAAGTAGTCAGAAGAACTCAGAACGAAAAGAAAATTAATTTTAAGAACTACTAGATTTGTATCTCAGTAAGAGAAAGTATTTATAGGGACATATCAATGCCATGTATCGCCACATAAAATGAATCCTAGGAGGGAGTCAGGAAGAATTTTCTCAAAATCATATCCTACTTTGTTAAATGCAGTACAGCATGACTCCATTCTCATGTAACTCAGTGAAAAATGAGTTCTAGTAGCAGTGGCAGCTACATTTATCTCTAGGAAATGCCCACCTTTTCTATGAGACTCAATATCACAAAAGAGCGGCATTGTACACACTTCAAAAGCGCAAAAGCCCAGCTCCTTTATTTCTGGGTTCCCCCAGCCTCTGCAGTTCTTCAAGTCTTATAAACGAGTCTCTGGAAAGACAATATTTCCCTAATGCACACAGAAGATTCTTCTTCAGCCCAAGTGTCGCCACTGAGATTAAACAGGCCAGGTCCTGGAAACATGGCTTTGAAAAAAACATTATAAATAAATAGAGGTGCAGTCAGAGGCTGTATCTACAATGAGTAGGTACTTCAGCTCCTTCACAGTCATATCCCAGGACAAAACCTGTCTGTGCACCATCCCTTTCCCATTCCCCACTCCCTAGACCCCTAACAGGAGCTAACTAAAGCCTGACATGAAGACCAGGGACAAAGGCACGCAGGGCATAGTGGAGATCCAGCTGCCCACCCACTGGAAGCAGTGCCAGCACCCCTGCTGCTAGTGAAAACCACTTGGAACAGCACTCTTTGCCCCTTCCTGTCACCCCCTGTTGTCGCCATTCCTTGTTGTTTTTAATTTAAACATTATTTCTTAGCATTCCTGTTTTTACCTGCCACATGTTGTGGCACTGTCCCATTAAAGGTCGCCAGGCTCTGCGAAATGGAACCCTCAAAATTTTGCCGTTGTAAGGAGCCAGCGAGATGGTGAGCATGGGGCACAGCGGTAGCTCTGGTCAGGGTCAGGGAGCCAGGGGCAGGCATGGGCTAGTCTTCCCCCGAGACTAGAAGTACCACGAGCTCTAAAAGCAGAAGACAAGCTTTATTTGAACAAAATTTACAATGGCAAGCTTTCAAATGGCAAAAGGCCACCTCTGCAGTTAGGACAGCCAGACGCAGGGTGCCGACCAGAATCCTTTCCTGCCCCATCCCCAGCTCTGCCCTCGGCCCCACAGTCAGGCCAGCAAGGGCAGGCGCTCCCTGTGCGACTGCGTGCTCTCCAGTCAGCCCTCTGAGTCCCAAGTAAAAATGTCTTTCTTCCCCTGCCTTTGTCCCAGGCTGCCTGCTGGCCTCTGCAGTCAGTACCGTGGCTGCTGGTGGCTGCAATTAGACCTTTGTGTGGTTGGCTGGCTAATTGATCTCGGCTATAATTAGCCCTTTACAGATTGCCAGGTTGAAAATCCATCACGTAAAGGCAGGACTTTTTAAACACATTTTCTTGGCAGCTGTATACTAAGCCCCCCATGGAGGCAAAGAGCATACATATAGGAATGGTTATTCCATGGGAAGCAAGCAATCCCTCACAGGGATTTCTTTTAACGCCTCTTCATGTTAACATGGCGTAATAAAAGCAATTAACCGTAAGCTTCCGAATATAGAAGTACACACAGCTGAATGCAAAATCACAGCATTTTCTAAGCAAAAGACAGGGGAACAAAAGAGGTTTTATCTTGAACTGTTCATTACTAGACCAATGACAAATTATTTCGCAAAGGAAGCAGGGACTGTATGGCAAAGATGTAGTTTTCTGCATGTACAGCATTTACAAATGTTTGGGGATATCATGAAGCACGTATCAGTTTGAAGATAACAGAGCAACAGGTTTCTCTACTGTTTATGTTCCCAGAGAACATCAAAAAGGGCAGGCAGTCATCTTCTTTGTTCTAAATACAGCAGGCAGTAATTGCACACTTAAGACATTCATGCAGTACCTTGTAATTTAATATATACTAATTTGTATTTTTTTGGCAGCTGTGCCATGCATTCATTACACTACAAGTGTAAAGGATAAAACGTAAGGTGAATCCATGTTCTCATTTCTAGGGGAAGGTTTCGAACAAGCCAGCTATTATGAGAAACACTGTTGTTATGAAACTGCCATCTGTGTGTTCTTGTGCTTGCAAAGAGACAAAAATCTGTATGTTTGTCATTTCCTACAAATATATAAGATCTGGTCTTAGTTCTCAATATGCAGATATCCCATCAATTTCAATGGGAGGCTTTATGCAGCATCACTCACAGTCATGTCCTTATGGCTCTGTCCTGAGATGTCAATTATTTCCTCATGAAATATATTCAAACATGGTGCAGAGAGGAAAAATCTGTTAGCAAAGAAAGAACTTGTATATGCAGCTTTAAAATGGATTGCAGTAAAAACTGAGAAAATACCCTTTCAAGGCAGAATTATATGTATACTGGACATCTTTTACTTCAAAAATATGATCACTGAATAATAATCCAATGCTTAAGAGAGAAGTGTTTTCGCAACATAGTCCCTCTGAAGAAATCCCCCATCCTTTCCAAATCTTCAAGTGTTCAGTAACATCCATTTTAGGAGAAAGGTAACAAATTACAGCAATTTGAGGGCAAAATATGGACTGGAAGTAGGAAAAGAGTAGTCATTCCTTTCCATTCTGTTTCCATCTTCTGATACAGTAGTTAGCACACAGTTTGGAGTAGTAAAGGGGACTCAAAGTAGGGAACGGTTATTCTGAGTGCTCACCTCAGGGCAAAAAAAGGCTTCCAGCTAAACAGTCTACCCGGCAATTACTGGCAGCAACAATAGTTGCAATTCTACCCCTCATCCAGCCAGGATTCAGTGGGAAAAGCATTCATCTTCCTCCATTGATGTTTCTTCTGGCTACACATGTCCCAAAAGCCACACAGAACTCTGTTTACTTGCACATTTCAAGTAGTAACAGCTGGTTCATTTTGCCCTACACCTTATACTTACCATTCTTTCCAGAGGAATCTTTGCAAATGATAATTCAACACTTCTCAAGCCATACCACTGAAAATCCTATATGTGACATCAGATAACAATTGAAAGAGATGTTCTGTAATAGCTCCAAGTTTTTATTTGCACTGTATCAAAAAAATTCACATTTTTCCCTACTAAGCTTTATTCCCCTACACTTAATGTAAGTCCAGACTTCTTATATTAGAAGCTGAAGGGTTTTCAAATGCTTAAGTAGTTCTCACAGAGCAGTTCTACTTCCATCCCCCGTCAATATAGCTTTATCCATTCAGGGTCTGATCTGAATTTCAGCAGTCAGCAGGATGATCCTTGTTGATTTCAGCAGTCATCTGTGGAGCAAAACCCAATCAAGTTAGCGTCACTTAGAACCTGAAACAGAAGTGGTGCACTGTCTAATGAAAATTATTTACAGGATGGAACATGTGAAATAATTATCAGCAGAATAGCTGACATCCGACACTGGTTTACAATCAGTTAAGTAGGCAGCCCTAGAAACACCAAACCTGTCAGATGCTATTTAGGCAGCCGCTGGACTGAAAACTATTTAACCATAAGTGTTGGTCTTTTTCCCTTGTGTTCTGTCTCCTATATCCATGTATTCCTTCCTACCTTGCAAAAGTTTTGAGCAGCTACCTTTTTTGTTTGTTTTGTTTTTTTAAGAAAGTTTTACTGTGGTCTTCGCCTCCAAGAATTACTACAATGCAAATCAAAAAATCCCTAAATACCACTTTTTGAATTCACACGGGGAAAAATAGCTGTTCGAGTTGATTCTGAAATCATTTATTCTGCCTGTTGTTGAGAACTAGCCTTGAGGGATAGTCCCTGAAAAATGAGAGGGACAAGCAACTGATCCTTTATGTTTTCCATCAGATTTCACAGGATTTTCAAGATCAGCATCATCTTAAATCAAGAAACTCATTAAGAATCTGCTTAATAGTGTACAATAATTAAAGTGATTTAAAGGAAGATTTCTTTCCCTGACCAAAACCCTAAGTACAATCAGCTCAGCTTCTGCCTTATTTCAAACAAGGAAATGGCAGCAGTATATATACACCCTCCATAACACGAAACTAATATCATTATTTGCTTTAATGAAAACTTGACCACAGATGCTGGTGCCAGTACTCCAGCATAAATCCACACTATTAAATGTTCTACTTCAGCATGAAGCTACGAGCTTTATACCCAGAAGCTTTATGCTGACAAGCAGGAAAGTATATAAAAATGGAGGCCCGTCTTAGCAATTAGTTTTAACAAAATAGTTATCACACAGACAGATCAATCCTCAGCATCTAATCCCCTTTCAGCAACTTACTCTGCTACAGCTTCACGTTTCTCAGTAATCAAGCCCTTGAGGTAGGGACAATATCATTTTTCCTCCTTTGTTTATAAAGGACAACATAATTCCCGGCATTACAAAAACAATAGTAATGTCCTGATTGCATTAGTTTGCCACTATTTGCCTAGAATAGAACAAGCCCCTCAGAAAAATGTTATTCTCTGAGGATGGCAGGAATAGAGTGAGTTTTAACCATATTTAATATTGGCCTCTATGCCTCATAACATCATTTCAGAAAACTCTGGATTCAATTTTGGCTGAGGCACAGTTGAAGTTTCTCTTTTATAATTCAGATTTTCTTGGGTTTCAGATTTGCAAATATAAAGTTTCTTCTGTGCATAAATGGTACAGCAATCACTGCTCCCTCAATGTCTATTTTACCCTTTTTCCTTATGAAAGGCAAGAATTATTTTAAACCAAGTTTCCCTTCATGCTTCACACCAACCACTGTTTTCCAGCTTTGGAAATTAGTAATTTTTCCAGTGTATAAATTTGAGTAATAAATTCTGGTCCTGTAATGATTTACCCAAATTTCTGATAAATCAGTTTAACACTGAAGTATAAAATATTAAAAATAATACTTCATTATTTTATTAAACATCAAGATAAGTCTTGTTTCCTAGAATCCTGGACAGCTTATCTATCTGTAACAGAAAGCTCTGTTTATTCCAGCTGCACAGTGATGAAACTCTACTGAAATCAAGGGAATTCCACCACTGGAGTATAAAACATTTATCAGTCAGGTGGAAATCTTAAAAGTCTGATGGTTGGAGGTTCCCTCCATTTCCACTCCCCTCTGAAGAGTTCAGTTCCACTGGTGACATAACTAGGGGACAACGCAATTCTTAATAGGGCGCAGGACTAGGTTCCAGGAGATGCAGGTTCATTTCTGCCACTTTTCAGTTCTAAAGTCCACAGCACTGAAATCATTCTACAGACTGTGGAAAAATTAAAATAGAGCAAAACAAAACAAAACAAATCCATCTATTTAAACACCACTATTTTTTCCAAAAGTAAATCTCAGCAAGTCTTTTCTCATTCAGGTCGCATCTTGCCTGGACAGGGAAGACACTACACTATATGTATCAGACAGGAGGAAAAAATCTTCCAAAATAAAATAATATTCAAAAATATCATAAGACTGAGGAGGGTAGTAACTCCAGTGTTTACTCATGTTGATAAAACTTTTGGGTAAAGCATATTAAACCTGGTCATTACATTCCATTCAATAGTAGTAGCTTCAATAATGCTCAGTAAACAACGCTTACAGTGCGAATATCAGTTTCTGAAGCAAAAGACATTGAGCTCTAATTTCCATGCTCTACTCGGACAACTCACAGAGTGAGAGGGAGTTACTAGGCTCTGGATCACATGGCATTGTGTATGGTCTAGAGTGACAGTTTTCAGAGGGACTGGTGGGCTTAGGTTTCGTAACATATAATATGCACTTCAATGTTAGCCCACCATTGCAACGTTAATAAAAGACAGGTACAGAACTGCTCTTTCAAAGATTCCAGTGAGCATCTCATTGTCATCTCCATCATAGACACAAAACATATGCTACAAAGCTAAAATGTCTTACTGCTGCTGTCTGCGGAATTTTACATTTGCTAATGACTGATACAGAAACAGGTGCTGCTGTAGAGTCATGGGAAAGCACTGAGTTAGCCATATGACTATGGCAGTAATGCAAAGTTGTCCACAAGAGGGGAAGACTTCAAATTAAAACATGTGTAATTTATTTCCTTCACAGAATATTCTCTGGTGACATTTGTACAGACCTCCATGTGTTAGCAATTTATTTGTGATGTTGTGGAATTGGTTCGAAAGCAGTTTTTGCTCTGTGGAGTGACAGAAGCAGCAGTGATTAAATGAAGCTGGAATGTATGTTCCTGCTGAGCTTCCCCTGCTGGGGAGCAGCCAAGCCATTGTACTTGGGAACTTTAGGGAGCTTTTGTGGGTTTTTTCGTGTTTTCCTTGCCATTTTGTGATTTGTTCTGTTTGACTTACTTCCCCTTTCTTTATGACTGTCTCTATGTATGACAAGCTAATTATGATATATTCATTTCTGAATACTTTAAGAGAGATGTCCCAGAATGTCAAATAATGTTGTAATTGAGATGAGGAGAAAACAGCAGGTGCTTGACATCTAATTTAGTTAGAGCTGCCAGCCTGAAATACGAGAAGAAATGAACACACAACACAAACCACGCATATATTCATTAAATATCCATGTACCTGCATAGCAGAGAACTCAGATTAACCTAGCCAATAGATTTCACTGGTGTTCTGTATCTCTTAGCTACCACACATTTACAGAGAAGGAGGATCACAGTTTGGAACATCCATTTTCTCTGCAACTATTAACCTGCAGAGATCCATCAGAAGTGGAACTAGGGCTCGATACCAGGATATTCCCATTGCATTCAGTAGCAGTTGAAGCTGTTCTACTTCTCACAGAAGAGGTATCACACTTTTCAAGGTTTGCAGTCAGATAAGCATCAGTCAGAGAAAATGTTTATAGCTATTACTGGCACAACCTTGAGCAGTCCTGCCCTTCCTGTCTAGGAAGTAATGATCTTGTAGGAGCAAGTCATTCCTAACAAAACCATGAATTAAAATGCAAGTTCACACAGATTTTCTCTGACCCTTAGATCTCTAGTAGTTTGTTCAGAAAATCCTTCTCTGATCACCAAATCACAAACTCACAAGACAGTAGCAACATTTGTGGGTTTTGTGGAGTTGGAGGAAACTGTAATAGGAAAGGTTTCAGGCAGCAAGAGACATGTCTTCTTATCACCTATATTGGTTTTAGCTATCTTCTATTAATACTTGCATTCTTTTGTCATTTTAATGCTTTCTCATCCTAGCTCTAGCACTATGACTATACACAAGTCACCATACTGCCTTCCCCTCTAGACAGGTATGCAAAAGAGAAATGTAAACTATAAAACCCTCTCAAAGCAAGTTTCTGTCTTGGGTCTCAGCTTCCTTTGAAGCTGAAGAGACTTCAGGGAGGTCCAAACAACCTCACTGGAAATTGGTGGAAAGTCTTGCCCAGAAACTTGGCCACACATTAAGCACGGGGCTTAAGAGGATTCTTTCTTTCTGACATTGTTTTCCACGTGTATCCTTGGTTCATTGCAGTTTAGATTTGTTTAATGTGTGTTTCCACTTGAAGAAGTTGTTTAGAAGGGCTTGGATTTATTTTACTAGCTTCATTTCTTCTGGTATATAGTAATTTTCTTACACTACTATATACCTATTCATTATATCTGTTCTTGTGGTGCCTGGGATTCCCTGCTGTCCCTATTGGACACCGAGAGCAAGAGTTACTGAGCAACCTAATCTAAGAGCCTATTACTCTGAGCTACCTGTAACATTAACAGATACAGGCAGAGGAGCTAAAGCATCCTCTAGTGGCAATTCTTTTTTGTCTCTCTCCATCCACTTTACAGGAGTTTAGAAGCTCTAGTCAAGCATCTGTAAAATTATATGGCTAGGCAGTACCAGCTATGCATAGTGGGTACACCTGAAATCTGCAAAACATGAAGAAAGCAGTATGATTAGGTATTAACTCTGCCTCACTATAGTAATCTTTTCTGTGTTTGCATATTGTTTTATACACTAGCAGGCAGTGTTAGGCGCTCTGAGTTCAAACTGGATATCTCAAACTATGTCTAAAAGCAACCAGCCTAAGGCCAGCATTCTTTTTCTGTAGCCACTTTTGACACCTGTCCAATATATGCCTATTTTCTTTGACTGCAAAAAGAATACAATTATTTTGACAAGAAAAAAAAAAGTGTGACCAACCTTGATATTCTTTTGAACTCCTTTTTGTGAAAGATGCAGCCCACACCTACCGCCTTCTACAAGTGCAGAGACTCCTTAATGCTCAGGAGACAAAGGACAGAGGACTGCATAGCTCCACACACCTCTTGAGAGAGCTGCAAGCAAGCTCTCCAGGTAGCAGGCAGCTTTGGATTAGGTGAGTGAGCCTTCAAAGCCAATAAGGCTGTTGGAGAAAATCGTGTTACCATTCTTCAGACAGAACTAGCCCATGACAGAAATTTGTATTCTTTTGCATTGAGGTTTCCTCCATCCCATGATTGCTCTGGGACAAAAGCCACAGCTCTGCTGTCCTATTCACAAGCCATACCACGAGCCCTGAAAACAGGACTGTGGAGAGCTATTTAGGTAGAAAATTGCTTAAAATCTCCCGTGAAACAGTACTTCATTTCTGTGCCGTTCAGCCCTTCTAGGTTTGGCAAGGACAGTAATATGACCTACAGGCAAAAATGAAGTACTATACCTCTCTATACATTAGGGGAGAGAGGCTTCAGCTTTTTCTTGTTAATTCTCTAGATTCAATAATAGCAAAAATACCCTTCAGCATTAAAAATAACATGGTCTGTTTCACATAGAAAAATATATAAATAATAGATTTATATTATTAATGTAATAATAAATATTATTCATATAATAAATTGTATTCTTTTATTAATTAATATTCTTAATATAATAAATTTATATTTAATAAAACCAAGTTGTCTTCAGGTGCTCTGCCAACTCTGAAGTATACAAGTGTATGAGGAGTGGGAAGAAAAGACATTAATTATTGAACTGAGAATGAAGGAACATAGTCCTTGTGAGATTCAGAAGACCCCTGGAAAACTGCACTTGCTTGTAAAGCACTTGGGAGACTGATGTGCTCATGGATCAAGCACTTTGCTTTCTTTAAAGCAACTGAATGGATATCAAAGATGTCCTACATATAACAGTACTCTCTGCAAGACCTCAAAAATGACAACTTTATTCCTGATCCTCAGGTATGGTACTCACTGGTTTCCACCATAAAAAGCACATCTCTCTTAGCATTTCTGAAACGAAATCTGTAAACATGTCTCAAATTCAAACCTATGCCCTGCACTTCCCTTCAACAGACCTGCACCAAGTTGGTATTTTCACATTTTAGTAATTTAAACCTGGAAAGAGTTAACTATGCCTCTAGATTTTTCAGAGTGCTGTGCAAGACTAATGGAAAAAAAAGTATCTCGTAACAAAGAACCTAGCGTAACACAAAGATTAAGTATTTCCAACAGTATAATGCCAAAACCTACATTTTTATAGCTGGCGCTATGCAATCTTTATAACACTAGCAATACTTGTAGCAAACTGCACTTATTAACCAGAAGCCTAGGGCTATCACAGTCACCTCAATCAGTAATGCTGCGTGCAGAGCTCAAATCAAAATGCAAAGCTGGACTAATGTGCAAATAAGCTGTAATCAACGGCAATAAACAGTGCATTTTAACAGACAGCTGTGACACCAGTGTGCCATGATCCAGGCTGCCTGGCTGCCGATGTCCAAATCATTGGTCTGAAACTTTAAAGCTATGGGGTCTAATTTCTCTGCTAAAACAGCTACCCTGTGGGGCGAATCAGTCTGGACAGAGGATTAGATAAACATCACAACATTTCTGCTAGAATCCAAGCTAGCTGTCAGTATAAATATGCCTATTGGGAAAAACACTCCAAGTGTAACATCTTAACTCCCAGGTAAGACACCAGCTCTTGGCAAGGACCCTGGTGACACTATCTTGCCGAGTTTCAGCATCCATGAAGGGACAGGAATGACTCTCACACATTGATACAATGCACAGTCGATTCGATTTATTGCTCCACTTGCGTGGTTATATACATTTTTCATATCTGTACACGCGATCACGCTTATTCGGATAGGCTACAGACATAAATCACGCGCTGTTCACGCGCCCCATATTCCCTTATGATTGGTAACTATGCACTAACACCAACAGCAACAGGCCGCCTCCACGTCCTTGAACACATCTTGTTTTTGCTAACCCACATCACGTGCACTATCAGAACTTTCTCAATTGTTATTCTTAGCTGTCCTTTCCAGCGGCCTGTTCAGTTATGCTGTTTTGCTTAAGCGGCCTAGTCATGCTAACTTTCAAGCTACATCGACCCCAACATCTCCCCCTTTTTCTTTTCAAAAAAAGCTAAGCTATCTTATCATTGCTTTAAAAACTTTTGCTCAATTTGTGTTAGTTGCATCACAAAACTTTTTTTACAGTTGTCTCTAGTGCCTTTTGTGTTATGCATATTATACACGGAACCAATATAATCACTGCTTCCTCTACATCTCCCCCTTTTTTATTTAATGAATTTAAAGCAAGTGCTACATTGACACACCTAAACTTCACTATTGGCTTTATGGTCCAGTGACAGCCCCGCTACAGTGCAACACTCAAAACAAACAGAAGAACACAATTGCTAATAAAAAGATAAATAGATGTGAAGTGCATACCATAACCTGTATTCATATTAATCAATGTATCTAAGGGTATAACTCATTAACTATATACAATACCTGCAGAACTCACCAAACCAAAGACGCAAAGGCAGTTACTTAGTCCAGACAAATCTGTTAGATCACAGAAACCAAATAAATCCATC